>Ga0156789_1067_pt4 | contig 10244 bp, 8 predicted proteins | sample RifOxyD3_FD_110738 | JGI IMG/M metagenome (GOLD analysis project Ga0156789, IMG submission 110738) | Deltaproteobacteria bacterium RIFOXYD12_FULL_57_12 | reverse complement strand
AAGAGCGGATGTGACGGCAAGGCCGGTTATCCGCTGGCCATGCCGCCTGCCAAGGAACAGAGCAGAATTACTGGAGCCGTTTCACCGAAATTCGGTTGCGACTTAACCCAGCGGAGTTGGACTCGTTACAGTGCCCCCTTGAGTATAAGTCCCTTAACACCCTGGACACCAGAATATCTTGCGGGCTTAAGATTAACGATTTTTTTAACCGCAACCTGTTAACATGCAACGCATAAGGGACTAAGGAGAGACACATGCCTGCCATTCTCGTGGTCGATGACGAGCTAAGCATGCGGGAATTTTTATCGATCCTGCTCGAAAAGGAGGGGTATGCTGTCGCCACCGCGGCCGATGCCGCAAGCGCCCTGCAGCTTCTTGACGAGCAAGAGTTTGATCTGGTTCTTTCAGACATCAGGATGCCCGGCATGGGAGGGCTGTCGCTGCTTGACAAAATCAAGGAGAAAAACAGCGAAATCCCCGTGATCCTGATCACCGCCTTTGCCTCGCCGGAAGATGCGGTAACCGCCATGAAGAGCGGCGCCTTCGACTATATCACCAAGCCGTTTAAGGTGGATGAGATGTTGGGCAGCCTCAAATCCGCCCTCTCCAACACCGCTGAACTTCCGGTCGACGACCACCAGCCGCCCCCCAAAAACGCCTTTGTCGAAATTATCGGCAACAGCCCGGAAATGCTAAAAATATTCGACCTGATTGTCCGCATCGCCCCCACCCCGGCCAATGTGCTGATCTATGGGGAATCCGGCACCGGCAAGGAACTGGTCGCCCGGGCCATTCACCGCCACAGCCGGGTGGCTGACAAACCCTTTGTACCGATAACCTGCAGCGCCATCCCCGAGACCCTGCTTGAGAGCGAGCTGTTCGGCCATGTGAAAGGCGCCTTCACCGGTGCCATCTCGAACAAGAAGGGCCTCTTCGAGATGGCCAACAACGGCAGCGTCTTTCTGGATGAAATAGGCGAACTGACCCCGCTCATCCAAACCAAACTCCTTCGAGTTCTACAGGAGAGGGAGTTCAAGCCGGTGGGCAGCACGGAAACCGTCAAGGTCAACCTGCGGATCATCGCCGCCACCAACCGCGACCTCGAAGAAGAGGTGATGGCCGGCCGCTTCCGGGAGGATCTCTTTTACCGCCTGGTGGTGGTGCCGATCCGGGTGCCGCCTTTGCGGGAGCGCAAGGGCGATGTGCCGCTGCTGGTCAATCATTTTCTTGATAAATACTCGAAGTCACTTGAAAAAAACGTCAAAGAAATCTCAACATATGCCCTGAAGGTTCTGATGAACTACGACTTCCCAGGCAATGTCCGGGAACTGGAAAACATTATTGAACGGGGCGTGGCCCTGGAAACCTCCAATATTGTCCTGCCGGAAAGTCTGACCCTCTCCACCCACCGCCGGCAGAAACAGAAAGGCGACACCTCCACCCTGTTCCAGACGGTAAAGGACGAGGCGGAGCTGCTCGAACTCGGCCTGGATGCAGTGGTAAACCGCTTTGAAAAATCAATCATCGAATATGCCTTGTCCCAGACGGATCATTCGAAAATGCGCGCCGCCGAACTGCTCAAAATCAGCTTCCGCTCCCTGCGGTACAAGACGCAGAAATACGGTATTGCCTGAGACAGGAAACGGGACATGCCGACCCCTGTCTTTCATAGGACGCAGCCATTGCAGACAACGAATCCTGACTTCAGGAATCAACTCAACTGGCTTTTTTCCCTCAGAATCGTTCTTCTTTCCCTGTTTCTCGGCCTGAATTTTCTCCTGCAATCCAAGGGTCGGGCCATCATTATCCCGCCTTTCAGCTATATTGCCTATTTTATCGCCGGGGTCTATCTGTTCACCATCGGCTCTGCCCTGCTGTTGCTCAAAATAAAAAGATACACCCGTTTTGCCTATGCCCAGCTGTTGGTCGACACCACCCTGGTTACCTGCCTGATTTATTACAGCGGCGGCAGCCAGTCCATCTTCCTTCCCCTCTACTTCTTTCCGGTCATCGCCGGCAGCATAATTCTGCTGCGCCGCGGCGGATTGGCGACCGCCGCGGCCTGCACCCTCGGCTACGGGTTTGTCATAACTCTGGAATTTTTTGGTTACCACCCGTCATTCTTCATAAACTTCATATACCGGCCCGTCGACGACCTCAAGGTGGCCTTGAATTATTTTTCCATTCATGGGCTTTCCTTTTTCATGGCCGCCTTCCTGAGCGCTCTGCTGGCTGAACGACTCCGCTCCACTGAAAAGGCGCTTACCCAGACCAGCCGGCAATTTGACCGGCTCAGCCTGCTGTACAAACAAATCTTCGATGACATCAATACCGGCATCATCACCCTGGACAACCAGGGATGCATCCGATCGTTCAACAGGGCCGCGGAGTACATAACCGGCTATCAGGCAAAAAAGGTGCTGACCAGGCCGCTGAACGAAATATTTCCGTTTCTGGCTGTTGAGCAGGAAAAGGCCAGGCCGGCCGTCACCCTCGAACGGCAGGACGGCACGAACATCCCCATCGCCTTCTCGTCAACCCGGCTGAACATGCCGGATGGCAGCGAAGATACCTTTCTGATCACGATCCAGGATCTCAGTGATTTAAAAAAAATGGAAGAGCAGGTACAGCAGGCTGAAAAGATGGCGGCAATCGGCGAGATGGCGGCCGGCATTGCCCACGAATTCCGCAACCCGCTGGCCGCCATTTCCGGATCAGCGGAAGTCCTCGCGCAAGGGGTGGGCACCAACCTGGCCAACCGCCGATTGATGCAGATCATCATCCGGGAATGCACACGACTGGATGGCAAGATCTCGGAGTTTTTACGCTTCTCCCGGCCATTGCTTCCGAAAAAAGACTGGATTCCGCTGGAAAACCATATAAAGGAGGTGGTGATCTTCCTCCAACAGGCCAAGACCTGGAGGGAAGATATCCACATTGAAATCAATATTCCACCCTCCTTGGACTGTTGGGCTGACGATCAGCAGCTCAACCAGGTGCTGATCAATCTCCTGCAGAACAGCTGCCAGATCCTGAACGGACAAGGCGGCACCATCCGGATCACGGCTGAGGATTTCACCGAGGCTGAAGGACGGGAGATGACCAGAATTGTCATTAGCGACAGCGGGCCGGGTATCGCCCCGGCAATCCGCAGTCGGATATTCGAACCGTTTTTCACCACCCGGGAAAACGGCACCGGCCTCGGACTGGCCATTGTGCAACAGATCGTCGAAAGCCACGGCGGCAGCATCACCGTCCACAGCGAGGCCGGCCAAGGGACGACTTTTGAAGTTTTTCTGCCCCTGCCCTGAGATTAGAGCTTAACCATAAATAAACTCTTATCCCTTTTCGTTACGGGTTAAAAAGTTTGTTATTCAGGAGGCGCCGCCATGCAAAACAAACCCGTTCGCGATCTCTCCCTGGTTGGCGATTTCATCAGATATTTCACCATACTGTTTGTCCCGTTCTTTATTTTCGGCGGGATATGGGGTTTGATCCATGAATCCTTTCTGATCTGCGGTCTTGGCTACCCCCTTCTCTACGGCTTCGGAATAGCCCTGATCATTCTTCTCATTAATAACGATATTGACTCAATTCTTGCCGTTTTCGGCCTTGGGAAAAAATCCGGGCCAAGCCTCGCTGCCAAGCACATAATCGCTATTCAGAACATTAGTTGCCTCATGGGCAGGGAAAAATTCGGTGAGGCATTGAAAGCCGCGAACGCCCTTCTCCGCGAGGAACCGGATTTTCCACATGTACTGAACATGAAAGGCCAGATTCTGCTGGAAGGGTTGGGCAAGCACGCCGAGGCCAGGATATGCTTCGAGGAAGTTCAGAGATTGACACAACCGGAGGATGAACAGTACAAGCTTGCGGACGCTCTGCTTGTCGAATGCGCCATTCGGGAAGATGGGTAGAGAGTCGCAATGATTATTACTGCGCCTATCGCCGACAGGTCAGGCTCGACTATGGTTAGAAACGACACAATCCTCGACGTCGAACTCGACGGGAGCCGGATATTCCTTGTGCTTCATGACGTTCATGGTTTTACCCCAAACAATTCCAGAAAGGAGCGAACATCTCGTACCCGGTACTGCAAAGACTCCTTCTCAGAATGAGACTTGGAAGAGGTAGTTCTCTTAGGGACTCGGAAAATACTAATATACCTGGATCGCGCCCGGATTGGGGTCAGATTTGGCTGGGCCGATTGAGCAAAACCGTAGGCGTAGCAGCGCTACGTCGAGGATTTTGCGATTGAGGCGCGGCCGAAGGTGGCCCTAAGACGGGATGCGTGATGGTATATTAGTATTTTCTGCGTCCCTTATGCCTTTTCCTTACGAATCACGGCCCCAAGATTCGCCAGCTTGTCCACCAGATTCTCATACCCCCTTTCAAGGTGGTAGATCCGGGAGATCTCCGTGACGCCTTCCGCGGCCAGGCCAGCCACCACCAACGAAGCACTGGCCCTGAGATCGGTAGCCATCACCTGGGCGCCCTTCAGGCGGCCGTTGCCCTTGATGATCGCACTGTGGCCGTCAACCCGGATATCCGCCCCCATGCGTTTCAGTTCCGCCACATGCATGAAACGGTTTTCAAAAATAGTCTCGGTGATCACGCTCAGGCCGCTGGTCATGGTCATCAGGGCCATGATCTGCGCCTGCAGGTCCGTTGCAAAGCCGGGATAGGGCTGGGTCTTGATATCGACACTGCGCAGCGGCACGCCACCCTGTCCGGCAACAGGCGGCGGCCTGGAAATACGGATGGTCCCGGCCCCTTCCTCAATGGTAAAACCGATGACCCGCAGTTTCTCGAGTAAAGCAGGCAGATGGGAGGGGTTGCAGTTGGTCAGGGTCACATCACCGCCAGCCGCCCCCGCCGCGATCAGATAGGTGCCGGCCTCGATCCGGTCCGGGATGGTGGTGACCTCGGCCGGCTGCAAATCACTCACCCCATGAACCACCAGACGATCGGTGCCGCTGCCCTCGATTCTGGCGCCCATGGCGGTCAGCATCTCCACCAGGTTACCGACTTCCGGCTCGCGGGCCGCATTCTTGATTACCGTGGTGCCATCGGCGGTCGCGGCCGCCATCAGAATATTCTCGGTGCCGGTCACCGATGGGATGTCGAAATAGATGGTTGCCCCGCGCAACCGGCCGGTGACCTGAGCATCCACATACCCTTGCTCCAACGTCAGGATCGCCCCCATCTGCTTGAAACCCTGCAGATGAAAATCAATGGGCCGGGCCCCGATCGCGCAGCCGCCCGGCAGGGAGACCCGGGCTCGACCCAGCCGAGCCAGCAAGGGGCCCAGCACCAGGACCGAGGCCCGCATTGTCTTCACCAGTTCATAGGACGCTTCAAAGCCGATCAAACCAGCGGAGTTGATCCTGAGGGTGGAGCCTTGCCTTTCCCATACCAGACCCAACGATTCAAGCAGGGCAAGGATGGTTCTTGTGTCGCGCAAATCCGGCACATTATGCAGCACATGCCAGCCCGGCGTGAGCAGAGTGGCGGTGATCAGTGGCAGGGCCGCATTCTTGGCGCCGCTTATTTTGACCTCGCCGTATAACGGTCTGCCGCCCTCAATAATAATCTTGTCCATAATCCCTGCGTCCTGTCTTGGTTAAAGTGAGTCGGCCCGGCCAAACCTTGCCTCAAAAATTCTCGGAAACCCAGCATAATCGGCGGTCACGGCAAGATCAGCGAATCGACTACCGGGCCGGGAAAACATGTCCGATACCACATCTGCCTGTTCCGCGCCAATCTCCATGAAAACCCAGCCACCGGGCCGGAGAACCGCTGGGATATCCCGGCCGAGCCGGTCAATGGTTTCCAGGCCGGCTGTACCGCCGTCCAATGCAAGATGCGGCTCGTAATTCAGCACCTCGGGCTGCAGCGCTTCGGCCGACGGCCCAGACGACCGGAGTATCTCCTGTGGCACATAGGGAGGATTACTGAGCACCGCCTCAAAGAACGGTCGGTTACCAATACCGGCCAGCCAGTCGGAGGCGACGAAACGAATCCGGTCCGCCACCCCATGCCGGCGGGCATTGGCACAAGCGACTTCCAGGGCGGCCCGCGACCGATCAATGGCATAAACCATGGCCTCCGGCAGTTCAAGGGCGAGCACGATGGCGATAATCCCGCTGCCCGTGCCCAGATCGAGCAACGGCCCCCGGGCCGCCGGGGTTCCCTTAAGCCGCGCCAAAGCCCTTTCCACCAGCAGTTCGGTTTCCGGCCGGGGAATAAGCACATCCCGGTTTACCAGAAAAGAACGCGACCAGAACTCCCGTTCACCGAGTATATAGGCCAGAGGTTCCCGTTGCAAGCGGCGGGCGAGCAATCTGGCGAAAGAATCGCCGTCAGCCTGGGAAACGATCAAATCGGCGGCGAGCAGCAACTGCGTCCGGCCGAGCCGCAGGACATGGCCCAAAAGAAGCGCTGTCTCGATCTCCGGCTCAGAAACGTCCGCCGCCTGAAGACGCTGCACCGCATCTTTGTAGAGTTCTGCTACACGCACGTGAGAAGTACAAACGGAGAAGACCCGCGTGAAAGAGCGCAGCGCACGGGTTACTGGATTGTTTTCAGCGCCGCAGCCTGACTGTGGATAATAAGGGGGTTGATAATCTCGTCCAACCGCCCGAGCATGATGTCGTCCAGCCGGTAGATGGTCAGGTTGATCCGATGATCCGTCACCCGACCCTGGGGAAAGTTATAGGTTCTGATCCGCTCGCTCCGGTCGCCGGAACCGACCTGACTTTTGCGGTCTTCGGAAATCTTGTCGTGCCGGTCCTGTTCCATCATGTCGAGCAACCTGGCCCGCAGAACCTTCAGGGCCTTCGCCTTGTTCTTGTGCTGAGATTTCTCATCCTGACAGGTAACCACCAGTCCGGACGGCATGTGGGTTATGCGGATGGCCGACTCGGTTTTGTTGACGTGCTGGCCACCGGAACCGCTGGCCCGGAAGGTGTCGATCCGCAGGTCGCCGGAATCGATATTCAACTCAACTTCGTCGACCTCCGGCAGGACTGCCACGGTTACGGCCGAGGTATGGATTCGGCCCTGGGCCTCGGTTTCAGGCACCCGCTGCACCCGGTGCACCCCACTTTCATACTTCAGTTTGCTGTAAACCTCGTCGCCGCTGATCAAGGCGATGATCTCCTTGAAGCCGCCTATCCCAATGGCATTGCTGCTCATGACCTCGACTTTCCAGCCGCGACTTTCGGCAAACCTGCAGTACATGCGAAAGAGATCGCCCACAAAGAGCGCAGCCTCGTCACCGCCGGTCCCGGCCCTGATCTCCAGAAAAATATTCCGATCGTCGTTGGGGTCCTTGGGCACCAACTGCAGCCTAATGGCCTGTTCAAGATCTGCGGCGCGCCCGTTCAGGTCGTTGATCTCGCTGCGCACCAGTTCCAGCAGTTCCTCTTCCTCTTCCTCCCGCAACAGTTTCCGGCTTTCGTCAAGCTGGTCCTGCACCTTCTGAAACTGACAGTACAGACTGTATAACCGACTGATATGGGAATGCTCCCTGGCCACCTTCTGGTATTCGGCCTGATTGGCCATCAAGGCCGGCTCAGACAGCTTCCCTTCAAGTGCGGCTAATTTGTCGCCGAGATCGGCAAGTTTGTCAAACATCGCTGCGCCGGATCAGATGGCCACGAAAAAAACCGCCAATTGAACAGCATCTCGTGCCAGCCCCGTACTTACCTGTCAAGAGGGCAGAAGGGGAATTATTTCTGGATGTGCTTGGCATATTTCTTCATGAACTTCTCAACCCGGCCGGCAGAGTCGATCAACTTCTGCTTCCCGGTAAAGAAGGGGTGGCAGGCGGAACAGATTTCCACCTTGATTTCCTTATTCACGGAGCCGGTTTCCACCTGGTTCCCGCAGGCGCATTGCGCGGCAATTTTCTGATATTCAGGATGGATATCCTTTTTCATCGTTCTTATCCTCCAATGGGAATATTTTTCCTGGACGACCACGGCGGGCCGTCCGACCTTGTTGTCAACAATACAGTGCCGTGAATCCACGGCGGCAAACCATACACCTAACGCGGCAAAAACTCAAAGGCGATTATTATAAATGACAAATAATTTATTTCAAGAATTATGCAGATAGAGGGAGTTGGAGCACATGCGGTCTTCCCTGCCGCAAGACCAACCAGCAGAAATAGCGGGCCTGCTCAGCTGTGCATGGAATCAAAGAAATCCGCGTTGGTCTTGGTTCGTTTCATCTTGTCCAGCAAGAACTCCATGGCGTCGGCCGGATTGAGCGAGGAAAGCAGCTTTCTAAGAATCCATACCCTGTTCAGCTCTTCAGCGCTCATCAGCAGGTCTTCCTTACGGGTACCGGACCGGTTCATGTCAATTGCCGGATAAATTCGCCGGTCAGCCATTTTCCGATCTAGCACAAGCTCCATGTTGCCGGTTCCTTTAAACTCCTCAAAGATGACCTCATCCATTCGACTGCCGGTTTCGACGAGTGCGGTGGCGATGATGGTGAGGCTACCGCCCTCCTCGATATTCCGGGCCGCTCCGAAAAATCTTTTCGGCCGGTGCAGAGCGGTGGCCTCGACGCCGCCGGAGAGAATCCTGCCGCTGGACGGGGTCACGGTGTTATAGGCCCTGGCCAGCCGGGTGATGCTGTCCAGCAGGATCACCACATCCCGCTGGTGTTCGACCAGCCGCCTGGCCTTTTCGATAACCATTTCGGCGACCTGAATATGCCGCTGCGGCGGCTCGTCAAAGGTTGAGCTGACCACCTCCGCCTTAACGTTTCTGGCCATGTCTGTTACCTCTTCCGGCCGCTCGTCGATGAGCAGGACGATCAAGGTTATCTCCTTGTGGTTTTTGACAATGGCATTGGCGATCTTCTGCATGAGAACGGTCTTGCCCGTACGCGGCGGCGCCACGATCAGTCCCCGCTGGCCCTTGCCGATCGGCGCCAGCAAATTGATGATCCGCGTGGAATAGTTATCCGACTCATACTCCAGATTGATCCGTTCGGTGGGATGCAGCGGGGTCAGGTTGGAAAAAAGGGTCTTGTCCTTGGCAACCTCTGGGCTATCGAAATTGACGGTATTCACCTTCAAAAGCGCAAAATACCGCTCGCCATCTTTGGGCGAACGTACCACGCCTTCCACCGTATCGCCGGTTCGCAGATTAAGCCTTCTGATCTGCGAGGGAGAAACATAGATGTCATCCGGACCGGGCAGATAGTTGTAATCAGGGGCACGCAGGAATCCGAAACCGTCCGGCAGGATCTCCAACACGCCGCTGGCCCTGACCATGCCGTTCTTATCGGATTTGGCAGTCTTGGCCTTGGCCTGCAAAATAGCGAATATCAGTTCCTGCTTGCGCAGGGAACTGATGCCTTCGATGTTGAACTGCCTGGCCAGCTTAGTCAGTTCAGTAATCTTTTTCTCCTTCAGCTCTGCCAGATCCATTAAATACTGCTCCTTCTGGTAGAGAAACTCCTGCCCCTCAACAACCTGATTTTCCATAATTCCCTTAGCTCCTGTAGACAAACCGATAGACCAAACCCGCAACAGCATCGCCGGCCAAACGCAAACACCCTCTGTGCGGCGCTACGGTCTCGGCTGTAGCCGGAACCGAGTCTACACTGGCCCGGATAATTAGCGGCAACAATATGACAATAAACGATTTTTTATAGATATGACAAAAAGTGATCAGCTGGAATACATAATTTCAAAACTCCAGCCATTAAGAGCTTATCCATAAATAAAACTTTGCTTGCATCCGGCTTTTGGCCGAATTTTGCCGCTCCTCAATCGCAAAATCCGGCCAAAAGCCGGCGCAATCCCTGAAAAGCTTATTTATGGAAAGCTCTAAATCTTCACGACGGCAACCGCTCTGGCAGGTGTCACCATACTCTGAAGGAGACAACGGCAGATTTTACACACAATCGGCATCCCGCATCATTCGACGCCGCGCTCCACGCCTGCCACGCGCCTCGAATCTTATGTCGTCATGCTTCGTATCCAACTGGATTATCAAAATGACTTCAAGATGGCTGCAGGGGATATAAAATTGGTCAAGTCAGCTTCGATCTGCTCTTTCGGGTATATGCTGGCCTATTTGATAACAGGAGGGGATTTTGCTAAAATAGTTAACACTACTTATGCTTGTGGTTACTGTATTTTCCCCACTGATGCCTGTCAAGTCTTTTTTCCAGCATAACACCTCGCGGAAAATAGTCCGACGAAATGCAGTAGCTGCAGA
>Ga0156789_1092_pt12 | contig 10246 bp, 9 predicted proteins | sample RifOxyD3_FD_110738 | JGI IMG/M metagenome (GOLD analysis project Ga0156789, IMG submission 110738) | Deltaproteobacteria bacterium RIFOXYD12_FULL_57_12 | reverse complement strand
GTCGCCAAGCGGCTCTTCGATCAAAAGGTCAGGGGACGAGGGGGCCGCCTCGGTCACCAGACCTTCTTCAGCCGCAGCCGCCTCCTGACTGGCCGGCTGCGGTTGGGCGGATTCGGTTGCTGCCGGAGCGGCCGCATTCGGATTTTGGCTGGCCGCGGTTGGCATTGGCTTGGCGTTGTCGGGCGGGAGTACGGTTTTGTCGGCAACAGCCGGTTGGTTCATCGCCGGCGGGCCGGCTGTCGAGGCCCTTTTTATCCTGGCAGTGTCCGGTGCGGTCGGTAAGGCCGCGGGCGGCACTTCGGCCAAGCGAGGGGTTGCCGGTTTTGATGCTGTCGTTTCTTCAGTCGCAGTAGCCGGTCGCTGGCCTTCGGCATCGTTATCCGCCTGCCATGGCCGCAACCACCATAAGAGGACGAGAGTCTGCGCCACCAGCAGGCCGGCCACCAGTGCCGGCCACCAGCGCCGACCTGCCCTTCTGCCGGTTCCGGTCGTCTCATGCATAGTCTGCAGGTCCGGTACTGTGCCGGCGCGGCGTTTTTTTTCAGCCTTTTCGAGGGCCTCAAGAATATAGGACATGGTTATTTCGATTTCCTTGCGGTCAGCCCCGGCGCCTCGTTGTTCCCGGCCGCCGTGTTGATGCGGATCAATGTCTTGACCCCGGCGACGCCGTCCGGAATCAGGCCTTCCGAGAATTGAAACTGTTTGATCTCCTGAACCAGCTGATCTCCGTACTGCAAGGTATTATCCGAGGAAGCCGAACGCTTGAAAATCGAGGCAAGCTGTTGGTCAAGCCACTGGACTTCAGGGCCGACGCGGCCGGGCCGGATGGAGTCCTCATAGCCCGGCGGCATCTTCCACAACAGGGTGAACTCACCGGACCATCGCAACGCTAAGTCGGCAAGCGCAACCGTCTTTGACTCGCCGGCCATGGAGAGAGTCGCTGTCTGGCCGTCCACCGCGGTTATGGTGGCATAGAACGCTTCGTTGTTTTTATTGACGAGACGCAGCACCGCCGGCTGGTTGAAGCTGAGCAGACTTTCCAGGCCGCCTTCCTGGCGCAGGCAGCGGAGCCCCATTTTTTCGGCTTGGCGACAGGCATCGCTGGCGGCTGGGTTGTAAGTCTGCCGCCATTGGGCAAACAAAGCCCGAACAGCGAGATCCCAGCTTGCCGAGCGCGGCGTCTCAGCGGGCCAGTCAAGGGCTGCCGCAGCGGTCGGCGGCGGGTTTTCAGTAGCGTCCAGCGGTTTCGGCGTGGTGGCGGTGCCGGCCGTCGTGACCGGCACCGGTTCGCTGGCTGTGGCCTGCACAACCGTAGCTGCTCCGGTCGCAGTACCCGGAACCGCCGGCTGGTTGCGCTGCAGCAGGAGGGCGACCGCGATCAGGGCCAGCACCGTGATAGACGCCCCAAAGAGGAGCGAGGTGCGCCGTGACGGCCGGCCGGATTTTTTCCGTGCCCATAACACCTCGCGAGCCGCCCTTTTCAGGGTCGCGTGATCGACGCTGCTTTTGCCCTGGACATAGGCGCCTAGTAGAGCCCGGTCACAGAGGACATTGATCAGACGGGGGATGCCTTTGCTCTGCTGATAGAGAAATGCCAGGCAGGGGTCGGGAAAGACCAGGTTCTGCAAGCCGGCCACGGCCAGGCGGTGCCGAACGTAGAGGGCGACTTCTTCTTGAGTCAGCGGTCTCAGGTGGTAGCGGGCGGTGACCCGCTGTGCCAGTTGCCGCATCTCCGGCCGTGCCAGAATCTCAAGCAGTTCCGGCTGCCCGAGCAGGATGATCTGCAGCAGCTTGCGTTCATTGGTCTCCAGGTTGGTTAACAGCCGGATCTGTTCCAGCACATCCGCATCGAGATTCTGGGCCTCATCAATGATCAGCACGTTTTTCTGGCCTAGTCCATGGGCCTCGAGCAAAAACGCGTTGATCAGATCGACAAAAACTTTGATGCTTCTGTTCGCCGGTGGATAGCTGATGCGGAATTCGTCGCAGATCGAGGCCAGAAGCTCGAGCGCGGTGACCTTCGGGTTGAGAATGACCGCGACATTGGTTTGCTCCGGGAGTTGTTCGAGCAGGCAGCGGCAGACCGTGGTCTTGCCGGTGCCGACTTCGCCGGTGAGCAGGACAAAACCGCCTTCCTCGGCCTTGATGCCGTAGAGGAGATGGGCAAAGGCTTCCCGGTGGCCGTCGCTCATATAGAGGAAACGCGGGTCGGGCGCCATGGTGAACGGTTTTTCTGCTATGCCGAAATGTTGGTTATACATGATGGCCGATTTTAGAAGGCGAAGTCAGAAGGAAAAAGCCGGCGCTCGTGCTTCCGTTGCGCCTGTTACCTGCGGATGTCATCAAGCGGCTGGCGGTGTATTCAACCAGTATGCTGACTGCTGTCTCCTTGAGCAGTACTCATTAATATAGATATCCCGGCAAATTTGCAACTTATTCGGTACCGGCAGGCACGGGCCGACTCCGGGTATTGCCTATCAGGGGTGTTCCCACCGAGCCTTTTCCGGAAGAAACGGCATGTAGCGGATTTCGCCGAGATCGGCATCATCCTTTTTGTCGAAAATCACCTCATCGATTTTCTGCGCATCAGTGGTGCCGAACCAGTTGTTGGCCGCATCGACGTCGTAATCCTGCGCCTCGGCCACGCCGATGTCATAATCCTTGTTGTCGTAAATATTGTTGTGGTTAAGCGTCAGACCCCTGGTCTGGTAGAGATAGAGTCCCTTCTTGTTGCCGGTTACCTCGTTGTAGGTGATGGCGACATTGCACTCCTCCTTGGGCCAGATGCCGAAAAACTTGTTTTCGCGGATATCGTTGCGGGTGATGACGCCGTCGGAGTTGCGGAAGCCGATGCCGCCTTTGTTGCGGTAAAAGGTGCTGTCCAGGATTTCAAGATTGGAGCGTTTGCCGAACCATGGTACGTCCGGCGCCTCTTCCTCGCTCTTGAAGCTTATGCCCACGCCGTTGTTGGCGAACTCGCAACGGCTGATCCGTGCCGTGGCGCCGTGGGCATGCAGCCCGTTGTATGCAAAAAGAATCTTTGCGTGTTCGAGGATGTTGCCTTCGTTGCCGAGCAGGTTGATGGCGCCCCAATCCGCCGGTCGGGCGTCGATCTCGGCCGATGTGAAGACTATTTTTTCCTTTTCGGTTCCCCGGGCAATAAGGCGGCCGCGGATGATCAATTCCGCCTGCGGGTAGTAAGGCGAATCGATCCCGAACTGGTTTTGGTCGCTTGTTTCGTCGATCCGTTTGAATTTGACCGTGGTTCCCGGCGCGATGGTCAGGGTCACGCCGGGCGGCACATAGACATCGCCCTTGACCATGACAACGCCCGCCCAGGTTGTATCGGCAGTGATGGTCTGGCTGGCGACTTCCATGGTCTGTTTTGACCCGGAGCAACCGGCCGCCGCCAACAGGGTCACCAACAGGGCAATGCGGCTAATCAAGACCGACCTGATATTCAGGCGCAATTCCATATCCTCTTCTCCTGTTTAACATGCCGACGACAAACAGCAGGCAGATGCCGGCCAGCACGGCAACCTGCGCCGACAGGGGTGAGCCGGCCGGTGTGCCGCCGAGATTCCAGTTCTGCACCATGGCGGCCCCGACCAGCATGCCCATGACCGTAACGCCGGCGTCATTGTCGCCCTGGCCGGCAGCTACCAACTGGCGCAGGGGGCAACCCCGGATCAGCACCGATCCGAAGCCGACCAGCAGCATGCCTAAGAAAGCCCAGCCGTAACTTTCATTGGAACTGGGCTGGCCGTGCAGGCCAAAGGAAAACTGGCCGGTGAGCAGGCTGGTCGCCAGGGCGAAGCCGAAGAAGGAGACGAGGCTGATCAGCATGCCGGTAGAGCGCGGGCAGTTCATCAGTTCACGCGGACCCCAGAGGAAGATCCGGGCGATGCCGCCGGTGATGCAGAATTTGGTGAGCTGGGCAAAGGCGCCAATGGCCAGCCCGATGCCGAGGGCCAGGAAAAACGGTGCATGCTGGGCGGCGGCCCCCTTGGTGCTGGCGGCAATAAAAGACGGTTGAAAATAGGCCAGGGTTAAGAAAAAAAACATAAGGCCCGGCAAGATCAGGCCGTTCGATTTCGGGGTCGGCCCGGCCACCCCGAGCTGGAAACCGTTGGCCACGAATTCCAGGCCGACATAGATGCCGGCAGTGAGTCCGGCCAGGCCGGCAATAGCACCGATGTCGCCGCCGGCCAGTCGCAGGAAGAGTTTCACCGGGCAGCCGATGAACACGGCACAGCCGATGATCAGCAGCATGCCGATCAGAAAACGCAGCAGGGGCGAACTGCCGCCGGTCGAGGCGAATTCCCGCCGCCAGAGCGAGAACATGAAGGAGCCAAGGACAAAGCCCGGGAGTTCCGGCCGCAGATACTGCATGCGGATATTGTCGTGGAGGTGCAGGGCGCCGGCAATGTTCTCCATGAAACAGGAGACGCAGATGCCGGTGTTGGCCGGATTCCCCTGCCAGGAAAGGATAAAGGCGCCGATGCCGATAACGGCGCCCATGATGGCAAACATGGCTTTATTCATTCAATCACCCCGGTCGACAACTGTTGCTAGCCGCAGCTGCCAGCAATCCTTCTCTGCATGTAGTAAAGGGTTTTTCGTTGTTCTTTCAGGCCGCTTTCGCCCGGATTTTCCGCAAGCCTTTTGTTGAGTTCGGCAAACGCCTCTTCTACGGCGACTTTAATCTTTTTGCCTTGAAAGGCGGCAGTGCGTTTGTCAAGGAAATCCGGGTTCAGATCAATGGCCGAGCGGAATGCCAGCATGGCCGCGATTGGGTTCTGTTTCCGCATGTGGAGTTCGCCCAGCAGCATGAAGACCGAGCCTTCATAGGGGAATTCGACAGCCAGCCCTTTCAGCAACTCTTCCGAGGCAGTCAGATTGTCATTGGCCAGCATTTTTTTTATCAGGTCAATTTTTTTCTCAAGATCTGGCTGCACATAGCGGGCTTCGGGTCGCGGGGCCAGCCGCTCCTGGCTTACGCCGGCCGTGTCGCTCTGGGTCGCGAGCAGTGCCACGCCGGCAACGAGCAGGGCGGCAATGGCCCAGGCCGACAACCTGTCAAGTTTATCCATGGGTAAACTCACGGGAGAAGAGCCGATGTGATGTAAAAGGGGCGATATCAGCCAGTATCGCTTTGGGCCTTTTTCCTTTTGATGGCAGATATTGGCTGTTTTTTTTAGTAATAATTACTATCATAATAGACACTAATTTCCGAATGGTCAATAATGATGGTTCTGTAAATAAATAACGACGCAATGACGCAGGCAGTGTCATCAGCAGTAAAGAGTTTTCCATGCTTGTTTACGAATCCGGCTTGCAGATAGTGTTCCAGGAAGCTTCCTGGAAGGCGATCATAGAACACTGCCGGCGAAAATTGCGCGGTGAATACCTGCCGGGCGAGGCCAAGGAAAAAAAGGCCTACGGCCTGCTGGCCGGAGTCCAGATCGATAAGATTCTCGATGTGCGGGCCTGTTTCCCGTTGCTGAAAAATTATCGGTCGCGCCCGCCTTATAAAGAGATCATGGATCAGCTCATGGCCAGCCATGCAGTGCTTTCCGAAACATCCCTGGATAAACGGGGCTGGGTCGCCGACCCGGCTGAGTGGACAGCGGTCATGGAGGAGTGTCGCCGGCGGCAACTGATGCCGTTCGGTGCCTACCATATGCACCGTGTCGCCTGGCCGCACGACCGCAGCCGGGACACACCCACCGAGCTTGATACGATTCTCGGGGCGAAGAGCCGCCAGTTCATGTTCATTGTCTCGATGGTTGATCCGGAGACTCCTGTAATCCGTGCCTTTTTTGAGGGAGACCTGGGAAAAGAGGCGCCGGTCCTCAGGAAATAAAGCCATGCCCCGCGAGATAGAGGAAATACTCGCCGGCACTCCGGCGGTGATTCTGGAGTATACGGATCCGGACATGCACTTTAGGGGCTGGTTCGTGCGGGATGGCTGCAATCACGCCCTCTGCGCCGGCGGCATGCGGGTGCAGCCCGGGCTGACCCGGCAGCATCTGGCCAGGATGGCCCGGAACATGAGCCTGAAGATGCGGCTTGCCGGTCTTGCCGTTGATGGCGCCAAGTGCGGCATTGATTTCGACCCGGGTTCACCAGACAAGGCCGCGGCCATGGCCAGATTCCTGCGGGCTATCAGGCCGTTTATCGAGACCTCCTACTCGATGGGGCCGGATCTGCATGTCGATATGGCGGAACTTGAAAGAATCGCCCGCAGCCAGGGGATACTGTCGGTGAAAATGGCGATTGCCCGCGCCCAGGGCTGGGATTTTCCCTATTACAGTGAACGGGCGGCGATTCTCGATCAATCGGTGTATGGCTCGACTCTCGGCCGCTTGCGGGCCGGGTACGGGGTGGCTGCCGCGGCTTTAGCCGTGCTTGATTTTCTGGGGATTGCGCCAACGCGGGCCACGGTTGTTATTCAGGGCTTTGGCGCGCTCGCCCGGGCTGCCGCCCTTGGTCTGAGCCGGGCCGGGGTCAGGATTGCGGCCGTGGCCGACGTTGAAAAGGCCATGATCGCCCGCCATAGGAAAGGTCTCGACATAGAGTCGTTGAGCCGGAGTGCCTCGTCTTTGCTGCCGACCATGGTTGATGACAGCGCGGTTGTTGGAGCCCGGGAGGCTATCCTGGATATCCCTTGCGATATTTTTATTCCGGCGGCGCTTGAGGATGCCATCACCATGCGGAATGTATCACGGCTGCAGGTGCGGGCCGTGGTGCCCGGCGCCAATCTGGGCGTTGCCTGGCAGGCCGCCGATGCATTGACCAGGCGCGGCGTGCTCGTGTTGCCGGACTTTCTGGCCGGCTGCGGCGGGTCGCTTTCCATGGAAGGGTTGTTCGGCCCCCGGGAGCATCCGGCTCCGGAGATGGTCCTTGGTCACATCACGGCGCGGATGGCCCAGCTTGTGGAAAAAGTCCTGGCACGGGCCAGAGACGAGAATGTCTCGCCGACCGTTGCCGCGTTGCGCTGTTGCCGGGAGATGCCGGACCGGCCAGGGGCGCGGCCTTACGGCGCCTGATTCGGAACCATCAACTGTTGCTCGCGGGGAATCGCATGCCATCCCATCCCATTGACTTCCAGATTCAGGCCGGTGTCTTCTCCACGCCGGAACTGCAGGCGCTTTTTGACGAGCAGCGCCGTTTTGAGCGCTGGCTGGAGTTTGAGGCGGCTTTAGCCGGCGCCCAGGGCGAACTGGGCGTTATTCCGGAGGCAGCGGCCCGAGAGATCCAGGCCAAGGCCAGGCTTGCCTGTCTTGACCTTGGCGCGGTTGCCGCCGGTTACAAGACAAGCCGGAATTCGCTTGTCCCGGTAGCCAGGGCGTTGCGGCTTGCCTGTGCGGAAGGGTACGGCGAATATGTTCACTACGGCGTCACGACGCAGGATGTGCTGGACACCGCCCAGGTCATGGAGCTGCGTGAGGTGCTGCGCATCGTGTATCGCGACCTGCGTGTCTTTGAGAAAATAGTTTGCCAGCTGGCCCGCCGTTATAAAACCACGCCAATGGTCGGCCGGACCCATGGCCAGCAGGCGCTGCCCATTACCTTTGGGCTGAAGGCTGCGGTGTGGCTTGCTGAGATTCGACGTCACCTGGAGCGGCTGCAGGCCATGCAGCCCCGGGTTCTGGTCGGCCAGCTTGGCGGCGCGGTCGGCACCCTGGCCGCCTTGGGTCCCAAGGCCCGGCAGGTGGCGGCCGCGACGCTAGCCCGCCTTGGTCTGCGCCATTCGCCGGTCGCCTGGCATACGGCCCGCGATACCGTTGTTGAAGTCGCTTCATTTTTTGCTATGCTGACCGCGACCCTGGAAAAGATCGCCAATGAGATCTATCAGCTGGGCAAGACGGAAATAGCCGAACTGCGTGAGTCGGCGCCGGGCAATGCCATGAGCAGCAGCGCCATGCCGCATAAGCAGAACCCGGTTCTCTGCCAGCGGATCGCGGTGCTGGCTCGGCATGTCAGGGCGCTTACCGGGCTGGTGGTCGACGGCATGGCGCACGAACATGAACGAGATGCGCGCTGCCTCTGGTCGGAATGGCTGGCCATGCCTCAGATATCTATTTACACGGGCACGGCCCTTCAGTATCTTGTCCGGGTCATGGACGGGCTTGTGGTCCAGGAAGAGAACATGTTGCGGAATCTCCATCTGCACCGTGAGATGGTGGTCTCGGAATGGCTGCTTTTCAGGTTGGCCGCCGAGCTTGGGAAAATGCGGGCACAGGAGAAGCTGCATGCCCTTATCCGGCGGGCAGAAGAGGCCCATCTGCCGCTCAGGGAGATTCTGATCGGGGATGAGGAGATCGGACCGCTTCTTGCCGCTGCTGACCTGGAATATCTTGATCATCCGGAGCGTTATGTCGGATTAGCGGCGGAAATCGTCGAGGAGACGCTCCAGGAGATTGAGGCAAAGCAGCAGAACGATTTTGAGGTCTATTAGCAGATGAGTATTGCCTGCACGGATGGTCTGGCAAGTCATATTGTGGACTCGCGGTTCTTTGGCGCCTCCTATGCTACCGATGAGGCGCGGCGGGTGTTCTGCGACCTGCGCCGCTTGCAGCGCTGGCTTGATGTTGAGGTCGCGCTGGCTGAATGTCAGGCCGAGCTGGGGATGATCCCGGCGGCGGCCGCCGCCGAACTGGCGGCATGCGCCCGGCTGCCCAACCTGGATCTTGCCGAAATCAGGCGGGATATCGCCAGGACCTGCCATTCACTGCTGCCGCTCTTGGACGCCTGGCAGCGGGTCGCTTCGCCAGCGGCCGGCCGCTTCATCCACTTCGGCGCCACCACCCAGGACATCGAGGACACGGCCCAGTGTCTTGAGATCCGTGATGTGATCGCCATTGTTAGGCGTGATCTGCGGAGTATTGCCGCTGAACTGATCCGGATTGTCGAGCAGCATGGTAGCCTGGTGATGATTGGCCGTACCCATGGCCAGCATGCCCTGCCGACCCTTTTCGGCCTGAAGGCGGCGACCTGGCTGGACGAGCTGCTGCGGAACATGAGCCGGCTCGAAGCATGCGCGGACCAGACCCTGGTCAGTCAGCTTTTCGGCGGGGTGGGCACCATGGATGCGTTCGGCCCTGGCGGGCTGGAACTTCTGCGGCGCTTTTCCCACAGGCTGGGCCTTGCCGAGCCGCTTGTCGGCTGGCATTCCAGCCGCGACCGCTTGGCTGAACTCCTGGCAACCATGGCCATCCTGGCCGGGGGTTTAGCCAGAATCGCCAATGAGATTTATCAACTGGCCAGAAACGAGATTCACGAGCTTGAGGAACCGTTTCACGCCGGCAAGATCGGCAGCAGCACCATGCCCCATAAACGCAACCCGGAACTCTGCGAACAGGTGGTGGTGCTGGCCAGGCTGATCAAGGCAAACGCCGGTCTGGGGTTTGATGGCCTGATCAGCGAACACGAACGGGATTACCGGGCCGTGCGTCTTGAGTGGGTCTCGGTCACGGATTCGTCCTTGTTCCTCTGCGCCGCAACCGGGATGATGAAGACAATTCTCGTCGACCTCCGGGTCCGCGGGGATGCCATGTTGCAGAATGTCCAGGAGTCCGCCAATCTACTTTCAACGGAGGCGCTGATGTTTTTGATTGGTGAAAAAATTGGCAAGCAGGCCGCCCACCAACTGCTCTATGAGGTCTCCATGCAGGCGCATGATACAAATACAAAAAACTCACTGCTGGATCTCCTGCTGGCTGATGATCGCGTCATGGCGCATTTTTCAGCGGACGAGCTGCTGAAGGCCATTGATCCGGCCAGCCATGTCGGTCTGGCTACGACCCTGGCTACCCGGGTTGTGGCGGCCGGCCGTCGGCAGCTGGCGGAAGGACCAGCCGCGCCCGAGGTTCCGGCGCCATGCCCGCTGGCCAATGCGCAGGGCAAGTGTGACCTACAGGATAGGAGGCTCGCCTAGTATGGTGCAGGATGTCATGCTGTATGGGTGGGCGGTCGTGCTCGGCGCCCTGCACGCCTTCGAGCCGGGGCACGGCAAGACGATCATTGCCGCCTACATGATCGGCTCCCGCGGCCGGGCGGTGGACGGGATTCTCCTGGGGTTGGTCGTCACCTTTACTCATACCTTCAGCGTCATTATCCTGGGGATTATCGCCCGCCTTCTTTCGCACAACTATACCGAGCAGCAGTTGCACGGCTGGCTGGGGCTTTTTTCCGCCCTGCTGATTCTGGCGGTCGGCCTCTGGCTGCTGTATCAGAGACT
>Ga0156789_1081_pt4 | contig 10397 bp, 6 predicted proteins | sample RifOxyD3_FD_110738 | JGI IMG/M metagenome (GOLD analysis project Ga0156789, IMG submission 110738) | Deltaproteobacteria bacterium RIFOXYD12_FULL_57_12 | reverse complement strand
CAAGCAATTGGCTCGCCGGAGGACCAGCGACACCTGCAGGATCTCGCCCATGATTTTTTGAGCGGCCGGTTCGGCATCTCGAATACAACCAGAGCCGGTGAAACCATAACCACCAACAGAGAGGCGATGCAGGCCGATCAGGCGGCCTTACGGCAGCAGGTGCACACGGCAATGGAAACAGCGGAACAGAGAGCCGGCGCTATCACCGGCCAGACCTTTGCCGATCCTCAAGGAGAAAAATTGGCAGAACCGAACCGGCGTGAGGTCATAGAAAAGGCTGAGGCCAGGCAGGAATTCTTTGGCCGGGAGCGATCAGGCGAGGGCCGGATACAGACCAATGCCATCGGTATGGCAGGCGAAGGACTTGCGAAAGTCGATCATGCCATCGGCAAAATCGTGGGTAAGCCGGAACGGCCGCAGCAGGATGTCATGGGTATCGGTGCCCCGGCCCCGCCCGGCTCGCTGCCGCCGGGGACCGTCCCGGCCGCCACAATTTCCACAACGGATACTTTCGAGGAGGCCCTTCAGAAGGAACAGGGATATCCGGGGCGAGTATCTTCAGATCACGGCCGACCGGGTATGCTGATGTCTTCCCATGAACCAAAATTCGTGTACACGAAGACGCCGGCCAATCAGCAACAAGACGAGAGGGAGTCTGATAATCACACTGAAGAAAATCGTCGTGAGAAGAAATAACGTTGGGACTCAATCATCCCAGATTGGATCGGCAGGGTTTGAGAGATTGAAGGTCGTTTTTTCGAACAATTCCTCGTGCTCTTCGCCGGTCAAAGGGCGCACCTTCCCCTTCAGGAACCGAAGCGTTACGCCCAGTCTTCCGGTGTTGTCTACCTCGCCTTTCGGCGACACCATGCCCTTCCCGCAAAACCGGCACAGGTCATCTTCGTCACTCGATTCCGCCCCGCAGTGCGGGCAAAGAGCAGTATTTTTTTCTAAAGCGGTTGTCATCTTGGCCTGCCTTGTTGCCTGATCTTTTTTCCAAAGTCGCAATATCGGCAGTTCGTTCCAACAAGTCAAGATTCATTTTTCGCAGCAGCGGAACCGGCTTTAATCTCGGCAGCCTTATCACCTTCGCAAATGGCACACGGAACTCCGCTATCGCCACTCCGATCGATCAATTTCCATTTACCGGTCAGGATAAGTTCAGTCTTCCCTTTCTTGCAGGCTTCACAAACCCAGACCTCCTGGCCTGTTTTGTCCGATATCTGATAATTGTATTTGTTCATCGTTGCCACGGAGTTCCCTTCATTTAAAAACTTGCTAAGCCGTGTCGTCTGGAACTGACTGAATTCTGCAAAGGTCGGCAAACCTCAGCCCGCTTGATGGAACAATGTGTATTTCTGCTCTTTGCCGTGTGTTTATTCGTGCGTTTTTCGTGTGTAATAGGCGCCGTGCCCTCTGCCGTGGAGTTCAATCTCATTGTTTTCCTTCATTTTTTTCAAGAGATGGTAAGCCTTTGGGTCTGTCAGCTTACACAATTCGGCAACGCCTTCCCGTGTGATCTTCTTGTCCTTGCTTGGGGCTATAGCCTCAAGCACCATCTGCCGTTGTTGGATCTTGTCAAATCCCTTGGAGTGAACATAACCCGGCAATGCAAATCGTAGAATCTGCACACCCAGTCGGTGCATTTTTATTGTACGCTATTAGCGGTTTTTAACTATCTTTTCGTAAGCATCACACACAGCCGTAACTACCTTGCCGACTTCATCTGCACAGTTGTATTTACCGTAAGATATGCGAATCGCCGACTTTGCTTGCTGTTCGGTAAGCCCCAAAGCAAGAAGCACATGCGACGGTTCGTCTTTACCCGTAGTGCAAGCCGAACTCGTGGACAAGCAAACACCTTTCAGGTCAAGCAAATGCATAAGGGATTCACCCGAAACGCCGTCAAAACAAAGATTGACCGTGCCGGGCAGACGGCACTCGCTGTCCCCATTAACCCTCACGGGGGTTATAATTTCTTTTATGCCATTCACGGTATTTTCGACCATTGCCTTTAGTCGCTTTGCCGTATCAGCTAATTCGACGACACTTTCCTCAATGGCATAACCCGCCGCTACGATTCCGGCAACATTCTCAGTTCCGGCACGAAGCCCACTCTCTTGTTCGCCGCCGAACACCAACGGCGACAAGTCTAAACCTGACCGTTTGTATAAAATCCCTGTGCCTTTTGCTCCATTGAACTTATGGGCTGAAGCGGTTAAAAAGTCGACTTGTAGGTCACTCACATTAACTGGGATATGTCCGACAGCTTGCACGGAGTCTGTATGAAACAAAATGCTTTCATTTTTCAGTAATCGACCTATCTCCGCTATCGGCTGAATCGTGCCGATTTCGTTGTTGGCAAGCATAATCGACACCAGTTTGGTGTGGGGTTTAATTGCCGCCTTTACATTATCGACCGAAACACGCCCCGTCTTATCAACTGGTAAATAGGTAACCTCAATGCCAGTCTGTTCAAGTGCGCGGCAAGCGTTCAGCACAGAATGATGTTCGATAGCAGTGGTTACAATGTGCATTGGCTCGTTGCGGTAGGTATCCGCAACGCATCGAAGCACCCAACTGTTCGCCTCCGAACCGCCGGAGGTGAAAGTGATTTCAGGTGGCTCTGCACCGATAGCCGCTGCAACTTGTTTCCGTGCCTGCTCTATAGCGCGTTTGGCTTTTGCCCCAAGCGAATACTGGCTGGAGGCGTTGCCGTATTGCTCGCGCAGAAACGGAAGCATCTTCTCAAAGACGCTGTCGGATATTTTCGTTGTCGAGGCGTTGTCAACGTAAATCACGGCCTCACCTCCTCAGAAAAATTTGCAGCCTTGCTCTTTGAGCTCCTCGACCTTGGCGAGCAGGAACTCAGTATCGACTTCCAAATACTCGGCAAGGCAATCAAGGCAATAGAACCGCTTTGAATCCTTGTCGAGCAGTTTCTTAGTTAGCCCGATTTCATTTTTGCTCAGGGCTTCTTTTCTGCAGATATAGCAGCTTTTTTTCTCCACACAATTACCCCACTTCTTCAGAGTCTGGTCTGACGCTGAACGTAGGGATGTCTTTCCCGCGATACTCCACGTCGAGCATTCCCAACTGGTACTTAATCGTATCTCTCATCTTTCGCGCCCTGTCGAGGCAGTAACGCTTGAATTCGCGGGCAGTGATGTCGTCTGCGCTACGAACCTGCGGGAACAGCAGTTTCAGGTAAGCCGTGGCGATACGCTTGACTGCTTCGGTATCGCGGGTGTCCGCCGCTTCGGGGACTTCGATAAGTTCATCTACGATTGCGCGGTAACTCATATCATCGCGCAGTTCGTGCATAATCGAACAGAAATATTCCGAGTTCAACGCCCAGCCCGAAATCTTGAGGTCGTCGTTCATTCGGGGAATATTCCACCCCTTGATGAAGCCGTGGAAACGCTCTATCAAAGCCGACTCGTGAAATACGGGCGGCAATTCCTCAAACATATTCCCGAAGCCATCCTCGTCCATCGTTTCCTTCTTGATATTGCCACAAAGGATTACGCCGGCATCGCCATCTACTCTGTGATTACCAATGTTGCAATATCCATTTTCACAGAATGATTTTAATGCACCACGCATTTCATCTACATCAGGGAAAGTAATCGTTTGCACCTCATCTAATGTTACGAAATCGTTGTTTGCGACTAAACCATCGGTGCGTCTGGATACGTCATAAAACATCTTTGCACGGCTCATAACACCACCGCTTGCGAGCCAACCAAAACGACTCACGTTACCAAACAAATACGATTTCCCTGTACCTTTGGGTGCAAGTTCAATAAGGTTTAGATTCTTCTCTAAAAACGGTAATAGGCGTGTTAGCATGGTTAACTTTTTTTCTTCGTCACCGAGGTACCCGCTCGCGTTATAGTCAACCGCTCCAAGCAAAACATCAAGCCATTCTGCTGTGTCAAATTCCCTGCGTGCGTCTTTAAAGTATTCGACATCAATGGTGTAAGGACAAAATGTTTTAAATGCGGTTAGTTTGATTTTGCCGCGCTTCTCACTCTCATCTGGTGGGCGGTATCCTATTTCGACCATCCCCCAAGTTTCTCTTCCTCGTACCAAATCATCTTTGCAAGTTTGCCATACAGAATCCTCGATAATGGAATCTTTGCTTGATAATCCAAAATCCGACAAAAAAAACGATACTTCACTTGTCTTAATATCAATATCTACGGAGACTTTTGCGAGAAACTTGACTCTTTCGCGATCAACAACGACTCGGTTTTTTATAGAAGTCCAGTCATCTTTACGCGGCAAGTAAGTTTTTACAAAGTGTACCAATTCATCGGCGTCAAAATTGCCGTTTTCATCCTCGAATTTTTTCAAAAGCCAATCGCGCATGAAGGATGGTAGGCTTAGGGAGAAAAAAATATTCCCCGTCTTTTTCAAGTCTTTATATACAACCATCTCGTCAAAGCAATTCCTGAGTTTCTCAATCATCAATCGCACCTCCTAAAACAAGTCATCAAAAGCGTCGTTGACTTTGCCGCTCTTGCCTTGCGCCTTAATCATAATCTTGCCAATCAGGTTGTCACCCGCGTAAACGTCCGCCGAATAGTCGCCTGCCCGTTTTGTGTCGGGCAACTTCACGGAATAGTGGTTCGCGTCTATCTGCGAAGCCGAGTAGCGATTCCCATTCAGGACAACAGAAACATCCTGCACCGGCGAGTTAAAGAATAGCTTAATCTCCGTGCCGGTTCGGAAGTCAACGGTCACGGTCTCGTCGACCAGCTTAACCGTTACGCTTCCGTCTTTCAGAGACAGTTCAATAACGGGAACGACGACCTCTTCTAACGACGCCCCACCGTGAACCTCGACATTCGCTGCACGGCTGCCCTTGAAGCGTCCGTAATCGGCAAGTACGAGGTATCCGTTCTCCTCTGCGGCGAGCGGGAGGTCATAGGGCTGAAACAGCTTACAGCAACGCCCCGAATGCTCGCCTGTGGTATCGGTGTCGTATTTTTCCTCTTTGCGCCGCAGGACAGCAAGCCGCGATGCGCCGTGGTCGCTTGCAATCAAGAAGCGTTTGCAATGCCTTAGCGCAAGTTCAGTAGCCGCCTTGTCTATCATCGCCGTGATGATGTCCAGTTCTTTCGCAAGGTGGATGGGCAATTCATTATTAGTAAAGTTGTAACCGCCCGCGTCACTGTGCTTGGTATCATCAAGTTCACCGTTCTTCTCTTTGCGATCTTGCCACGCATCAAAGAAGTCTCGGTTTATGGCCGTTATCGTCGGAAGTTCCGCACGGGCGATGTTGACCCGAACCGACAGACCGCGCTTTTGAACTAAGGCTTCGATTAACCCTAAATATTCGACACCGAGGGCATCAAGCCAGTACAGGAAGGTGTCGCTCTTATCCACGCTATCCATAATTTCATTCCGCGTCGGCAGTCTGTTGAACTTCCGCGAAAGAGCAAGTTCATCAACCTTTTCTAAGAATTCAGGTTCAAGTTCATTAGACAGCTTTTGCCGTTTATACGCCTCGAAATACTCGGTCAGCAAATCCGCGAGTTCAGGGCATTTGAAAACATATTTTTTCAGGTAAGCCGCCAACACGGGATAAATACCATCAAGCTGCGGAATCATATCGTTTTTCGAGAGCCAAGCGATAATCTCTTCACGTTCCGCGCTTGTTCCGTCCGTCAGCTTATAAATGCTTTCGGACACCACTTGCCGACTATTCACTACAAAGTCTGCGATATCCGACTCAGGGAACTTCTCGACCAGAGCCTTACGCTCACGATAGAACGAGGGAAACCGCTTATCCATGTGCGGGATATCGATTATCGCGTTCAGGACTTTCCCGGCAAAGTCCTCAAAACGGCTCGTCTTGTCCAGTACGAACCGAAGGTATCCGTTCTGCAATGTGTCTGCTTTACTCTTCAGGCAGATGAAATAGAGCCAGTTGCGGTAGTCGCTCCCAGCAATGCGGGCGTAAAAATCCGACTCCAGATTATTACCAAGATCGTGCTTTTCGAAGACCTCGTCGAGCGAGCAGTTGCTCTGGTTGAGTTCTGTCAACAACTCTGCCCAGCGGGCGTCGCTTCCACAGGAACGCGCCAAGGCAAATTCCCTTGTTAAGAACTTAATGCCCTCGTAGGCGTTGCTGATTTGATGTACGGTGAATATCGCCTTATCGAGATTGACAGCCGTGTTCACGACAACACTACCACACCGCCCATTTTCGAGTTCCTCAAGCATCGCTTTGAAACCCGACAAAGCCGACAATCCGACAGTCGGGGCGGCAAGGGTAAACGATAAGTCGCACTCAGCCTTATCGACGACGCTGAACCGACGGCTGTCAAAGCGAGGGTCGGTCTGCATCCCTGCAATCAGCGAGGCAAGCCCTCGCAGAAGCAACACGACTTTTACACCGCCGACATTATGGTCTTTCAGCCGCGACAGGGTGCGTGTTGCCTCATCGCTTCCGCGAAGCGCAAGAAACTCGCCAAGCCCCGTTACAACGAACCTTTTTCCATTTGCGTTCACATCGGCAGCCTTGATATAGGTGAGGAGTCCATCGATGTCAGGCATTTTGTCGTCGTTGTTGCAGAAACCGCTCATCGGGACGGGATCAAGCCCCAAGACCGACAACTCATAAATTGCGGTCGCATACTGCCCGTCGCAGATGAACAGGAAATATGGCGTTTTGACGGAGGATGTCAGGTATTTCTTTACCGAGTCAATTTGCATTCTATTTCCCGCCCTCATTCGCCAGTATTTCAATTCCGACTGTCATGCTGTCCTTGACGAGCCGTTTGAGGTACTGCTTCAATTGGGCGTCGTCCATCTCGTCGATTTTCAGGAGTACCTTGTCGCTGCCGCCGGCGTTGTACTCGGCTTCGGCGAGTTTCTTCACCGTGCCCTTGACGCTCGGATTGTCGCGCCAATCGTAAGTGTCTACGGAAAGGCGGTCGAGCGTGTCCCTGACCTTATCGAGGCCAGGAAGCAACGTGCTGTATTCGCCGACAATATCCCGCTTGAATGCCGCGTTCCGCTTCTCTTCATCCGCAAGGTTTCCGAACAGCGTGGTGGATTCAAGGAACGCAAGAGCGGATTTGATTTCGGAATCCATTCCCCAGTTTCGGTTGAGGGTTTCAAATGCTTTCTTTGCTTTTTCGTATTCAGCCTCGGAGACACAACATAGAATAGGCGTCCTGTAGCGGCTCGACCACTCACGCGGGTTTTTCGTTTCCGTCTTGTCTTTCCACAAGCGGAAGAGCTGCGATTTCAACTGGTTCTTGCGGAACTCCTCGGCAGCTTCTTTTACCTTGACGTTACAGTCAGTTTTCGGTAACTCAAAAAAACCTGTCTGGAGTTTGCTCTTCACATCGGCGATGTCTTTATCGCTCAGGTCTTCAAGGTACGGCTCATAGACCTCGGCAAAAGCACGTCTGTCGTTGTTCAGCAATTCTCGGATTTCCGCGCCGTGCGCCACTAACTCCGTATGGAACGCTTTCAACTGTTCGGGCAGGATATCCTCTTGCTTACAGATTTTCAGGAGCGTGTCGAGGACTTTTGCCAAGGCGGGATACTTTGCCCGTAGAGCCTCGCATGAGATGCCGATGAACTTCAGACGCTCGCGCCACTCTTTGTCCGCCTCGGTCAGGGAATGCGCGGCAACATTCAGAATTGTATTGCTCTCTTTGGCCACGTTGTACTCGGTCAGCAGCTTACGTATTTCGTCCTCGCCAGTCTGCTTATCCCAAAGGCACGAGTGTTTCACTCCGAACAAGCGGCGAATGTCGGCAAGGACATTATTTTCAGCACCAATTGCGGTGGCGAGTTCCGTAACTTTGCCGCCCTCAAAGGAGCTGAGGTACTCGCGCATACCTTTCTGGCAGTTCTCATTTGTGACCAGGGCAAACAAGCTGTCGGCGAGCGAGGGTTTGGCGGACGCAATTCTTCCTATTTCCACCGCTTTCTTATGAGCCTCGTTGCCTTCCTTTTGAACAAGCTCAATGTACTTCAGAACCACATCAAAGATGCCGACGGTGTCCACTTCTTCAAGGCACCATACCGGCAGATTCAGATCGCGCATTTTTTTAGACACGACTATTGCAGCCTGTCCTGCGGAAGAACACGAATTTTTGGGTATACTCCACGCCTTTTCGGTAAGTTCATAAAACGCCCTTTCGTCGGCGGTCATCTTCACGATATAGGTTGGCCTCGGAGACTTGCCGATGTAGTTTCCGAGCATCTCCGCAAGTTTATCCTGCGTCATCTGCTCGTGACCGCCGGATGAATCGCTGTAGCGTAACGGCTCACTGCCGTACTCTTTCAACAGGAAACCGGCAATAAACGACGAGAGGTTACATGGCGCAAAACCATAGGTTTTCTCAAGGAAGTCGTAGAGTTCGCCTATCGAAATCTGCCCGTCGCGGGCAAACGCGTCCTCGATGAGCTTGTCTACCTCGACTTTGATTTTCGAGATAGGCAAAGACGCTTTCGTAGGGTTTTCCCAATACCTATCAATCTTCCAAACGGTCGTAAGGACGTGCTTCTCGATGCCGACAACAACACCGCTCGTGGTCTGCGATATGCCCGACTTTGCCGATTGCTTCATCGCAGGAGTTATCTTCAGTTGGCTCTCTGTAAGGCTCTTGGCGAAATCGAACACATACGGGAATTTGGTCGTCACTATGGTCTGGAGGACGCTTGCCACGCCTTGCCCGTTGCCGAGTTTTTCGCCCTCTTGATTTGCGTAGGTGTATACGACAAACTGACCGTTGTAGATACGGTTTTTCCAGTCTTGGTCTAAGACACGCTTTGCTTTATCCGAACTTTCCCGCGACGACGTGTTGTTGCTACCTTGGTAGTACATCGCCATAGCGGAGAAGTCCACGTACTGCTCAAACGCCTCCGAGCCAAGCGGTGTAGAGAGCGCGTCGATGAATACGATGTTCTCATACTGCTTATCCGTAATCGCAGTTCTGAGGGTCTTGCGGAAGATTGTAGCTTCCGCATCGTCTTTGGCAAAGGCGATAACGGCGTGGAAATTACACCCCGTGGCTCTATCGCGCAGGGTATTAATTGTGCGTGTGAAGTCGGCGGCGGTTACGGGCATGATTTTGCCAGTACCCGGCTCGGACTCAAACCTCAGACGTAGGGCAGGCGAAAGCGACAATACGGTAGAAAGCCCACCCTCTGTCACCAGTTTCGATGTTGTGCTATTTTGCCGTATTTCTCTCTTGTGGTTGTCGATTTTGGCTTGGTCTCCCGCAAGCACGGCAGCCGCATAGGCATACCGCCCACCGCTTATCGGGTTTGAAATGAGGATGCCTTTTTCCTTAAGCCCTTTAGCGAGGTTAGCGGACTTCGTTCCCTCTAAGTCTGGGATGCCCTCAAAGACATAGCTGAGGTTCTGTTCGGTAGCTTTGAACAGGTCGATCCTGCCGCCCAACCGCTGATCAATCGCCTGCATAATAAGAATGGCTTTCAGGACAGCTTTCTCATCCTCACGCAAATTCTGCTGCTGCGGGAAGGTGTCCAGTATCAGGCGAATGTCTGATGTGAGGTTATCCCTGCCTTTCTCGTAGAAAAAGTTCCACAGCATATCCACCGTGAGAAGCTGGTGGTCGTCAAAGGGACCCGTATTCTCAATGAACCATTGGAACGCCTTCACATCGTCCGTGTTAGAGGATTTGATGAAGTCGAACATACTCCGCTGGTTGGACTTGAACGCAGAGGCTATGTTTTTGAGGAGCAGAGCCGCCATCGGGTGAAGCGGCATAATGTCCTTCATCACCTGTGGGTTGTCAATCTTCGCAACCGCCATCACCTTGGAGCGGGAATTCTTGACTCGGTCGTTCAGGTCGTCGGCGAGAATGTCCCACTCCGGCTTGGCGGCAGGCTTCACGTTGAAAGCGTGACCGATGAGGTTGAACGCGATGTTATCTGGCAGAGCAATCTGCACAGGAATAAATCGGTCGCGCACCTTTGTCCAAGTCGTGTCGGCGGTCGTGAACAACTGTCCCGATTCGTGCGTGACGACGATGAAGTAGAACGGCTTTAGGTTCACCAACTCGGCGAGTTTCTGGAACTCCGAAAGGCTCTCCCGGTTGTTCTTAAAGTAATCGGAGAACTCGTCCCAAATAAAGACAACCTTTACATTGTTGCGGTCGATAATGTCCATCAGCCAAGCGATGAGCCTGTCAGCGTCAATATTCAGCGCGGTGATGCCCTCTTTGTCGGCAAGACGGAAGATGTTATCCATCAGCGTCTTGACCTCACCGCCCTTACGGAGGACGTTCAGCACCTCATCAGCGGAGGACTGGCTGAACAGAGCCGCCCACTCCGGCTTTTTCAAGAGCGCGTCAAAGAACAGCTTGTGCGACGGCTCGTCAATCCAAGCGATGACGCTT
>Ga0156789_1117_pt2 | contig 10411 bp, 9 predicted proteins | sample RifOxyD3_FD_110738 | JGI IMG/M metagenome (GOLD analysis project Ga0156789, IMG submission 110738) | Deltaproteobacteria bacterium RIFOXYD12_FULL_57_12 | reverse complement strand
AAGCAAGACGTGCAGGCTATGATGAAAATCATCACACCACTGGGCATGCAGGCCATAGCCGCCAAACTGCCGGGGCTTAATCAGCGTTACATCATTGAGATCGCTTTCGGCAATGAGCAAAAAATCCCTGCCAGTCGCCTTTGAAAACTCTCGAGTCTTACCAGCCAGTTCCTGGAGAAAGGGGGTAGCGCTGCGATCGATGATCGCATGCACAGCGTCCAGGCGGAGGGCATCGATGTGAAAATCGTTGAACCAGTAGAGAGCGTTTTCGATGAAGAAGTGTCTTACTTCGTCGGAAAAGGCGTCATCGAAATTGATCGCGGCACCCCAGGGAGTTTTGTATTTGTCCGTGAAATACGGCCCGAAATCCGCCAGATAATTCCCCTCCGGCCCCAGGTGATTGTAGACCACGTCGAGGATAACGGCCATGCCCTCGGCGTGGCAGGCATTGACCAGCCGCTTGAGATCATCCGGGCTGCCGTAGGAGTTGTGCACGGCAAATGGGTACACTCCGTCGTATCCCCAGTTTCTACGGCCGGGAAACTGGGCGACCGGCATGAGTTCCAAGGCATTGACGCCGAGATCCTTGAGGGCAGGCAGGCGCGGCATTATTGCAGCAAATGTGCCTGCCGGCGTAAAGGCGCCGACGTGCAGCTCATAGATGATCATTTGCGACAGGGGCAGTCCGCACCAATCTGCGTCCTGCCAGACAAAGGCCTGCTGATCGATCACCTGCGAGGGGCCATGCACCCCTTGCGGCTGGAAGTGCGAGGCCGGGTCAGGGCGTTCCATGGTGTCGTCCAGGCCAAAGCTGTACAGCAGGCCCGGTGAGACGCCATGCAGTGTGATTCGCCAATATCCCCTGTCAGCTTTTTCCATGGGCACGATGCGTTTCTCGGGCGCCAGGATTCGCAGCTTCACCCGTTCGCGGTCGGGCGCCCACACTGCAAAAGTGCAGTCGCCGTTTTTCCGATAGTCAGCTCCGATTCTCATCAAGTTTGGCTACTCCATTCTGGTCAACCTGGAGTTCGATACGCTCCTTCTGCTTATGCATGATGGCCGCCATCAACGTCAGGTATTCGCGCAGATGGCGGGTCAGCAGAAAATTTTCCAAAACAAACTGCCTTGCCTTTCTGCCCATTTCCTCTAGTTTCCGCTGATGTTTGAGGAGGTAACGGATGCGCAGTGCTGCGCCCTCCGGGGTGCTGACCAGAAAACCGGTATGGTGATTGACCACCTGCAGCCGAATGCCGCCCGTATTGCCGCCGATAACCGGTTTAGCCTTCCACATCCCCTCGGTCACCGTAAGTCCGAAGCCCTCCTTGACCGATTTTTGCACCACGATGTCGGCCAGCCGCTGCAGGGCATTGATGGTCCGATGTGCATCCGCCGGCAGGAGCAGGATGTGGATGTCGGGATCATGGTTGGCCGCGGCCTTGACCTGCAGGAGGACCTGTTCGCCCTCGGGATCATCGGCGGCGGCGCCGCCCGCCAGCACGAGCTGCAGGGGGATGAATTCCTTGATCAGGCGATAGGCCCTGATGACCCCGACGGGATCCTTGAAGCGGTCGAATCTGGAGACCTGGAGAATAATCGGCAGCCCGGGGTTGAGGCCGTATTGCGCATAAAGGGCATGCACCTCGCGCTCGTCCAGATCCATGTTCTTTTCACTCAATGGGTCGATGCTCGGGGCAATGAGATACTGGGGGTGGGGCAGCGGCTGCACAAATTCTTCGAGCGACCAGACACTGGCATTGTAGGGCTCGACGAAGCGGCGCAGATATTTCCAAACGGGACGATAGGGGTGGCTCACATCGATGTGGCAACGCCACACCCATTTCCCCTTGCGGTTCGGGCACAGGCTCAGCAGCGGCGCCGGTTGCGGGTCATGGATGAACACAAAGTCCGCGTCTTCCAGTTTGCTGCGCAATCGCTCGGCGTTTTCACGATTGGTCTGCTCATAGCTCGCAAGCAACGAATCGGCCACATCGATTCTGTCGCCCTGCAGGGCATTGTGGAAACTCTTGGTGCATTGGTAGAATTTCTCGTCGCCGGTAATTACCTCCCAACTCGTGTCCAGGCCGAGTTCTTGCTTCAAGGGCAGCAGCGTATGCAGAATTTCCGCCACCCCGCCACCCTCCTTGGTGGAATTCACGTGAACCACCTTGGCGCCAGCAAGGGGCCGCGCCAACTGGCGGAGTTGGTCAATGACGTTTTCACCCACCACCTGCGCATATCGGGCGAGCATATTCTCAGGCATATGTGGTTTATCTCCCGGTGTGTTGATTGATGATCAATTGCAGCTCCTGTCGCAATTCCGTCAAGGTGATGAAATAGGGGTCAAGGGCGGCAAAAGATGCCACCAACTCGGCACAGTTATCCCCAAGGCCCGACAGCCACTCACTAAAGTCGTCCTTCTTGCTGTTCGTCCGGCGGCGGGCATCGATGAAATGGTAAAAAATACTGCTTGCCGTCATCAGGGAGATGGAGTCGGTGAACGTCTTGAGGTCTTCAAGCCGGATCCGCGTGTCAAACACCACGATCTGCGACTGGATGAAGAAGAACTGTCGATCATTCTTGGCCCAGGGCACGATTTCACTCTCCTCCAGCCTCTCCTCAATCACCTCCACCACCTCGCGACGCAGGTCGTCAATGGTATTAAAATGGCACGGATTGATGAGGGCCAGCCGTTCAGCCAGGCTGATGTCGCGAAGGCCATGCCAGGCCCAGAATGCAAAGTCGTTGGGATATTCCGGGTTGTCAAAATGGGGACGGAGCATCCCTCCCCAGAAGTGATAATAGATGCTGCCCTGGGGAACGGTCAGCATGCGGTCCCGCAACTCCCGAAGATTCTGCGCCCTCTCGCCGGACGACAACGCAATGAGAGCACAGTCCTTAACCGCAAAAGGCTCGGCCATAATTCGTCTCCCCATAGTTCAGTCAACGTTCATATTGGCAAAAACATGGATGTCCCATTAGGCAACAGGCTTAAATCCTTTATCGTGTCGCCGGTCACAAGTCCCTTGCCGGCCAAATAATAGACAGTGTCTGGATGCATATATTTCGATCCTGCCAGTTTTGGGGGATCTCGTTTGTCGGTCACCAGATATGGACCCTTATATCCGACGAGAAGCTTGGTACGAGACGGTATTTCATCCCAGTCAGGAATTTGCCGGCCATTGCGGATTTTGCCATTCGGGAAAAAATAGATGGTTGTTTCTTTATCGAAATCGCTGCCGACCAAGGTCCAGGCGGTCAACCCGTTCGTAATGGTTTTTATCGGTCCCCCGGCCATTTCCTCGGGTAACTGTTTCCCCTGATTAACTAATACTATTGTGTTGTGAGGAATACAAGACCAGCCGATTATTTTATCAAACATATTCCCGGCAATCATCCTGCCGTCCGGCAGCTTGTACCAGGTACTCGGTGCATCATAATCCTCGCCGGCAATCGTCCAGGCGCTGTTGGTGTTGGTAACGATATGCGATTGCTCGACTCGGTCCCTCTGCGTGCGGGGCTCGTGGAAAATCGCAACAAACTCTGGATCAGCAGTGAGGCAGCCGGCGCGTACGTCGGGATCGTAAATCCAAGCCAGGTTTCAGGTTCGCCTTTTCACGCTCTAAATTGTCGGCGCAACACCGCAACCCAATTGAATCGTCAAGCCTAATAATAATACCAGATTGATTCGTACTCGTTTGGATCTTCTCCTGCCTTGGCCAGCCGTTCAAGGTAGTCGAGAATGGGAACATCCTCTCCGACATAAGTCTCTTGCGGGACAATCTTTTTTTCCCAGGGATGAAATTCATAGACCCGCGCTCCATTCGGCCGAATGGCGATGAGGTCTCGATGTTGCGAGGAGTTAAGACTGTTTTTCCCCAGACCGGGTACGTTGAAAACAGCTTCGTCCGTACGCGCCATGCCGGGCAGGAGACGGGCCTCCTCTTTCTGCTCCTGCAACAACCTTGCGATCGGCACTCGATACTCGGCCAGCTCAACCTTGCCCTTGGGATAAAAGGTGTAGTATGGATCAATTCCGCAGCGCCGCAGGAGACGCCGCAGCAGAGCGGATTCGAAACGTCTTGATGTATAAAAGGTGTATACCAGTTGGTTGTACACGGCAATACCGTGCCGGCGAAGACGATTTGCGGCCTTGGCAAGCTCGGGCGTCACTTCATAGGGATGCTCGATGTGCGTCACCACGCAGAGTTCCCGGCGGCCGGGAATACAGTATGACTGGAGCAGCTTGCAAAGCGCCGGCGTGAAACGCATGGGCAGGGTGCCCAGGGTTCTGGTGCCGATCCGGATCCGTTCGACATGCGGAATTGCGGCCAGGCCATCAAGAATGGACTTGAGGCGGCTGTCGGATAAAACAAGTGGATCGCCGCCGGTCACGAGTACCTCATGGATTGCCGGGTGATCTGCCAGCCAGGCGATGGCGGCCTCAATCTGGTTTCCGGGGGCTAACGAATGCGGTTCGAGAGGGCCGTTGATCTCCCAGTTCCGTTGACAATAGACACAAATCTGCGGACAGGAATTATACGGTTTAAAAATAGCGATGGCCGCATACCGCCTGGTGATGAGTTGGATCGGCGAGGTGTCTGTCTCAAGCATGAAATCGCAAACCCCTTCGGTTTGGTTCGTGGCGGCAAAGGCATCAATATATGATCGCGGCGGGATGACCTGAAACCGGATCGCCCGATCTCTTCCCTTACCCGGGTCATTGTCAAAAAGAGAGGCGTAATACGGGGTGACCCCAAAGGGAATATTCCGGGCGTTTGCCCTGTTGATGCACTCGGCCTCCTCATCCGACAAAAAGGCGATCCGGCCCAATGTTGCCGCGGAGCGGGCGATATGACGGATATGCCAGCGCCAATCAAACCAGTCCTCCTCATTGCCCTCTAACTCTTCAAGAATAGCGCTTCGCCGCTCGACCCGCTGAAAAATCGTCTCTTCGGTCATGCCGTTGGCGTAACGTCTCATCCAATCCGCCATCATTCTGCCCAGTATGTCCAGCTCGGCGGACCGGGCAATCGCTGCCTCCCGGCCGCTGAGGCCCTCGGTCATGGACAGAAATTTGTCCTCGTGAAACCGGCTTCCGCCCTCTATACCCCGGACCAGATGACACACCTCAGCCCAAAAGGAGGGGGAAAGCTCGGGATGACTGTTGCCGCGCGCCGTTTCCATCAGGGCATTGAGTACACTGAAACCGCCAAGTTGCTCACTGCGTGGATGCAGCAGCCCCTGCCAAGCCTGGGCGCAGTCGCGGACAACCACCAGATCAAGGGCGTGTCTGTGGTCGTGAGTCGCGTAGGTGTTAAAATGGAGTTGATTGACCCGGGTCAAAACCGCCTGGCGGATGGTTTCCAGACCGGTATCCTGCCGCAGCAACGGCAGCCATTCATCGGCTTCTGCAATAAATTGTTCCGCGGACCAGTTGAAATTTTCCACCGGCCGCGCCGCTGCTTTGATCGATCCAGTTACGAGCAGAGAGGTCGCGGCGCTGTCGCGTTGTTGCTCATGAAACGGGACGGCGTTAGCTTGCGAGGGGTACAATCCCTTACTGAATGCAGAGCAGGATTTTTCAATGGTTTCGCTGGCGTCAAAACCTGAGCCCATAGTGAGTTCAAAGGATAGTACGCCGGCAATCGCGCCGGCAATGAAACGCGCCTGGGCTTGCAGCGCTTCAATACTGAAACTGGCCCACGGTCCTGCCAATTGCAGAATATTGGCAATCACCTTAATGTAGCGGCTGAATTCTTCCTTGATAGGGCTACTATCCGGATTAACCATGGTCAGCCAACCACGAGTTTGATGAAAAATAAGGAGGTATCCCGGGTGGGTTGCATAGAATTGCGCGTGTCGTTGCAGCAGGGTTTGAAATATCGGTGCGGCAAGTGGGATTTCCTGGTTCAGATCATTGATGAGCATGTCAAAACCCTGATGAACGACCATGGCGAGCAGCTCTTCGCGCGAGGAAAAATGTTTGTAGAAGGTGCCCTTGCCCAGATCGGCGTTAGCGGTAATCTCGTCAATCGTGGCCTGATAAATCCCGCGTTCCGCAAAAATACGGGTGGCGGCGTTCAGGAGGGCATGGGAGGTCGAATTTTTTTTTCTTTGACGACGATCAAGGGGCATGGTAGTTTCTCACTTTTTAAATTTGTGACCATCTAGTCACAAATGACTACCATGTAGACATGCGGGTGTCAACAGTTCCGAAAGCATGGCGAAAGACCATGCGGGAATCCTGCCTGTCAGCCAGGAGAATGTACGGCACGCCGGCTTGGGCGGTCTTTTTTTCTCGAACTTCGCGAACTCGACTGGCTCTTGGCCTCATGATTTTTTCACTTTTCCATAAAGGCATGAAATGACGGATATGCGCACCCAAATTTTGAAGCTGATTATTTCCAGGCTAATGCCAAGAGAAGGCGTGATGCTTGCGGCCATGGCCATTCTGGTGGGCGCCGGCACCGGGCTGGCAGCCGTAGGCTTTATCCGCCTGATCGCCTTTATCCAGAATTTTTCCTACACCAGAGCCGAGTCGTTTTTGCCGGAACTGGGCCGGCTATGGTTTATCATTGTGCCGGTGCTGGGCGCCCTGGTAAGTGGCCCCATCATTGCATTCTTTGCCATGGAGGCCAAGGGACATGGCGTCCCGGAAGTCATGCAGGCCCTTGTTCTGCGTGGCGGACGGATACGGCCCCGAGTGGCCATCGCCAAGGTCATCGCCTCGGCCTTTTGTATCGGTTCCGGCGGTTCAGCCGGTCGCGAGGGGCCAATCGTGCAGGTTGGCGCGACCCTGGGATCATCACTCGGCCAATGGTTTCGCCTCTCGGATGAACGAATCAAAAATCTGGTGGCCTGCGGCGCGGCGGCCGGAATAGCCGCCACCTTCAACGCCCCCATCGCCGGCGTCGTTTTTGCCACCGAGGTCCTGCAGAATGAATTCAGAGTAGCGGCATTCGGTAACGTTCTGATTGCGGCGGTTTCCTCTAGTATCGTAAGCCAGTTTTTTTTGGGTGCCCGACCCGCGTTTAACGTCCCGAGCTACGTCATGAATTCCCCTTGGGAGATATTGCTGTTCGGAGTTCTAGGGGTGCTGGCGGCCCTGGTCGGCATCCTCTTCATCCGACTGCTGAACGCCTTTGAGAACCTCTTCGATGCCTGGCGATTTCCGTTGACCCTGAAACCGGCGGTTGGCGCTGTTCTGCTTGGCAGCCTGGCATTCCTTTACCCTTACCTTGCCGGCATCATGCCGGTATCTGGGCAGGAAATGAGACTGGGCGCACCGCTCATCGACAACATACCCCATGTTTTCGGCTCTGGTTTTTCTTTTCTTGAACAAGTGCTGCAGGGCAATGCATCCTTCTGGCTCTTGGCCCTTCTAGTTATGTTGAAACCTCTGGCAACATCGCTGACCTTGGGTTCAGGCAATTCAGGCGGCGTCTTTGCTCCTTCCCTGTTTACGGGCGCCATGCTCGGCGGCGCCTTCGGCCATGGCGCGGCGGCGTTGTTTCCCAAGATTGCCGGGGCTCCCGGGGCCTACGCCCTGGTCGGTATGGCCGCGCTCTTTGCCGCATCGGCTCGGGCTCCCTTGACCTCCATCCTTATTGTCTTTGAGATGAGCAACGACTACCATCTTATCTTGCCCCTGATGGCCGCCAGCATGGTGGCTTCTTCCCTTGCCCAGCTGCTTCATCCGGAATCAATTTACACCATAAAACTGGCAAAAAAAGGGATACGATTCGATCAGGGCCGGGACAGTGATGTCATGCAGGGCGTCCGGGTTGAGGAGGTAATGAACAAAAGGCCTGTGTTTGTTCATGCCGATGACTCGGTTGCGGAACTATTTGCCACTTTCCAGGAAACCCATCTTCTCGGTTTACCGGTGCTAACCGAAAACAAAAGATTATACGGTATTGTCACCTTGCATGATTTGGAGCGGGCACTTTCCGGTTATCAAGGGTCTTTGCGGGATCTGAAGATCAAGGATGTCGCGACCCCGCATCCGGTTACTGTTTTTCCGGATGAACCGGTCTGGGCGGCCATCCGGAAAATGGCCCCCCGGGATTTTGCCAGATTGCCGGTGGTTCCCCGGCATGATGAGCGGGAATTTTTGGGACTGATCAGCCGTAGCGATATCCTGCGCGCTTATGAAGTAGGTGTGGTCCGGAAGCAGCATGTTCTTCCGGACGGGCAAGAAAAAACAAATGACTGATTTGACAAACACGCCGGGCGGGCTGATCAGTTTAAGTCTCTTTGTTCTGGCTTATGGCCGGGTTGATGTGCCATTTATGGATGAACCAGGCAATTATGTGAAGGTCCGGCTGTGTTCATCCCAGGGTCGGAAATGGCGACCTCACTTCCGTCGGCGGCGCCGTAAAGCGGCCAGCATGCCGCGCTGTGATTTCCCCGGCGGTTGAATCCTGATCCCTATTTCACTGGGCTTTTCGGTTGTTTGTCCTTCTTCTCTTTTTTATCTTTTGCCTGTTTGACAGACTTCTGTTTCATGTCCTTGTCTTTGCCCTTTTTGCCGCCCTTGTCTCCCATTATGTTCCTCCCTTGGTGTTGCCAGCTATATTTTCGTCTCGATGGACGAGTGAGGAAACGATGCAGCTACTGTTCCTAACCCAGCGGCACCGGACTCTATTCAGTACCCCATTGGATGTAACTCATGGCTCCTTCCCTTCCCTCTTATTAAATACACTACTTCGGAACAGGGAAAAACATTTTCTCCGCGGGCGGCAAAAATCATCCAAGAGCGAAATCAACTGTAACGCAGGCGGCGCGAAACGTCACGAAGCAGAGCTTCTCATTGAAAATCCATCTAAAAATTCGGCTACTAACAGACCAAACACCTACAGACTATCCACCCGAGGAGCACGTTATTTCTTTGCATGCGGTTATTCCCTGCAAATTTAATATTGAAAATAAAATCGGCAGGAACTAAGATGGGCATATGAAATTTGCTTATACCCCACGCACTCTTAGCGCTGTGCTACGCCGGGCAATGACCACCTTCCCGGCCGTGGTGGTCACCGGCCCCCGCCAGTCGGGCAAAACGACATTACTGCGGATGGAGACGGCGTCCTCCCACCGGTTTGTCAGTCTGGAAGAGCCGGATGTCAGGATGCTGGCCAGAGAAGACCCGCGCGCTTTTCTTGATGCCAACCCACCGCCGGTGGTTTTAGACGAGATTCAGTATGCACCGCAGCTCTTGAGCTATATCAAGGGACGCATCGATGCTGAGCGGCGCCCCGGCAACTGGCTGCTGACCGGCTCCCAGCAGTTTTCCCTGATGCAAGGCGTCACGGAATCGCTGGCCGGCAGGGCGGCCGTGCTCGAACTTCTGCCCCTGAGTCTGGCCGAACTCTCGGGCCATGGCGAGCAAGGCATGACACCCGAGATGTTTTTCTCACCGGAAACATCTCATGAACCGGCGGCAGACTGCCCGAATACGAGCGACTGGCTCCTGCGCGGCGGTTATCCGGAACTTGCCCTGCACCAGGAGGTTGACCGCGAACTGTGGTGTGCCTCATACATCACTACCTATCTGGAACGGGACGTACGCAGCCTGGTTAACGTCGGTGATCTTTCCACCTTTGAGAGGTTCATCCGGTTGTGCGCCGCCCGCACCGGCACCATCCTGAACCAGTCCGAAATGGCCCGGGATCTGGGGATAAGCGTACCCACGGTCAGGCGCTGGTTGTCGGCCCTGGAGACCGGCAGACAGGTGCTTCTGCTGCCGCCCTATTTCGCCAACATCGGCAAGCGTCTCATGAAAAGCCCCAAGCTCTATTTCCTGGATACGGCGCTGGCCTCATCGCTTATGGGTATCCATTCCGGCGAGGTTTTATTGAATGGCCCAAGCCTTGGCCCGCTTTTCGAAACCGCGGTGGTGAGTGATTTTTACAAGAGATTTTTGCATCACGGCAAACGGCCCTCGCTTTACTATCTGCGTACCCGTGACGGTTTGAAGGCCGATCTCGTGGCTGATCTGGGTGGCAGGTTGCACCTGCTTGAGGTCAAGAGCGCCAAGACCATTTTCCCGGGCCACTGGCAAGGGATAAACCGCTGGCGCTCGCAACTTGCGGCCAAGGCCGGCCAGGCTGTCCTGCTCAGCCGCTCGGAATCTCTGATTAAGCCGCAGGACGGTGTCTGGCGCCTGCCATGGCAGGCTCTTGCTGTATGACCCGCGGCCGGTTGCGGTCAAAGCTGGCCATGGCAGCGCCTATCCGAAAGCCCGAGGAAAAATCTCTCAAATTCGGCGGCCGTGGATGCAATAATAAGTCAAGGGCCGACCTCGGCAGCCGCAACATACCCTTTCGTAAAAAAAACTTCAGAGGACCAGAGATTCAGAGTCCAGAGGATCAGCGTTCAGGGTTTTTAAAATGGGGGGGGGGAAACAACACGA
>Ga0156789_1116_pt1 | contig 10520 bp, 9 predicted proteins | sample RifOxyD3_FD_110738 | JGI IMG/M metagenome (GOLD analysis project Ga0156789, IMG submission 110738) | Deltaproteobacteria bacterium RIFOXYD12_FULL_57_12 | reverse complement strand
AACGAATAATGCCGGCGGAGATTCCTGGCGGGTGGCCGTTTCCCTGCTGCGGCCTTTTTTCCGGCGCTATCGCGGCATGCTCCTCGCCGGCTTTCTTGCCCTGCTGACCGTTGACTTCCTGCAGCTCTGGATTCCTCGCATCATCAAGCAGGCGGTGGATGAGCTGCAGCGGGGTGCGGCCAGCCAGGCCGGCATCCTGCGGCACGGTCTGTCCATGGTGCTGCTCGCCCTGGCCATCGCCTTTTTCCGGTTCGGCTGGCGCTATCTGATCCTGGGCTTCTCGCGGTTGCTGGAAAGGGATCTGCGCGACCAGCTCTTTGCCCATCTTCTTACCCTGGATCGTTTTTTCTTCCAGCGCCGGACCTCCGGCGAGATCATGGCGCTCTCCTCCAACGATCTGGCCGCGGTGCAACTGGCCTGCGGCATGGGGCTGGTCGCCTTTGTCGACGCCGTAGTCATGTCAACCGCCGCCCTGGCCTTCATGGCCTATATCCATCCCGGGCTGACCCTGATTGCCGTCGTGCCCATGCCGTTTTTGGCGCTGCTGACCCGTTTTCTTTCCGGCCGGCTCCATCACCGTTTCCGCAAGGTACAGGAGCAATTTTCGCTGCTTACCGAATTTGCCAGGAATTCCCTGAGCGCCATCCGGCTGCTCAAGGCGTACAGCCAGGAACAATCCCAGGTGCATCGTTTCGATCGGCTGGGTCGCGCCTATATTCGCGACAATCTGCGGTTGGCCCTGGTGCAGGGCACCCTTTTTCCGGTTTCCGGCCTGGTCGCCAACATAAGTCTTTTGCTCGTTATCCTCTTCGGCGGTCGGCTGACCGTCCAGGGGCGGATTACGGTCGGCGATTTCGTCGCCTTTATCTCCTATCTCTTCATGCTGACCTGGCCGATGATGGCCTTCGGCTGGGTGGCGAATCTTTTTCAGCGAGGCGTCACTTCCCTCTGCCGGATCAACGAGATTCTGCAGGAGCGTCCGGTGCTGCAGGATGTGGTGGCAGGATTGGAGGTTCTGCCGGTAGCGCGCGGCGAGTTTGCGATCAAAGGGCTGACCTTTGCCTTTGCCGGGCTGGGCCGGCCGGTGTTGCACGACATCAACCTGGCCATCGGTCCCGGCGTCACCGGTATTGTCGGTGCCACCGGCTCCGGCAAGACCACCCTCTGCCACCTGCTGGCCCGGCTCTATCCGGTACCGGCCGGCTGCCTGTTTCTCGACGGCCGGGATATGAATGAACTGCCGCTGGCCGCGGTGCGCGGCAGCATCAGCTATGTGCCGCAGGATATTGTGCTGTTTTCCGATACCGTGGCCGCCAACATCGCCATGGGCCGGCCCGACGCCACCCGGCAGCAGATCGAGGCCGCGGCCCGGACCGCCGCCATCCACGAGGAGATTCTCGCCATGGAGCATGGTTATGAAACCAGGGTCGGCGAGCGGGGCGTCATGATCTCAGGCGGCCAGCGGCAACGGCTCGCCTTGGCCCGTGCCCTGTTGCTGGACAGGCCGATATTGATTATCGACGATGGTCTTTCGGCCGTGGATACCGAAACCGAACATGCGATCATCCTGGCCATTGCCGGCTATTTGCGGGGCCGGACCTGTATCATTGTTTCACACCGGATCGCGCCTTTAGTGGATGCGGACACCATTCTGGTCATGGATCAGGGACGAATCGCGGCGGCCGGCACCCACGCGCAACTGGTCAGGACAAGCGATTTTTACGCCACCATTTACCGGCACCAGCTTTCACCCCTGGCCGGTGCTGTCGGAGGCTGACGGATATGCGGCACGACTACGGTTATTTCGAAGAAGAACATCTGGCCGCGGTCGGTGATATCGGCCTCTGGCAGCGAATTGCCGGCTATGTGCGGCCATACTGGCGGGGGGTGGCCCTGGCGATCCTGCTTTCCCTGGTGATCACCGCTGCCAGTCTGATGATCCCCTACCTGGTCGGCGTCGGGGTAGACCGCTATATTGTCAACCAGGATCTGCAACTGGAGGATCGCCTTGCCGGGCTGGCCCGGATCGCCTGGCCATTTGCCGGACTGATCTGCCTTGGTTTCCTGGCCAATCTCCTGCAGGTGATTCTGCTGGAGTGGTGTGGCCAGAACATCATGCACCAGTTGCGTCAGGGCCTTTTCAGTCATTTGCTCGATCTGCATCTCGCCTTTTTCCATAAAAACCCGGTCGGCAAGCTGGTTACGCGGGTCACCAACGACATCCAGAACATGTACGAGATGTTCACCTCGGTGATTGTCACTCTGTTCAACGATCTGATTTCTCTGGTCGGGATCCTTGTCGTGCTCTACTGGATGAACTGGCGTCTGGCCCTGCTCATTACCCTGCTGATTCCGGTGATTGTCGTCAGCACCACGTGGTTCAGCCGCATGATCAGGGATGCCTTCCGGGCGATCCGGACCAGTCTGGCCTGGCTTAATGGCTTTATCCAGGAGGCGATTTCCGGGATCGCCATCATCCAGCTTTTTCTGCGGGAAAAAGATACGGCCGAGAAATTCGTGGCGCTCAATCGCGGCTATTATCTTGCCTCCTTGCGCCAGATCAGGATATTCGGCATCTTCATGCCGCTGCTTGAGGTGCTTTCCACCGTGGCCCTGGCCATGATCATCTGGTATGGCGGCGGCGAGATCATACGGGGGCGGATGAGTCTCGGGGAACTCGTTGCCTTTCTCTCCTATATCCGACTGTTTTTTCAGCCCCTGCGTGAGTTTTCCCAGAAGTACTCCATTGTGCAGTCGGCCATGGCCTCGGCGGAACGGATTTTTCAACTGCTGGATACCAGGACCGTGCTGCCGGTGGCCGCGGTCCCGCTGCGGCCGGCCTCGTCCGTCGGTGCTTTCGAGTTCCGGCAGGTGACTTTCGGCTATGACCCGGATTCTCCCGTGTTGCGGGATTTTACCCTGAAGGTCCGGGCAGGTGAGACCTTGGCCATTGTCGGCGCCACTGGCTCCGGCAAGACCACGGTGATCAATCTTCTGGAGCGGTTTTACGACCCCGGCCAAGGGGTGATCAGCGTGGACGGCGTCGACCTGCGGCAGCTTGATCCAGCCTGGCTGCGCCAGCAGATCGGCCTGGTGATGCAGGATGTCTATATTGCGCCCGATACGATGCGGGAAAATATTCTGCTCGGGTTGGAGATGTCGGAGGAAGATCTGGGGCGGATCATCGAACAGGCGCAGTTGAGCGATTTTGTCCGGCAGTTGCCGGACGGGCTGGCGACCATGCTCGGCGAGGGCGGCCAGGATCTGTCGGCCGGACAGCGGCAGCTGGTGGCCCTGGCCCGGGTTCTGGCCCGCGACCCGCAGATTCTCATCCTGGACGAGGCCACCTCTAATGTCGACTCGGAAACCGAGGCCCGCATTGAACGGGCGCTGGAGGCAACCCTGGCCCGCCGGACCAGCGTGGTCATTGCCCATCGGCTGTCGACCATCCGGCGGGCGGATCGTATCCTGGTCATGGCCCGGGGCCGGATCGTTGAAGAGGGGACCCACGCGACCCTTATGGCCGGCCGGGGCATCTACTGGCACCTGCAGGAGTTGCAGAACAACGGCCTGCATTCTTCCCGTGCGCCGGAGTCAGCGTCACCGGCGGCAGCATAGGATACGGATTGTTGTCGCAGGCTGCGGCGCAGCCTGGCTCGTAGTTGAAAGAACGGGTTAAGAGGCCGGCGGTCGGTCGGATATTTTTCTGCGGGTTGAGCGAAGCAGGATGACAAACACCAGAAGGCTGGCCAGACTGACACCCCATGGGGACAGCAAGGCCCGGATGAACGGATTGTGAGGTTGGGAAAAGCCGTCGGACCGGGAGAGCAGGCTGGCGAAGAAGATCAAGCCCCAGAGCGTGCCAAGCAGCAGAAAGCCGATTTTTTTCATGGGAAGATACGATTGGCGGGAAGTCTTGCAGTCTTGTCGCCTGGGCTGGAAAAAAGTCTGCTTGTTTGCCTGTTGCCTTCCCCGGAGGAATAAGGGCATCCTGCGCCAGAACCATACCAGCCTTGGATGCATCCTCCGGGTGACAGCCTAGCTACAGCCCGGGCCGATTATGTTTTTTTCGCGACGTCATGCCGGGTGCCACGCCGCTGACGGCGCTCAGAGAACACCTTGAGGTTATGCGAAAATATTGATGCCACGGCCAGAAACCTCCAGGTCTTTCGTCCGGGCGGCCTGCTCCGCTTCAGTGCTGGCGGTATCGACCCTTCTGGTCGCTTCCTGACGTGCGGCCCGGGCCTGTTGTTCCCGACGGGCGGCCATCTGCTCCTCAGTCCTGGCAGCCATCTGGCGGTTGGCCGCCTGCTGCCGGTCATTTCTGGCGGACTCCAGTTCGCGTTGCGCCTGTTCTTCCTGGTTTCTGGCGGTGCTTGCTTCCCTGGTTGCCTGTTGCTGCCGTTCATCTGCTGGTCGGGCGGTCGGCTGCGGTCCTTCTCGGGGAGGTGCAGGTGTCGGGGAGCTGATATTGCTGATGATCGATTCGACTTGAGTCGACATCGGGACCTCCTTTCGCAGGGCGTGCGAAAAATGGGTGCATTCCTTGGCCCTGAGGCCGTCGCCATGGCCATGGGCAGATCGGCCGGAACCTAGAGGGGATATTTTCAGAAAGCGCGAGCCATCAAGTAGTTAGCTTTCGCAAGCGAGAGCGACTTGGAATGCCTTGGCCGGGCATACATCTCCCCTTATCGTAACTTATCGGCTGAAGCTTAAAGAAAATTTAGCAAAAAAAATGTAAAAGTGAAATTTTTTTTATTTCTGGCGGGCCGCGCCTCCAGATGACCATGATTGCAGACCGGCCGGAGGTGTGGTATGAGTTTATTAGGTCCTGCTGTCGCGGAGTTATCGCGGCAGATGTGACCGCAATTTAGTTTGGCCTTTTTTCCAGGCCTTAGGCTCAATTCAAGATTCAGGAGCTACAAAGATGCTTGTTACGTGCCCTTCCTGTCAGGCCAAGCTGAAGATACCATCGGAAAAAGTGGGCGACGAGGCGGTGAACGTCAAATGTCCGCGCTGCGCGCATGTCATGCGCGTGAAAAGACCCCAGCCGGCGGGGCAGGCAGCCCCGCCGCCACCGGTGAAAGAGAAGGCCGTGGGTTCGGCTCTGCGGCAGGAAACGCCCGGCGCGGTGCCCACAGCAGGCCAGGATCGCGGGAGGAAGAGCAAACGCTTTCGCTTCAAAAAGAAGATTTTGGTCGATAATGCAATGCTGGTGGAAGGGATCGATATAAGCGACGGCGGCCTGTTTGTGCATACCGGCCGATCTTTCATCGTCGGCAGCGAAGTGACGGTTGCGCTGCCGCTGCCCGGCGGGAATGTGCCGGTGCGGGCCACTGTCCAGCACAATCAGCCAGGCGTCGGGATGGGCCTCAAGTTTGTCGGATTGACCCAGGCGCAGAGGAGCCACCTTCAGAGTTATCTGACCAACGAGTTGTCTGTTGAGGCCGCTCGTTCTCCGGAACAGAAGAAGACGGTTGTTCTGCTGGCAGGAGGGTCTGAGACCGCCAGGCGTATCATGAAAAGCAAGCTGGTCCTGGAGGGCTTTGCCGTTATTGAGGCGATGAGTATTGTCGAAATACTCAAAAAAATGAATGTGCAGGTGCCCGATATCATTGTCATCGACTGGCAGGAAAAGGCGGTTGAAGGAGTGGAGCTGCTGAACCGGCTGAAGAAGCATGCGCAATGGAAGAAGATGATGAAGGTCGTATTGTCGGCCGTGTCGGACAAGGCCATGCAGCAGAAAATCATGGAGGCCGGCGCCGACGAATTTCTGGCAAAGATGGATACCCCGCCGGCCCGGCTGTCCGACCATCTCAAGAAGTTTATCGCGGCCCGGAGTTGAACGGGGCCTGGCCTGTCGTTTTGGAATCAGGCGTTGTAGGAGCCGGAGGCAGTGGTGCCGCCATTTCCGGTCCAATCCGTATGGAAAAAGTTATTGCGGGGTTGGTCCAGCCGTTCATAGGTGTGGGCGCCGAAATAATCGCGCAGTGCCTGCAACAGGTTGGCCGGCAGCCTTTCCCGCCGGTAGCCGTCATAGAACGACAGGGCGCTGGTCATGGCCGGCAGCGGCAGGCCGGCCGCCACCGCTATTGCCACCACCCGGCGCCAGGCGGGTTGCGCCGCCTGGATCTGCTTGTTGAAATACGGGGCGAGAAGCAGGTTGGGCAGTTCGGGATTCTGGTCAAAGGCCTCTTTGATCCTGTCCAGGAAGGCAGCGCGGATTATGCAGCCGCCCCGCCACATGAGGGCGATGCCGCCGTAGTTCAGGTCCCAGCCGTATTGTTCGGTGGCCGCACGGAACAGCATGTAGCTCTGGGCGTAGGAGACGATCTTGGCGGCGTATAGAGCCTCGCCGAGATCGGCGACAAAAGTCGCGTGGTCAACCGCCAGGGTCGGGTCCGGACCGGCTAGGATGCGGGCGGCCTGAACCCTTTCTTCCTTGAGGGCCGACAGAAAGCGGGCAGAAACCGCCTCGCCGATCAGGGAGAGAGGAATGCCTAAGTCCATGGCGGAATTTACGGTCCATTTGCCGGTTCCCTTCTGACCGGCCGCATCCAGGATTTTGTCCACGGTCGCTTCGCCGTTTTCAGTACATGCAAGAATCTCTGCCGTTATTTCGATAAGGTATGAGTTGAGAGGGCCGTTGTTCCAGGCGGCGAAAATCCGGCTCATGGCCGCGGCTGGCATGCCGAGCCCGGATTGCAGCAGATCGTATGCCTCGCAGATGAGCTGCATATCCCCGTATTCGATGCCGTTGTGGACCATCTTTACAAAGTGGCCGGCTCCGCCTTTGCCCACCCAGTCGCAGCAGGGGGTGTTGTCGGCGACTTTGGCGGCGATGCTCTGTAGTATCCCCCGCACATGCGGCCAGGCAGCGGTTGAACCGCCTGGCATGATGGATGGGCCGTGTCGGGCGCCCTCTTCACCGCCGGAAACGCCGCAGCCCACGAACAGCAGGCCCCTGGCCTCCAGGGTCTCTGTCCAGCGTTCGGAGTCCTGGTAAAAGGAGTTACCCGCGTCGATGATGATGTCGCCTTCTTCCAGGAGGGGGATGAGTTGCTCAATGGTTTGGTCCACCGCGGCCCCGGCCTTGATCATGAGCATCACCTTGCGGGGTTTTTTGAGGGAGCCGACCAGTTCGGCCAGGGTATGCGTCCCTATGATCCTGGTGCCGCGGGCCATACTGTTCATGAAATCATTCGTCCGGTCGGTGGTCCGGTTGAAGACGGCCACGGTGAATCCGTGGTCGTTCATGTTGAGCGCCAGGTTCTGGCCCATGACGCCCAGTCCGATCAGGCCGATATCCGCGGATTTTTTCATAGGTGTTTTTCCCGAAGGTGATTTTTTAAGCGGGGAGAGGACAGCATCAGGAAGCGGCCCGGTCGGCGGCGGGAGCAGGTTACTTCGGTTCTTCGTTGGTTGGCGGTTTCCGACCGACCGGTTTCGCGACTGCCTGAGTAAAATAGGGATTTGGTTGCGTTTGGGCCGGGCCGTATTTCACCCTGATCATCTGAGACTGCAGTTCGGAGATGCGTTCCAGTGCCCGCTGGAGTTCTTCCTTGGTTTCCGTCAGGTTGACATTCTTTTCCTGGACCTGCTGCTCTAGGGTTTCCCGAATCTCGTTGAGTTGCCTGATCAGGGTCTGCTCCCGTGCGACCCGGTTCAGTTTGGCTGCGAGTTCGTTTTCCCTGAAAGGTTTCTTGAGGAAGTCGCTGGCCCCGGCTTCGATCACATCGGTGTAGCTGAACTGGTCGCCGTAGCCGGTAATGACGATGACCTCGGTGTTCGGATAGGTGGCCCGGATGTGCTTAAGCAACTCCATGCCATCCATGTTGGGCATCTTCATGTCGGTGATCACGATGGGGAACTCTTCCCGTTCGAGGATGGCCATGGCGTCGGCGCCGTCATCCGCGGTTACCGGTTCCAGCCCGAAGGAGGCGGTCATCACCGACAGCAGTTCCCTGATGACCGCGTCATCGTCAACGATGAGTATTTTGTTTTGTGCCATGGCTGACAGCAATGGTGACAGATGGGCGGCGACCTTTCCGGCAAGGGCCGGAAAGGAGCGCCGCCATTTCGGGAACAGGCTTCATTGGCGAACAATCTGCAGCAAGAATCAATGACATAGTGAATTGTTGCCAGGAAGAGGTGCGGGAGTCAAGGAATATATTCCATGCCGGTCTCCCGAGGTCACTTTGTGTTGACGAGCCATTGGAAGGCCATTATAAACTCAAAATTGAAATAATATGGCCGGGTGGACAGGTTCATCCGCATGATACCGGTTGACAACCATGCATGGAATGGAGCAACAGCAAGATGACACTGCATCAACATTTTATCGAAATTGCCAAGAAGTATGGAGGTAAGCTTGCCTTTATCGATCGATCGGCAGAGAAAAGGATTACTTATTCCAAGGCGCTGATCGCCTCCCTCCTGCTGGCCGAGGAGTTCAAGAAATACGAAAAGGGCTTTACCGGCATCATGGTCCCGACCTCTGCCGGCTGTGCCCTGGCGGTGCTCGGGGTATTGATGAGCGGCCGCACGCCGGTCATGATCAACTATTCCACCGGCGCGGCTGAAAATGCCGAATACGCGCAGAAAAAATGTGACTTCAAGACGATTATCACCTCCCGGAAGCTTGTCGAGAAAATTAGCTGCCGGCAGGTGGAGGGTATGGTCTTTCTTGAGGACATCATGGAGACGCTGTCACCGATCAGAAAGATCATGGCCGCGCTCAAGTCCAAGCTGCCGGCCGCGGTTCTCCGGAAGTTGGTCCACGAGGGATCGGATGATGACAATGTCGTGATCCTTTTTACTAGCGGCAGCGAAAAGGCCCCCAAGGCGGTTGAACTGTCGCACCGCAATATCATCGCCAACGTTGAGAGCATCAGCGAGCGGTACGGCCTTTGCCATCAGGACAGCTTTCTGGCCAACCTGCCTTATTTCCACGTCTTCGGGCTGACCGGAAATCTCTGGGCGCCGCTGTATCACGGGATGACCATTGTCTCCTATGCCAACCCCCTTGACTATAAGACCATCTGCGAGATCGTCCGGCAGGAGCGGCCTAACCTCATGGTCGGCACGCCCAGTTTTTTCTGGGGGTATGTTCGCAAATCCGAGCCCGGTGACTTTGCCAGTGTCCGTCTCGCCCTCTGCGGGGCGGACAAATGTCCGGACGCCCTGCGGGAGGAGTTTCTGAAAAAACACAAGATGCCCCTGTTCGAGGCATACGGCACCACCGAGACATCGCCCGGCATTTCCGGTAATTCGGCGGAATTCAACCGGCCGGGCAGCGTTGGCCGGCCGTTTGTGAACGTCCGGGTCCGGATCGAGAATTACGAGACCGGTGAGGAATGTGCTGTGGGCGAGGCGGGCAAGATCCTGGTGAAAGGCGATCTTGTTATGAAAGGGTATCTTGGCGATTTTGAGGAAACGTATCTGCATATGCGTTCCGGTTGGTATGATACCGGCGATATGGGAGAGGTTGACAAGGACGGCTATCTCTGGCATGTGGGCCGGTTAAAGCGTTTTGTCAAGATCGGCGGCGAGATGGTTTCCCTGGTGCGGGTGGAAAACGTGCTGGAGAAATTCCTGCCCGAGGATGTGCTCTGCTGCGTGGTGGAACTGCCGGATGCCTTGAAGGGCGCGAAGATTATCGCGGCGGTGACCAGCAAGGTGGACGAGCAGGCCATCTTGCGGAAAATGGCAGAGCATCTGCCCGCCATTGCCCTTCCCAGGCAGTTTTATGTGATGGCCGATTTTCCGAAAATGGGCAGCGGCAAGATCGATTTCCGGACCATTACCGAGATGGTACGTCTGGCTTTTCCCAGGGAGAACGCCAAGGTTGTGAACAAAGGGAAAGAACCGCGCCGTCCGGCATGATCAGCCGCAGTGGCTGCCGCACATCAGGTCGAAATTTTCGCATTCGTTACGACTGATAAACGGGCAGGCCTCCCGCCTGAACCATTGCAGTTTCGGGCACCAGTAGCTGTCCTTGAAAGGTTCGTTGCAACCGTGGTGGGTGAGTTTCTGCCGCTGCTTGGTCCCGTGGCTGACCGTATTGCCAATGATCGTGAATTTCCATAATGCCATGTCAAAGCCTCCCTGCTTTGTGTTTTTTTAAAAAAACATGCATCATGACGTGTATGTTCCCTTATCTTGCTTATCGGCAATCAACTGAAAATTCTAAAGAAAATATCTGGCGGCAAAGCGCATGGGGCTTGAGGCGGTAGTCTTTGATTTTGGCGGGGTTTTGGCGGACGAAGGGTTTCGGGAGGGACTCTATGCCATTGCCCGCCGCACGGGCCGGGATATGGAAACCTTCTACGCGGCGGCCACCGAAACGGTGTACGATTGCGGCTACGTCACCGGCCGGGCCAGCGAGGCGGATTTCTGGGCAGCACTGCGCGGTCGGACCGGAATCGGTCTGCCCGACGCGGAGATGCGGCGGGAGGTGCTGGATCGTTTTGTCCTGCGGCCATGGATGATCGATATGGTCCGGCAGCTCCGGCAACGGG
>Ga0156789_1085_pt2 | contig 10776 bp, 9 predicted proteins | sample RifOxyD3_FD_110738 | JGI IMG/M metagenome (GOLD analysis project Ga0156789, IMG submission 110738) | Deltaproteobacteria bacterium RIFOXYD12_FULL_57_12 | reverse complement strand
CTATCTGCTGCCGGAGATGCCGGAGCCTTCGGTTGACCGCCGGCTGGTTATCCTCTATGAAGACGCCGATCTGCTGGCGGTTGACAAGCCGGGCGGTCTGCCCTGTCATCCGGCCGGCCGTTATTTTCGACACACCCTCTGGGCCCTGCTCCGGGAAGAGTACGGGATTGCCGTGCCGCATCTCATCAATCGACTGGATCGGGAAACCTCGGGCATCGTGCTGGTGGCCAAGGACAAAGCGGCGGCTTCCCACTGCTATCAGCAGTTTGCCGAACGTAAGGTTGAAAAACGCTATCAGGTGGCGGTGGAAGGGGATTTTCCGGTCGTGGAAATGCAGGCCGTCGGTGTCCTGGCGGCTGATCCGACAAGCGTTGTTCGCAAAAAGGTCCGTTTTTATCCGGCCGGCCCGAATGGCCTGGTTTCCGGCACGGAATGCAGTACGCATTTCCAGCGGCTGGCTGGCGGCAACAACCTCAGCCTGCTGGAAGCCAGACCGTTGACCGGCCGCTGTCACCAGATCAGGGCGACGCTTTGCAGTCTGGGTTATCCGGTGGTCGGCGATAAGCTCTACGGCGTTGACGAACAGTTTTTTCTCCGTTTTCTGGAGGACCGGTTGACCACGAACGACCGGCAGCGATTGCGGCTGGACCGGCAGGCGCTACATGCCGTGTCGTTGCGCATCCTGCATCCGCGCACCAACCAGCAGTTGTTTTTTACTGCACCCTTGCCCGTCGAGTTCCAGCAATTGCTGGCCGGGCCGAGGAATCTCCCGGCGACATAACAAAAAAGCTCCTCACCAACCCCTTCCGGACAGTTTCCAAAATCGTAAGGCCGGGCAATTTTCTGCTGGACAACCTTCCGCCAATCCGATAAGAAGACAACACTATATTGTGTGTCTTGTTGGCGCGTCACACAATATAGTGTTGTTATCGGTTGAAACGCCCATATTTTCAGGGAGATCGTGAATGGCTGCCGCTTTTCCGGCGACAAGCCTGCCCTGCCTGCCGGCCCGCACACAATTAACACAGGAGATGACCATAGTGACCGCAAAAGGAAAAGCCATACTGCCGATGCCCGCCTCCCTCAAGGTGCCGGAGTTTTCTAATAATGCCCTGACCGTCCTGCGAAGGCGCTATCTGATGAAGGATGAAAACGGCCAGATCCTGGAAGAGCCGATCAATATGCTCTGGCGGGTGGCAACCACCATCGCGGCTGGTGAACGCAACTATGATAAAAAAGCGGACATCGAGGGTTTGAGTTTGCAGTTTTACGACCTGCTGGCCAATTTTGATTTTCTGCCGAATTCACCGACCCTGATGAACGCCGGCCGGGAACTGGGCCAGCTGTCGGCCTGCTTTGTGCTACCGGTCGAGGATACCATGGAATCCATCTTCGAGGCGGTCAAGCAGACGGCGCTTATCCACCAGAGCGGCGGCGGCACCGGTTTTTCCTTTTCCAGGATCCGTCCGAAGAACGATGTGGTCCATTCCACCAAGGGTGTTTCCAGCGGGCCGCTCTCCTTTATGCAGGTATTTGACGTGGCCACCGAGACCATCAAGCAGGGCGGCACCCGGCGCGGCGCCAACATGGGGATTCTGCGAGTCGATCATCCGGACATCATGGATTTCATCAAGATTAAGGCCGACCACTCCATCCTGCAGAATTTTAACCTCTCCGTGGCGGTCACCTACGGGTTCATGGCCGCCTTGGAGACGGACGGCGAGTATGATCTGATCAACCCGCGTAACGGCCAGGTGGTGGCCAGACAGAATGCCGGCAAGCTTTTCCGGCAGATTATCAAGCAGGCCTGGCTTTCCGGCGAACCGGGCATTGTGTTCATCGATCGGATCAACGCCTTCAACCCGACGCCGCAGGCCGGCATGATTGAAAGCACCAATCCCTGCGGCGAACAGCCGCTGCTGCCCTATGAATCCTGCAACCTCGGCTCCATCAACCTGGCCAACATGGTGGCGGATGGCCGCATCGATTACGAAAAACTTGGCCGTACCGTGGCGCAGGCAGTGCATTTTCTCGACAACGTGGTGGATATCAACCGTTATCCCCTGCCAAAGATCGAGGAGGTCACCAAGCAGAACCGCAAGATCGGCCTGGGCGTCATGGGATTTGCCGACATGCTCATCCAGCTTGGCCTTCCCTATTCCTCGGGCGAGGCCGTCCAGGTCGCCGAGGAAGCCATGCGTTTCATCGACGAAAAGGCCTATGCGGAATCCTGCCGGCTTGGCGAAGCGCGCGGCGTCTTTCCCAATTTTGCCGAATCGGTTTATGGTCAGCAGGACATCAATCAGCCGGTGCGGAACGCCACCCGCACCACCATTGCGCCGACCGGCACCATCAGCATCCTGGCCGGCTGTTCCAGCGGCGTCGAGCCGCTTTTTGCCGTTGCCTTTGTCAGAAGGGTGATGGACAACGACGAGCTGTTTGAAGTTAATCCGCTTTTTGAAAAACTTGCCAGGGACAAAGGTTTTTTCTCCAAGGAATTAATGAAGACCATTGCCCACCGCGGCAGCCTGCAGGGCCTTGAGGAAATCCCGGCCCAATATCGCCGCATTTTTGAGACCGCCCACGACATCAGCCCTAAGAACCACATTGATATCCAGACCGCTTTTCAGAAACATACCAACAACGCGGTCAGCAAGACTATCAACTTTGCCCATGACGCCACCCGGCAGGATGTTGAAGAGGCGTTCCTGCTTGCCTACCGGTCAGGATGCAAGGGGTTAACCATCTACCGGGATGGCTGCCGGGAAGGCCAGGTCCTCAACATCGGCAAGACCGACAAGAAAAAGGGTGAGCAGCAGCCGTCGGTTGCTGCCGGGCCGCCGGCCATGGTTAAGCGTAACCGGCCGACGATGCTGCACGGCCGCACTTATCAGATGACCACCGGCTGCGGGCCGATGTATGTCACGATCAACGAAGATGAAAACCGGCAGCCTTTTGAGCTGTTCAACACGGTGGGTAAGGCCGGCGGCTGCGCGGCCAGCCAGTGCGAGGCCATCGGCCGCCTGGTGTCGCTGGCCTGGCGAAGCGGCATGAAGCCGGAGCCGATTGTCAAGGAATTGATCGGCATCAGCTGCCACAAGCCGGCCGGTTTTGGTGACAATCGGGTGACCTCCTGTGCCGACGCCATTGCCCGCGCCCTTCGTCAGTTGCTGGAGACGAACAACGGCTGCCGGGATAAAACCCTCACCGAAAGCATGAACGGCGGCGCCTGTCCTGAGTGTGGCGGCGTGGTGGAACATGAAGGCGGCTGTCAGGTCTGCCATGCCTGCGGCTATTCGGAATGCGCCTGATTTTCTAGAGTGAGGAGTGAGGAGTGAGGAGTGAAGAGTAAGGAGTGAAAAACTCCTTGCAAACATTGATGAAATCGTAAAGAGTGCGGCGGTGCCGGCCAGGGATTGTGAGGCGTAAAATTCGGGAGGACTTTTACAACGTGATCAACAGGGCGGGGCAGCGGGGAAATGAACGATCCGGCTGATGCAACAGGTACGGGATATCGCTTCAGGAGTCCGGGCGGGTATGAATAAAAAAAAACCGGTCCGGGAGCGGTACACGGGCGAGATCGATTATCTCTACGATGCGTTGTTTCCCGAAACGAACATCGAAGTGACCAAGATCGATAATTTCTATGACGAGCTGTTTCCCGAGTCGAGCGCCTCAAGTGCGGTCGGCTGGGTGCCTGCCACCCTGGAATTTGTCGACGGCAACCGGCAGAAGGTTGCCGGAGTGCGGCTGTTTCAGCCGGCCGCGGATTATTTTACGTTGCGTTCCGAGGTCGGCGCCGAGGAAAAGCCCTTGCCCCTCATCCGGCTCTGTTGCCTTCGGATGGCCGCCATGCCCGACGACTTTCCGGATGTCGAGCCTGTAAGCAGCCAGATCGAGGTCATCGAGACCGTGGACGGCAGGAGCCACCAGGCCTACGTGCCAGCCGATCAAAATCTGGAAACCGGTTTTTTCGGTTGCTCCGTCCAGGAGGCCGCTCCAGACCGATACCTTTTCTTCCCACACTGCAACATCAAGCTGCGTTATCTGCGGCGTTATATCGGCGAAATTCTTGTTGAAAAGGGGATGATCGACAACCTGATATTCCACCGCGCCCTCGATGAGTTCCAGCAGTTGAAAAAACAGAAACTTGGCCAGATCATCGCCAAACAGGCCAATATTCTCAACTCCGTGGTTGAGCGTGAAATCCAGAAAATCTATCGGCAGAACATTACCCGCTTCAAAGTGGGGGAGATTCTGGTGGCCACCGGTCTGGTCAGCGAGGAGCAGGTGAAAGCGGCCATGGCAGTTCAGGAAAAAATCAAAAAACAGCGGATCGGCACGTTTCTCATTGAAAAGGGGATGTTGCGGGAAGAGGATTTTTTTGTCGCCTTGGCGGAGAAGTTCAGGACATCGCTGGTGGACCTCCGGCAGGTCGGCATCTCCAGAAAGGCGTTCAACTGTGTGCCGCGGGAGGTGGCTCTGGAGTTGCAGATTCTGCCGCTTAATTTTAAAAATTCAGGCCTGGTCGTCGCTACCATGGATCCAGATGTGCCTTCCGTCCGCGAGGTCATTGCCAGACATGCCGGCCAGCAGAACATTCAGTTCGTTCTGGCCCTGCCGGCTCATCTTAAAGCGGCCATGAAAAAACTCTACATGCAGCCGGCCTAGCCCTTAGTGCTGATTGATCGACAGGAAAACGCAACCTGCCATGTTTTCCTTGCGTTGCCACGGGCCAGCCGCCGGGACCGTGACAGCGCAAGGACACCAATCACATGCCACGCAAGCCGCGTTCGCGGCCATGGCGGTCAACAGACGCCATCTTTTTCCGACAGTGCGTTGGCGTGGATTGTCAGCCCTCGACGGAGATAGGTCGGGATTTCCAGGCATTCCTCTAGGGCTATTGCCTGCACAATGTTGGCCTGTTTGTGCCTGGCGCGTCTCGAACGCCGGCTATTGCCCGCCCCGCCTCCTGGGAGCTGAGACACCCCGGACAGGCTGATATTACTGGAGGAAGCCTGGAGACAGATCCTGACGTTGTCGATGACCGAGCTTAATTTTTTCAGCATGGTATTTTCTCCTTGTGGGTTAAGGACAGGGTTGTCTGGCCTTTTGTGTAACCGTACCAGACAACCTGGGACAAATGATGTCCTACCTAATTTATTTTCGTGAAAAAAATGGCCAAGGACAAAACGCAATTGCTCCGGCTGATTTTTATCGACCGGAAGATTCGGGAGGGCATGCAGAGTGGGGTGTTGGCCAACTGCCGCAGCATGGCAGCGGAATACGAGGTAAGCACCAAGAGCATTCTGCGGGATATCGACTATCTGAAGAATCAGCAGAATGTGCCCGTCGAATATGATCCTGGCCGGCGGGGCTATTATTACGCGGAAGAAAACTATGTGATGCCGGCCATTCATATCAATGAAAGCGATCTGTTCGCCATCTGCATTGCCGAAAAGGCCCTGCGGCAGCATGAAGATACGCCGATCTACGGCAAACTCGTGTCGGTTTTTAAGAAAATAGAACAGTCGCTGCCGGACCGGATCATGATGGAGCCGTCCTGGATCAGCCAGCGACTCTCGATCATTCAGGAGCGTCGCACCAGCATTGATCCTCACATATGGGAAACCGTTTCTCTGGGACTGCGGGAAAACAGATTCGTGGAAATATCCTACCGGAAACCCGGATATCAGGCCTCCGGAGCGCGACAGGTTGCCCCGTACCATGTGGTCAGCTTTCAGGGGGAATGGTATATGGTCGGTCTTTGCCGGCGGCGGCAAGAGGTGTTGACCTTTGCCATTTCCCGGATAAAGGCGGCCAAACTTCTCCACGAGAGGTTTTCCCTGCCGGCGGATTTTGATGCTACGCAGTTTTCGGAACGTCGTTTCGGTATTTTTAAGGGCGAGGAATCGGCCACAGTCCGCATTCGCTTCACCCGACAGGTTGCCCCGTATGTGCGGGAAAGGGAATGGCATCCGGACCAGGAAATCATTGAGCATCAGGACGGCAGCCTGGTTCTGGCCTTTCCGGCTGATCATTTTTTTGAGGTCAGGCAGTGGATTCTGGCCTGGGGTTGCGGTGCGCAGGTGCTTGAACCTGATTTTCTCGTGACTAGCATCAGGGAAGAACTGGCGAGCATGATCCGGACATATTCCGGGGCGGCTGAGGAGGCTGAATCCGCGGAAGGATAGAAGGAGTTTTCTGGGAACGGCGGGGAAATAAAAAAAGCCCCGCGGATGGCGGGGCTTTTTTGTCGGTCTAGCTGAAGATCCTACACCTGCATGACATTCGCGGCTGCCGGGCCCTTGGCGCCATCGACAATTTCGAACTCTACACGTGCACCTTCTTCCAGGGATTTGAAGCCATCGGACTTGATCGCGGAGAAATGAACAAACACGTCTGCGCCATTGTCCTGCTCAATAAAACCAAACCCCTTGGATGCATTAAACCATTTTACTGTTCCTTGTTTCACTTTACTGCTCCTTATAACTGTACTGGGTCCCTTTTGGACCACTTTATAATGAGACCCCAAGATCCTTAATGGATCAGGCGGGCCTGGTAGTCTGTTTGTCAAAACCTTCAACAAAAAAACCGCACGACCTCTGAGCGAGGATTTGTGCGGTTCACTTTTCTGTAACTTTTGGGCTACAAACAGGTACTACACAACAACGATCCTGTTTGTATAGCACAACCCCCTGGAGAAAGCAAACTTTATTTCTATTGTGTAGGAATGAATCCATCAGGGCCGCAGGGGGGAAAGGTCAGGAACGACTTGTGCGGGGTTTATTTTTTATTGACGGTTTTTTTAGTTTTTCGTTATTTTCGTTAAAACAAACGGGGGCAGCCTGACGAAATATGAGGGCTTCCTGGAAACCATGTGCGATCCTGCGAAACCAAGGCATCATAAGTATGGGGAGAACCATGACATGATAAATTCAGTCTGGAGTATATGCGGCATGTGCACGGCCCGTTGTCCCATCCGGGTCGAGGTGGAAAACGGCACTATCTCCTGGCTTGAAGGCAACCCCCATCTCCTAGACGGCGCCCTCTGTGCCAAGGGCTCGGCAGGCCTCGCCCTGCTTGCCGATGATGAGCGGCCCCAGCAGCCGCTCATTCGACGTGGCGGCCGGGGGGCAGGGCGCTGGGAGGGCGTGAGCTGGGACGCGGCCCTTGATTTCGTGGCGGAAAAATTAAAAAAAATCATTGCCCAGGATGGGGCGCGCAGTGTGATCATGAGCTGCCGGGGCGGCCCCTTTGTCGATCCGGCCAAGGCTTTTATCAAGGCGCTCGGCTCGCCGAATTTTACCAACCACGATAGCGCCTGCGGGCGGAATGTCCATCATGCCAGCCTTTCGGTCTATGGCCTCGGCCGATCTGATTTCGCCTACGATATCAAAAACGCCAGACACCTGGTCCTCTTTGGCCGCAACCTGCTCGAATCCCTGAAGGTCGGTGAGGCGAATCAGGTGCTTGACATGCTTGACGCCGGCGGCCGGCTGACCTATGTCGATGTCCGCCAGACCGTCACCGGCCTCAAGGCCACCCGTTTCTTTCTGTTACGGCCAGGCACGGACTATGCCCTGACTCTGGGCATGATCCACGGCATAATTAAGGCGGGCGCCTATGACAAGGATTTTGTTGATTGCTACACTGCCGGGTTTGACGAGCTTGCCGCCTTTGTCGAACCCTACACCGTTGACTGGGCGGCCCAGGAATGCGGAATCAAGACAAAGGCCCTCATGGGCTTTATCGACGAACTGGGTCAGGACCGGCCCAGGGTCATTTTCCATCCCGGCTGGATGCTTGCTCGCTACCGTGATTCCTTCTATGCCAGCCGCAACATCCATCTCCTAAACGTCCTCATGGGCAATGTCGAGATAAAAGGTGGTCAAATTCTGGCCAAGGGCGTCAAGGATTGCGCTAGAAAAGGAATCCGCAACCTGGTGGACGGCCCCCCGGCTCCAGAGGAAAGAAGGGCCGATGGGGTCGGCTGGAAACACACCCACTTCGATAAGGGGCCCGGTCTTTTTCAGCTGTACTACGAAGCGATGCAGACCGCCGAACCTTACCCGTTGAAAAGCCTTTTCTGTTACCGACACGATCCATTCACCTGTTTTCCCGATCCGGCTGCCCAGAAACGGGCCCTTGATCACCTCGAACTCATTGTCTCGATCGATACCCACTACAGCGAGTTCGGCTGGTACAGCGACGTGATTCTGCCCGAATCCGTCTATCTTGAGCGCGACTGCGGCGTCTCGGTCCAGAAAGGGCCGAACCCGCGTCTCATCTACCGGAAGCAGGCCGTTTCCCCACGTTTCGATACCAAGCCAGGCTGGTGGATTTTTAAGCAGCTTGCCGAGCGACTGGGTGTCGGCCACTATTTTCCCTACAACACCATTGACGAACTCTGGGCCTGGCAGTTGGAACCGACCGGGATAACCATTGCCGATTTTGACCAGAAAGGCTTTGTGGACCTGACGGATAAACCTGTGCTTTTTGATCGGGAAAAGCTTTCCGGCAGCTTTGCAACGCCATCCGGCAAGATCGAAATGGTGAGCGAAAAGCTGAACAAGGAGGCTATCCCCTCGCTCAAGCCGTATGCAAGCCCGATCAAGCCGCCCGTAGGCATGTACCGGCTGGTCTTTGGCCGTTCCGCGGTCCATGCCCACGGCCACACGATTAACAATCCGCTGCTCCATGAGCTGTTGCCCGCCAACACCCTGTGGATAAACAAACGGGAGGCAGGCAAACTTGGCATTGCCGACGGCGACTGGGTGGATGTGATAGCGAACGGCGCGAGCGGCTTGATCCAGGCCAAGGTCACCGAATTCATCCATCCCGAGGCGGTATACTGCATCCACGGATTCGGCAGACAGGTGCCGCTACAGAGCCGGGCCTATCACGCCGGCATGAGCGATCAGAAACTCCAGGTCGGTTTGCTCACCGACCTGGATCCGGTGGGCGGGGGGCTGTGCCTGTGCGAGGGTTTTGTCGAGGTGCGGCGGAGCAGCAAGAATGTCAAAAGGAGCGTGGAACTGTGAATACCTATCTTATCTATCTCAATTCCAAACGCTGTATCGGCTGCCACGGCTGTGAGGTACATTGCAAGACCAACAAAGGCCTGCCGGTCGGGCCAATCCTCTGCGAAATCAGCCATGAACCGCTCCGCTCGGTCAAGGGCATTCCCAAAACCGTTTTCCAGTTCCGTTCCTGCTATCATTGCGAGGATCCGCAGTGTGTGCCGGTTTGCCCGACCGATGCCATGCGGAAACGCCCGGATGGCATTGTTTATGTCGATCAGGAGAAATGCATCGGCTGCATGGCCTGTCAGAACGCCTGCCCCTGGGGTATCCCTCAGTTCAATCCCGTCTCGGGCCGGGCGATCAAATGCGACTACTGCCTGGATCGGGTGGACCGGGGCCTCAAGCCTGCCTGTGTCTCCAAGTGCACGACCCATGCACTCAAATTCGTTCGGTTGGTTGAGGTGTAACACAGACATAACTACTCAGGTGGATAGTCTGTAGGTGTTTAGTCTATTAGTAACTGAAAAATGCTAGTGATTGTACGCGTTGCACCCGTACTTCCAATCGTTTGTTGCTAACAGGCTACAGCCCAACAGGCTAACCAACCTGAGTAGTAATGAAAAATCAATCAGCGGACGATCAATAGACGCCCAGCAGGTTTAATGCGAGCACCAGCAGGCCGGCCACGGCAATCCTTTTCACGGTGAGCGGGCTTACCCGTTTGGCGATCTGCGGGGCGATGAAACCGCCCAGGATGGCAGCCGGAAACATGATCAGAAAGAAGACCAGGTCAAAGTTGCCGAACTGAAAATGCCGGGCCGTGCCCATCATCGTGTTAAAAAAGATGGCCAGCAGTGAACTGCCCACGACAACATACATCGGCAGGCCAAGCCCTACGGTCATCAGCGGCACCATGAACGGGCCGCCACCAAAGCCAAACATGGATGAGACGACAGCAATCAAGAAGCCGCCAATGCATCCAAGAATTACGTTTACCTTAAATTCCTGTCCCCAGAATTCTACTATCATGGTCGTACCCTCCTCAGTTGCCCTTTTGTCTGGCGGCTGCTTCCGCCTTCTGCTTGAATTCCTTTAAAATCGCCTGCTCTTTTTTGTTTTTGTCGATGTAGCCCGGTGTGGTCTGCCAGAACATGAGTCCGGCGAGCACGATGAGAATCCAGCCAAAGACGAACTTGAACTGATCAAGGGTGATGAGTTCGGTAAGTTTTGGTCCGATAAATCCTCCGATCACCATGGAGAGCCCGATGGTGACACCCAGCTTCCAGTTGATGAATTTGATCTTGGAATAGTTGTAGATGCCACTGCCCTGTGAAAACAGAACCGTGGGCATGACCGTGCCGGCCACGACCGTATGCGGCAGCGGCCAGATGGAGACAAAAAGCGGGTTCATGATAAAGCCGCCGCCCGCGCCCATGAGCACGCCGAAGATGGCGATGGCCAGCGTCAGGAGAAAGGGGCCGAAGATATTGATGCTGGTGCCGGCGTTTTCAAGAAAGATGAGCGGGAAGCTGATATGGTTTTCAAAGGTGACCGGCTGACTCTTGGCGGATTTGTCAACCGAGGCGACCACGGTGTATATGCCTGGGGCCAGACCTTCGCGAATCTTGATTTCGGCCCGGTAAGAGCCGTCCGGGTTGATCTGTACATCCGTGCCCATCACCTTTTCCGGCTTTACAAATCGGGCCTTAACAAGCTGCATGGAGCGCTTCTTGTTTTCCTTGTCGTCCAT
>Ga0156789_1084_pt5 | contig 11503 bp, 8 predicted proteins | sample RifOxyD3_FD_110738 | JGI IMG/M metagenome (GOLD analysis project Ga0156789, IMG submission 110738) | Deltaproteobacteria bacterium RIFOXYD12_FULL_57_12 | reverse complement strand
CTTTCTTCACGGAATCAATCGCTTTGCCCATGCCGTCTTTGGTGTAGGCGGTCATGCCGTAGATCAAACTGGACTTGGTGGCCTCAGGCCCGAAGGTCCGCAGGCCGGCTTCCAGCTTGATGTCCGGAATGGTCTGGTTGAGAAGCTTGGCGATATCCCTGGCGACCGTGAATTTGTCCGGTGCCGTATCAAACGGTATGTACGCCGCGGACATGGATGAGGATGCGTCCAGGATCATCAGGAAGTTGTCAACCTTCTGGACGTAGGCGCCGCTTTTCACCTTCTGGTTGAGATCCATGGCAGAACCGGGATTTGCCACATCCATCACCTTCGAAGCACAGGCTGTCAGAAAGATGGCAAGTACTAAGGCCGCTGACATTTTCAAATAATTGCCGATACGCATAATCTCCTCCTTTTTTAATGGTTGGTTGGTAATTTAGTAAAAGAAAAGCTGAACCGTCTAGATGATGATACGCTACTGAAGATAGCAGCCACTATATCACGGTATGAATAGAAATTCATAGGATTTTTTACAGTGAATCAGCTGATAAGTTTTTTTTCGTGCAGGGCCGCGGCCGCACCATGCAGTGCCGCGACAGCCAGCGGATTGGCGGCAGGGGTAAGGCCGGGAGTACCCAGGATGTGGTTGACAATCTCCGCCGGCGTGATCTCCTCGCTGGGTCCGGCCGGCACATAACCGCCCGGCTCGCCGTCCACATGGCGCAGGATTCCGGCCTCCAGCAGGTCGTCTAAAACGTGGCCGACCAGATAGGCCGGCTGGTTGAGGCATCGTGCCAGGCCGAGGCGGTCGGTGGTTTTCCTTTCGTGAAAGCGGCTGACCACGGCTAAGACCACATCAAAGGCAAGCGCCAGGCGGCGGGCTGGGGTTAAAACGAGTTTTTTCCAAACATAATGGCGGCGGACCTGCACGGCAAAGGTGGCCTCGGCCCCGGCCAGAAAGACCAGCCAGCCGATATAGATCCACATCAGAAAGAGGGGCAGGGTGGCAAAGGAACCGTAGATCGCGTTATAGCGGGCCACGCCGATCTGCATCCGGATATAGACGGCCTGGACCACGATCCAGCTGATGCCGCCCAGGATGCCGCCGATGCAGGCCGGCAGCAGTTTTACGGAAGTGTTGGGTAAAAAGGCGTAGAGCAGGGCAAAGGTAGCGACCACGGCGACCAACGGCAGCAGCTTCAGGAACAGGAAGGGCAGCCAGGCCAGCGGGAAAAAAAACTGGATTTTTTCGAGTATCGCCGGGCTTGCCAGCACGGTCTCCGTGGTGAGAGCAAGGAGGACGGTCACCGGCAGCAGGATCATCAGGGCCAGATAATCCATGACCCGTCTGGCAAAGGGCCGGTTGGCCTCGGTCTGCCAGATGCTGTTGATCGATTGCTCGATGCTGCTCAGAAAAGAGATGACGGCGGCCAGCAGGCCGACGATACCGAAGACGCCCAAGGTGGCGAAATTGGTGCGGTCGACGTAGTTAAAAATCATATCGACGGCCCGGTGCAGATGGTCGGCGAGGCTGTCCTTTGCCTGATCGGCCGGTTCGGACTGTTCCGCGGCCGGTGCGGCCTCGGCGGCATCCGGGCCAACGGAGGATTCAAAGCGTTCAATGAACCGGTAGGCGGCCTGCCGCATCTGGTCGCCGGCGCCCAGCCCTTTTGAGACCGCGGTCCCCAGGGCCAGGGTGGGAACTAAAGAAAGCACTACGGTGAAGGTCAGGGCGCTGGCTCGGAGGCCGATGCGGGCTTGCTGGCTTTCCCGGATGATGATCATCTGGACCTGCAGAAACCAGCGCAGAAGGCCGGGATGGCGCTGGCCGGGCGGGTCCGGGGTCCAGATCCAGGCGACGAGTTGCAACCAGAGGTTCTGCAGTCGTTCCGCCAGGCTGACGGCCGGCAACGTCGTGGGCGCGCAGGTGTCGGCCGGGTCATTGTTTCCGGCGATCTGTTTCTTACTGTCGGTTTTTTTCGTGGACATTTTTTTGTTCCGGTGCAACAACTCGATCCGGCCGCTGCCGAGAGAAAGATGAGGTTAGCGGCCGAACAGTTTTTTCAGAAGATCGGTGGTTCTGGCCACCGGATTCGTGCGGATCTGTTTTTCCTGCTCGGCCAGCAGGGTGAAAAGGCCGGCCAGGGCCTTGTCCGTGACATAATGGTCAAGGTCGAGATTGGAGCCGGCAACAAGCGGCTGGACTCCGGGTGAACGCACGAGATTGTCATAGGAACGGGTGACCCCGACCTGCTGGGAGGTATTGTGAACGACGGGTTTGAATTTTTCATAGAGCGCCGGCCGGGTTTTTTGCTGGAAGTAATCGGTAAGCGCCCGGTCGCCGCCCTTCCACAGGCGTTGCGCGTCATCAAGGGTCAACTCCTTGATGGCCTGGCCGAGGATGGGCATTGCCTCCTTTGAGGCCTTTTCCGCCGCCTCGTTCATGGTCTGTTCAAAGGTGTCGACCTGCTGGCCGAGGCCGATCCGGCGCAACATGTTGCCGGCGCCTTGTATCTTGTCGGGCAGGGGGATGTGGATGGCCGGATTCTTGAGAAAACCGCCCGGCGCTGAGGCCAGGTCCACGGCGCGCTCGGCGCCGAGGCGGAGGGTTTCAATGAGGCCGCTGCTGATCTCCTCGTTTGACAAGCTGTTGCTACCGGTGGAGGCGCCGGTCCGGGTGAGGCCCTTGGTGGAATCAGTCGCCTTGTTGAGGAGATCCTGGAACCCGGCCCGGCTGAGGGACGGCAGGGTGAGGAGAAGAACGAGAAAAAAGACGATGTTCCGCATGGGGCACCTCCTGCATAGGGATGAATCATACTTCCGGCCGCCGGTCTAATCGGTGCAGGCGGCCGTGTCATTCGTTTCTTTCAATCTGAACATACCAGCATTCCGGCGTGGCTGCATCGGCAAAAACAGCCGGGTTATCTCCTAGTGACCTGTCACTAGTCATCGTTTTTGTCATGGTCCGTATTCCTGGCGGTCATTTGGCTGATATGTAACAGGATCTCCGCGAAGCGGAAAGGTTTGCGGAGAAAACGGTCGTCTTTTTCAAGATCAATGTCAGCCAGGGCGCTTTCCTGGTCATAGCCGCTGTTGACCAGGATCCGGATGCCCGGCCGCAGTTGTTTTAGTTTTGCATACACCTCACTGCCGCTCATGGTCGGCATCTGCACGTCGAGGATCACCAGATCGCAAGGGGCGCCGCCCCTGATGAACTCCAGGGCCGCCGGGCCGTTGTCGCAGGTGGTCACCGTGAATTTATGCGCAACGAGCATGGTCTGCAGAAGATCCAGAATTTCGCGGCTGTCGTCCACCACCAGAATGTCAAGGACGCCTGGTTTAACCCGGCGGGCCGGCTGCGGTCGGGCTACTTCTTTGGCCCGCGGCAGAAGAATTTGAAAGGTGGCACCCATTCCCGCAACCGCGGGATCGAGTAGAATGCAGCCGCCGTGGTTGTTGGCAATGCCGCTGGCGGCGGCAAGTCCCAGACCGCGGCCGATGAACTTGGTACTGAAAAACGGTTCGAAGATTTTCTGTCTGAGGTCATCGGGTACTCCGGTTCCCGTATCACTCACTGTTATCCGCACATATTCGCCGGCCGGGCAGCGGCGGCCCATTGTGGTTTCGAATGCCAGGTCGTGGACCACGTTCATGCTCCGGACGGTCAGGACGCCGGGCTCTTTGATCATGGACTCGAAGGCATTGTTGAAGATGTTGACCAGCATCTGGCGGATCTGGCTGGCATCGGCCTGCACCGGCCCGAGATCCGCTGCCAGGTTCGATATGACCTTGTTTCCCGAAGCCTTGCCCTTATAGGCCAGCGCCATGGTTTCCGCTATTATTTCGTTAAGGTGCAGGAATTCCGTTCGATACTTGCCGCCCTTGGCATAGGCCAGCAGCTGGCTGGTGAGATGCGCCATGTGCTGGGCCGCGTTGATGATCAACTGGAGGTGCTGGCCGCATTCGCCGTGCGGCTCTGTCTTCATCTGGGCCAGTTCCGCATTGCCGAGCACCGCCGTCAGCGTGTTGTTGAAGTCGTGGGCAATGCCGCCGGCCAGGGTGGTGATGCTGTCGTCCTTCTGCTGTTGGAACAAACGAATTTCCATCTCTCGGCGTTCTTTTTCCAGGCGCAGCCGTTCCGAGATGTCGCGGCCGACCTCGATGATGCCGACGAGATTATCCTCGTCGTCCAGCAATGGCGAGGCAATGAGTTCAACCGGGCAGAGCTTGCCGTTTTTGGCTGGATGGTGGTGGATGGTGGTGACCGGTGTTTTAAGCCTCAACACCTCCTGCATGGGGCAGGGGTGCTCCGTTCCGGTACAGGGAGAACCCTGCTCATGCAGATGCTGGTAACAGAATTCGGGAAGGACGGCCAGTGAGGCATCGCCGTGTACAGCGCGGGATATCCGATTGGCGAGCAGGATCCTATAATCAATGCCGATGACGGTGACCGCGTCGGTCACGCCATCGATTACTGCCTGCAGCATGGCCTGGGATTTTTTCTGCTGCTGCTCCGCCTGCTTGCGTTCCGAGATATCGCGGATTATGTGGACGCTGCCGTTGGACCGGCCATCGACGTCTTTAATTGGCGCGGCGATGAATTGAAAATGGCCGGCCAGCGTTTTTTCTTCCATCTCCATCGAGTGGGCACGGCCGTTGGCCAGCATTGCCGTGTGCGGGCAGTCGGCCGGCGGCTGGTCGCTGCCGTGGATGACCTGGTAGCAATGCCGCCCGATAACCTCGTCCGGATTGACATGCAGGCGGTCGGCCATTGTTCGGTTGAGCCGGGTGATTCTGAATTGATCGTCAATGATCGCCACCATGTCCGGCATGGCGTCAAAGGTCTGTTCCCAGTCCTGTTTGGCCTTCTGGATTGTCGCGAGTAGTTGATGCTTATGCAGGGCCAACTCGATGGTCGTGATCAGTTCCTTATCCCGGAACGGTTTGAGCAGGTAGCCGGCCGGCGCGGTCTTCTTTGCCCGCTCCATGATCTCGGGCGTTGAAAAGGCGGTCAGGAAGACGATCGGCAGGTCGTAGTGCTTCTGCAGTTCCTCGGCCGTGGCAATGCCGCACTCGTCTTCCTGCAGGATGATATCGACCAGCGCCAGGTCCGGCTGATCAGCCGCCGCCATGGCCAGGGCCGCCTTACAGGTGGCGGCGATGCCGCAGATTGCGTAGCCGTAGCTTTCAAGGCACACCTGGATGTCCTTGGCCACGACCCATTCGTCTTCGATGATCAGGACTTTCAGTTTTTCCATGCGGTTTTTCTCCAATTATTTTGAAAAATCGTCTTGGAACGGTTCAGGTGGCGGGCCAGGCCTTCTGGTTGTTAACGCTGAAGGTGATGCGGAACTCGGTGGGGTCGCGTTTCCTGATCTGGATGGCGCCATGCAGTTGGTGTCTGACCAGATTGTCGACCAGGGTCAGGCCCAGGGTGTCGGTGTTCATGATGTCTAAGTCGTCCGGCAGGCCGATGCCGTTGTCCCGGACGCAGAGCTGGAGGTTGTCGTGGTCCGCCTGTTGGTGGTGGGTCAACTCTATTTCAATGGTGCCAGGGCCGCCTTCTGGGAAGGCATGTTTCAAGGCGTTGGAAACCAGTTCGTTGAGAATCAGTCCGCAGGGCGAGGCAATATCCACTTTCAGGGTAATGGGTTCTATGGTGAGCATGCACGTAATTTTTTCGGGCGAGACGTTGTACGTTCTGAAAATATTGTCGACCAGTTCCCGAACGTAGTCGTTGAATTGTATTTTTGCCAGATTCTGGGCGCGGTACAACAGTTCATGGACCAGACCGATCGCCTGGACCCGATCACGGCTTTCTTCAAAGGCTAAGCGGAGAGGTTCTTCACGAAAGGATTGCGACTGGAGGCGGAGCAGACTGGCGACTACCTGCAGGTTGTTCTTGACCCGGTGGTGAATTTCCCTGAGGAGCACTTCTTTTTCCTGGAGCGAGGCCTCAAGGTGTTGTTTTTTTTCCTTCAGCTCTGAGGCGGTCTGTTGCCGTTCGGCGATTTCTGTCTCGAGTTCCGTCTTGCTTTGCTGGAGTTCGGTGAATGAACGGTATAAATTTGTCCGGATTGAGTTGATGGCGATGACCACCTCGTCGAGTTCGTCGTTATGCCGGGATGCGGCGCGCTTGAGGGTAAGCGGTGCGCCGGGGCTTGCGAAGTCGATCTGTTGGACATAGCGGGCCATGGTTGTCAGATGTCGGTTGATCATGAAGTGAAAGGTGATCACCAGGCTAACGGAGATCGAGAGAGCGGTCAGAAACAGGGTCAGGAGGATTTCAAGAAAATGGGTGCGGAGGCTGCTTTTGGCCTCGTCGAAACTTGCCGCGACCTGCAGGGTCCCCAGATTGTAATCCTTGTCGTTGTAACGATAATTAAGAGTATATTCCCGGGTGATTGGATCGGTCGGCCGGGAACTTCTGGCCGCAACCAGCAACCGGTTGTTCCGATCGCGGTATTCCAGGTATTTTATAAAGGGGAAATTAAGTACACCCCGCAGATTCGATTCCAGCAACTCCCGGTCGGCAATCCAGGCGGCTTGTCTCAGACTTGGCAGGATGACAGATTCGATCTGTTTGAATGTCCCGGCGAGATTATCCTTTTCTTTTTGGTAATCCTCCCTGATATGGATGGCCGCGGCCAGCAGGGGCAGGATCAGCCCGAGTAGGATGATCAGCGGAATGAGCCGGTAGCTGATGCCCCGCCGGTGAAAATTTTTCCGTCCATCCTGACTGGTTTGCTGGACGGTGCGGGGCATGATCATTCTCCTTCGCTCAGTCGGCTGCACTTGGGCACGAATGTCAGTTGAAACTGATTCGCTATTCAATAGAATAGCGTATTAGCCTGAAATGTCAATATTTCCTTAGCTATTCTTGTTCTTAAATCTCTGGTAGGCCGGTGCCTTGTTGCCAGTCGACTGTTGACGCTTCACGCATTTTGTTGTAAGCAGTGCGATAACTTCAGGTGCTCGCTGTTGGAGCATAAAAGAGAACCCCGTGCGAATCGGGGGCGGGCCCGCCGCTGTAACCGGGGACGAACGTCGCATCAGGTCACTGTCTTGTTATGAGGACGGGAAGACGCGGCAAGTAGGCTGAGCCGGAAGCCAGAAAACCTGCCTGAAGGATATATGATGGCCAACCTCCGTGGACTGAGGCGCCGGATGATCTTGCGGATAAAAAGGGAAATCCCGGATCGTTATTTCTGATAACGGTCCGGGATTTTTTTTGCCCGGACTCTGACAAAAAAACAAAAGAGGAGGGGCAATGCAGAGAAACGAACAGGTCTTCATGAAGTACACCATTTTTCTGGTAAGCGACTGGGACGGTTTTCAGACCGCCATGCGCAGGGGTTTATCCGCAATCAAGAACAAGGCAAGACAGGGAGGCGAGAAAAAATGAAAGCAAAAATCTATATGTCGGCATGTGTCGCGACCCTGCTGCTGCCCACTTGCCCGCTGGCCGGGGAAGCAGCCGTTGTCAAGGAAGCGGCGCCGGCCATGATGGAAGAGGTAGTGGTGACCGCGACCCGGATGCATGAGATGATCGGTCGGGTGCCGGCCAATGTCTCGGTAATCACGGCCGAGGAGATCGTGACTTCGGGCAGCACCAATATGGTCGATCTGCTCGAAAGCAAGGCCAATATCCATTTCAAGACCTTTAACGGCAATCCTTCCCAGGCCCAGATCGACCTGCGGGGGTTTGGCGAAAACGGCTTTGGCAAGACCCTGGTTCTGCTCGACGGCAGGCGGCTGAACCGCATCGACATGGCAAACATCAACTGGCTGCAGATCCCCCTGCAGATGATCGAAAAAATCGAGGTGGTGCGGGGCACCCAGACCGTGCTCTACGGCGATGCCGCAGTGGCCGGCGTGATCAATATCATCACCAAGAAAGGGGCGGCCGAATCCGGCGCCAACCTCTCGGTCATCGTGGGCGAACACGGCCTGCATGTGGAGCGGGCCGGGATCGCCGGCAGCCGCGACCGGTTGACCTATGCGCTCAACGGCGAATCCCAGCATGATGACGGCTGGCGCAATCGCTCGACCTTTGATTCGACCGGCGGCGGCATTGATCTTGGCTACGACCTGACCGACAGCCTTAGCATATCGGCGGGCAGTTCGTACAATAAAGCCGATTTCGAGATGCCGGGCGGGCTGACGAAAGAGGAGATGGCGGTCAGCCGCACCCAGGTGCAGCCGGCCAGAACCTGGTACCCGCCGTCGTGGTTCGGTTGGCCGGCAAACACCTCTGCCCATACCGCTGACGAGGCGGAAAACGAACATGTCAATGCCAATGTGCTGCTGGAAAAATCCTTTGCCGCCGCCGGGGATTTCGAGGTTAATTTTATATACGGCAATAAGGAAACCGCGACCGACATGCCTTCCTGGTACGCGCCTGGCCAGTATAATCTGGTGAAGATCGACACCTACGGCATCACGCCTAAGTACATCCTTGAGAAAAAACTCCTGGTCAACCACAAACTGATCGCCGGCCTTGATTTCTATGACGAGACTCTGGGGGTTGGCCAGTTCCTTGACCAGCCCCGCACCAGTCAGGCCTGGGACTCCGAGGTGCAGCGGGAAACCCTGGGTTTCTACCTGCGGGATGAGATGGCGCTGGTAGATTCCCTGCTCATCGGCCTTGGCTATCGATCCGAGCGCGCCGCCTTCACGGGCCGCAAGACCGCCTTGTCTGGCGGCTCCGGCACAGCTTTCAGCCCGGTTGAAAAGAAACACCGGGAAGATGCCCTGGAGGTGAGCACGACCTGGCTGCCCAAAGCCGGCGTCAAGCTCTATGCCAAATACTCCACCCTTTACCGGTTTCCCTTTGCAGAAGAGCAGGTTTCTTTTTATGGTTGGGCAGACGGCTTTAATCTGACGCTTGCTCCTGAAACCGGCCGGAGTTATGAGGTGGGCGGTTCCTGGTCGCCGCGCGTCGATTTGAAACTGGGGCTGACCGCCTTCCGGGTGGATATGAAAGACGAGATAGTCTGGGACAACGGCCTGAACAAAAATATCAACCTGGATGAAACGACCCATCAGGGGATCGAGGCGGATCTGACGTACAACCTTGCAGAGCGGTTCACTGTGTTCGGCAACTACAGCTATCACCGGGCGGAATTCGACAAGGGTCCGTTCACCGGCAAGGATGTCGTCCTGGTGCCCAGACATCATCTGGCGGCCGGCCTGGATCTCGCCCTGCCGCACAACCTCCACCTGGTTCCCGAGTTTCTCTACGTCGGCAGCTCCTATCTGGGAAATGACTATGATAACAGTGCCGAAAAACTGGCCGCCTACCAGGTGGTCAATCTCTCCCTGCGTTATAATGCCGTCTGGCAGAAGAGAAAGACCACGGCCTTTATCGGGGTCAAGAATCTCTTTGACAAGGAATACGAGACAATCGGTTTTGAAAACAATCCTGACGATGGCGCTGCACCGGCCGACACCTTCTATCCAGCGCCGGGCCGGGAGTTGAGTGCCGGCATAACCATTGCCTTTTGATGCTCCTGCCCTGGTGTTTTCGCGGCAGCGTGGGTGCAGTATCCAAAAGCTCCAGCCCGGTCATGACCTTGCAATCCCTTGCCAGGCAGGTTGACCGGGCTGGAAAACCAGACATGTTAAGGCCGATGCGGCTTCAAAGGCATTATCGAACTTGGTCCGCTTTTTTGTGGGCGGCGGCTCTTCATCTGCTCCTGTTCTTGGTTCTGAGCGATTGGCGGTTTTACGACCGCAAATCCCATGAGGTCCAGGGCAGTGTGGTGGTGGTCGATATCGTCCGCCTGGAGCCGTTGGTGGTGGAAGAAAAGGCGGACAGCCTGACGCAGGCCCGGAACCCGGTCGCCAAGCTTCCGGCGGTCGGGAGGGTCAGGCCGGCCGCCGCAGTCGTCCGGCCGCAGGAAAAAGCCAGCAACCCGCCTCCGGTGCAAGTCCAATCGCCAGTGGCGGCAGAGATCGCAACCGGCCTGGTCGGCAGCGAGTCGCCGGCTCCGGCTCCGGTTCCGGCGGCTGGCGTCGGTCCGGAATCGGTCGGTCATGCGGCAGGGGCTGCGGGTCCGGAGTCGGTCGGCTTAGCGAAGGGTAAGGGTGAAGGCGCTGATCAGGCCGGCGTCGTCGCTGCCGATCGCGGGGTAGCGCCGCTCTACCGGCACAATCCATCGCCCGGCTATCCCGGCCTGGCCAGAAAACGGGGCTATGAGGGGACCGCGGTTTTTGATGTCCTGGTAAGTGCGGAGGGCAAGGTCGATACGATGCGGATTTCTTCATCGAGCGGCCATGCGATCCTGGATCAGGCAGCCGAGGATGCAGTTGCCGCCTGGTTTTTTACCCCGGCCCTGAAGAGCGGCCGGCCGACTGCCGCCTGGGTGCAGGTGCCGGTCTCTTTCCAGTTGCGATGAGACTGCTGCCTATCATGATCCGAGCACCGTTTGAACCTTTGAGCCATTTTCCTTGATGAGACGATGCGTACACAGTTATTGATCATCTTCAGCCTGTTTTTTGTGTTATCTCTGCTCACCACCCCGTGGGCCGGAATAGCGCGAGCCGGGCTGGTGACCGACGGGGCGGGCCGGCAGGTCATGGTACCAGCCGATCCGCGGCGCGTCATCACCTTTGCCCCCAACCTGGCGGAAATCGTCTATCTCCTTGGCGAGGAACAAAGGCTGGCCGGAACCACCACCTTCAGCGATTATCCGCCGGCCGCCCGCGAGCTGCCGCGGGTCGGTTCTTATGTCCGGCCAGATCTGGAGAAGATCGTGGCCTTGCGTCCCGATCTCTGCCTGGCCAGCCAGGACGGCAATCCGCGGCATGTGGTTGATCGGCTGGCGGCCATGGGCATTGCGGTCTACGTGGTCAATCCGCAGTCGCTTTCCGGCATAATGACCGCGGTCAAGCAGATCGGCACGCTGCTGCACGCCGATAAACGGGCCGCCGAGCTGGTCGCCGCCATGCGGCAGCGGATCGAGGCGGTCGCCCGGCAGGTGGCGGCCCGTAGCGATCGGCCCCTTGTTTTTTTTCAGATTGACGAGGCGCCCATGATCAGCGCGGGCACCAACACCTTCATCCATGAACTGATCACCCTGGCCGGCGGCAGAAATGCGGCGGCCGGCCCCGTAGCCTATCCGCGCTATGACTGGGAGAAAATCCTGGCCCTTGACCCCGAGATCGTTATCATCTCCTCCATGGCCGGCGGCAGAACAAAAGAAGAGCTTCTGGCCGGCTGGCGCCGATGGCCGCAGCTTGCCGCGGTGCGCAACAATCGTCTCCATGTGGTCGATGCCGATCTCTTTGACCGGGCCACCCCCCGTCTGGTCGATGGCCTTGAGCATCTGGCCGGGATCATTCAATCAGGCCAGGAGTCAGCCGGTGCACAATAGTTTTTTTTCACTTACCACCCGCCTGCTTGCCCTCTGCGGACTGCTGCTGCTGATCATGGCCCTCTGCGGCCTGCTCGCGCTTGCCTGGGGCTCCTCGTCCGGCATCTCCCTGGCAAAGATCAGTG
>Ga0156789_1095_pt7 | contig 11844 bp, 9 predicted proteins | sample RifOxyD3_FD_110738 | JGI IMG/M metagenome (GOLD analysis project Ga0156789, IMG submission 110738) | Deltaproteobacteria bacterium RIFOXYD12_FULL_57_12 | reverse complement strand
TGTCGCTTCGATCCCGGATGCCGGATTCGCTGACCACCGGAATGTCGGCCGGGATCAGTTTCTGCAGACGGAATGTCGTATTGAGATCAACGGTAAAATCGCGCAGATCGCGATTGTTGATGCCGATTAAACGGCTGCCTGCCGCCAGGGCCTTTTCCACTTCCGCTTCGTCATGCACCTCTACCAGGACATCCATGCCAAGCTCGGCGCTCAAATCCAGGTATTCGCCCATCTGGTGCTGCTCCAGAATGGCGGCAATCAGCAGGATGGCGTCGGCGCCGTAGAGCCGCGCCTCGCGGATCTGCAAGGCATCGACAATAAAATCCTTGCGCAGCACCGGCAGGTCGACCGCCTGCCGCACGATGGGAATATAGTCCAGCGAACCCTGGAAGAAATCCATGTCGGTCAGCACCGATACGGCGCTGGCGCCGCCGGCCTTATAGCTCCGGGCAATGGCGGCCGGATCGAAATCGGGCCGAATCAACCCCTTGGAGGGGGAGGCCTTCTTTGCCTCGGCAATCACCGCCAGGCCGGCGGCGGCGCGCAGAGCCTTCAGGAAACCGCGCGGCGGCTCAATGGCCCCCGGCGGTTCGCGCAGGCCTGCTTCCTTCAGGGCGCGGACCTCCTCCATCTTGCGATAGACAATGGTGTCGAGAATCATGCCTGTAACCATTCACCAGGGACAGAAAGCCCCTCTCGTTTCAGAGTGTTGGAATCGTCCAGCAGTGCCGTAGGTCCGCGAATGAGGCCTGCCCGCTATACACCAGGTATGCGGCCAGGCCGAAGACAAAGGAGATACGGTGCTGCTGAACGATTCCTCATGCCTTGCCATGCTCCCGGCAGAAACTTACCAGGGCATCGACCTTGGCTAACGCCGCGCCGGCGTCGATGATTTCCCGTGCCAGCTGCACGCCGGCCGCCAGGGTGTCGGCCTTTTCAGCCGCACAGAGCGCGGCGCCGGCATTCAACAAGACCATATCAAGCCGCGGCCCTTTAGATCCAGCCAGAACGGCCCGCAGCTGCGCCGCCGCCTCGGTCGCGGTCGTCCCGCCCTTGAGTTCGGCAAGCGAGGCCCGACTCAACCCGACCTCCTCGGGCGTCACCACATAGGTGGTAACCTGGCCGCCTTTCAATTCTGCCACCCGTGTCTCGCCGGTGACTGTTAACTCGTCGAGGTTGCCCTCGCCCCAGACCACCAGAGCCCGCCTGCTACCGAGCCGGCCGAGAACCAGGGCGAGCTTTTCGGTCAAATCCGGGGCATAAACCCCCAGCACCTGGACATTAGCGCCGGCCGGATTGGTCAACGGCCCAAGCACATTGAACACCGTCCGGATGCCGATCTCGCGACGCGGGCCAATGGCGTACTTCATGGCGCCGTGCAGGGCCGGGGCGAACAAAAAACCGATGCCCACCTCACGGACGGCTCGGCCGATCAACTCAGGCGCCAAGCCCAGATTGATGCCCAGGGCCTCGAGCACATCGGCGCTGCCGCAGTGGCTGGAGATGCTCCGGTTGCCGTGCTTGGCCACCAGCACCCCGGCGCCGGCCACGACAAAGGCGGCGGCCGTGGAGACATTGAAGGTGCCAGCGCCGTCGCCGCCAGTGCCGCAGGTGTCCACCAGCACGTCCACCGGCCCCACATCGACCCGTGTCGCCTTTTCCCGCATCACTCGAGCCGCGCCGCTGATCTCCTCAATGGTCTCGCCCTTGAGCCGCAGAGCGGTGATAAAGGCGCCAATCTGCGCGTCGGTAGCCTCACCGCCCATGATCTCATTCATGACCGCCACCATCTCCCCTTCGCTGAGATCAATGCCGGTCACCACCTTGCCGATTGCCTCCCTGATCATGAATCCCCCCTCCCCTCCTTGTAGATTAGCCACAATGCCATTGACTTAAACGAGTTTTGTATTTTGAACCGCAGAATATCGAACGCCGCTCCCGCCTTCCCTGGCTCCCGCGGCATTAGCCCTTCCCTGGACGTCAAGGAATATCGAATGTCGAAGTTTAACTACTTCATCATTCTGCGGTTTCTTGTTCGATATTCGATATTCGATATTCGCTGTTCGGTCGCAAAAAAGTTTCCTTAAGACAACAGCATTGGAATCAGCTATGCAACAGTTCCGGATAGTTCGGACTCAGAAAATTCCTGAGCAGGTCAACGCCGGCCGGCGTCATAATGGATTCGGGATGGAACTGCACCCCTTCGATAGCCAGGGTCTTGTGGCGCAACCCCATGAGTTCGCCGGTGTCCGACCGGGCCGAAACCGTCAGGCAGTCAGGCAGAGTCTCCTCTTCAACCACCAGCGAATGATAGCGCATGGCCTCAAACGGGTTGGGCAGGCCGGCAAAGACGCCGCGGCCGTCGTGGCTGATCGGGCTGGTTTTGCCGTGCATGAGGCGGCTGGCCCGCACCGTTCGACCGCCAAAGGCCTCGCCAATGGACTGATGGCCCAGGCAGACGCCCAGCACCGGAATCCGGCCGCCGAAATAACGGATCGCCTCGATGGAGATGCCGGCCTTGGCCGGTGTGCAGGGCCCGGGCGAAATCAAGAGCCTCTCCGGCGCCAGCGCGGCAATGGCGGCCACGTCAACCTTGTCGTTGCGGAAGACCTGCACCCGGGCGCCCAACCCGCCGATAGTCTGAACGATATTGTAGGTAAACGAATCGTAGTTATCGATGATGACGATCATTGGTATCAAAATCCCTTCTCGGCCATCTCCACGGCCCGCCGCAGGCCCCGGGCCTTGTTCAGGGTCTCCTCGTATTCCCGCTGCGGATCGGAATCAGCCACGATGCCGGCGCCGGCCTGAATCCAGAGATCGCGGCCCTGCATGATGATGGTGCGGATGGTGATGCAGAAATCCATATTGCCGGAGAAACCGAAATAACCCACCGCGCCGGCATAGGGTCCGCGGCGCTCCGACTCCAACTCCTCGATGATCTGCATGGCCCTGATCTTCGGGGCGCCGGAGACGGTGCCGGCTGGAAAACAGGCGGCCAGGACGTCGAACTGATCGCAGCCCGGCAGCAGCCGGCCATGTACGCCGGAAACGATATGCATCACATGACTGTACCGCTCGATGACTAAAAGATCCCGCACCTCCACCGAACCGAACTGCGCCACCCGGCCCACGTCGTTGCGGCCCAGATCGACCAGCATCAGATGTTCGGCCCGCTCCTTAGGGTCGGCCAGCAGCTCCTGTTCCAGGGCCAGGTCCTCGGCCTCGGTCCGGCCGCGCGGCCGGGTGCCGGCAATGGGCCGCAGTTCGATGGCGCCGTTTTCCAGCCGCACCAGAATCTCCGGCGACGAGCCGATCTGCACCATGTCGCCGAGTTTCAGATAAAAAAGATAGGGGCTGGGGTTGATGTGGCGCAGAGCCCGATAAAGGGTAAACGGCGAAAGGTCGGTTTCGCTGTGGAAGCGCTGGGAAAGCACCACCTGGATGATGTCGCCGGCCACGATATACTCTTTGGCCCGCCGCACCATGTCCTGAAAGGCCTCCTCCGTCATGTTCGAAGAAAAGGCATGCGGCGGGCAGCCGGCCGCCGCCTCGACAAGGCTGGCGGCAAGCGGCTCCTTCAAGCGGGCCACCACCGCATCGATCCGCGCCTGGGCTTCCCGATAGAGGGCGGCCGGCTCCTGGCCCTCGACAATGACCACGCAGTTGACAATGATCAGCTTCTGCTTGAAGCTGTCATGTATCAGCACCAGGCGGGGTACCATGAAGGAACTGTCCGGCAGATCAAGCGGCGGATTGCTGGACGGCATCTCCTCCACGAAGCGGACCATATCGTAGCCCAGATAGCCAACCAGCCCCCCGAACAGTCGGGGCAGGGAGTCAGCCTGAGCCGCCCGGAAGGAGGCGAGCAGGGCCTGCAGTTCAACGAACGGATTGCCGTGCCGCTCCTCAACCTTATCGGCCCGGCGTATCTCAAGCCGGTTGCCGCGGCTGGTCACGGTCATGAGCGGATCAAGGCCGATAAAGGAATATCGACCCCATTTTTCACCGCCTTCAAGGCTCTCGAACAGAAAGGCGTGGGAATCAGCCGCGGCCAGTTTGGCGAAAATGGTGAGCGGTGTATCAAGATCAGCCACGATCTCGCGGTACACCGGCACCAGGCCGGCCGAACCGGCCAGTTCCGTAAAGGTATCTATGTCGGGGCTATGCATGAACCCTCCCCATCGACGGCGGCAAAGCCACACCCGCCCCTGCCGCCTCGTCTTCTCTACCGGACAACATTCCTATCGAATCCCCAACCCAGCAGAGCTGGATAAGTCCCTTAACACCATGCCCCCTGTATGTCCTGTGAACGTAAGGTTTGTGCAATTTTCGACCGCAAACGGTTAACAGTCAACTCGGAAGGGACTAACAAAAAAAGGCCATGGAGGGTTCCGCCACCCCATGGCCTTCTATGCAAACCACGCCAACCCCGCGACACGTTCCAGGCAGACGGCGCCCGCCAGCCGCCCCGCCCCGCCTGTCCGGATCAACGTACATCTCTCAGGCGGCAGACACCGTGCCCTGGAGGAACTTGTTCACCCGCTTGGTAAGCCTGGAAATCTTCCGGGCCGCGGTTCTCTTGTGAAAGGTGCCCTTTACCGCTGTCCGGGCGATCACCGGAATGGCAGCCTGCAGTGTTGCCTGGGCATTTTCCGTCGATTTCTCGGTCTCGATGGCCGCGGCCACCGCCTTGACGACGGTTTTTACGCGGGTCCGATTCACCCGATTTCTTTCCCGGCGTCCCTGGCTCTGCCGGTTCCGTTTCAACGCTGATTTGTGATTAGCCACTGGAAAATCTCCTTCATTTATTTACGAAACAACCTCATGTATTTACGAAACAAACCCATGATAGTCCGTTCAAGGTACAGCCGCCGCCGGCTAAACCGCCGTTACGCTGCTCATAAAAAGTCACTTATATAGCCCAATATCCTGCCCCTGTCAAGTAACCTGCACAGAAATCCGCCAAATCAAAAATCAAGCTCGAAACTGTAGACCCCTTCTTCCAGGAAGCTCTTCACCTTGAGGTCGCTGGCGTTGAAAATCGCCTGCATCCGCCGGTTGTCCCGCAGCACCTCGGCAGTGAATCCGGAAATGCCGTTACGCTTGGCAATGGTCGTCAAATGCCGAAAGAGAAAGCGGCCGATCCCGCGGTTCTGCCAACGGTCATGCACGACAAAGGCGACTTCGGCCCGATTGGTCTTCTCGTTCAGATAGTAGCGGCCCACCGCCACGATGTCCTCGCCGTGCGCCTCAGGCAGCGTGCCGACCACGGCCACGTCCTTGCGGTGGTCGATGTAGACGAAGTTCAGGATCTGCTTGTGGCCGAACCGCTGGCTGTGGGTCATGAACCGGTAGTAGAGGGCCTCCTGGGAAAGGGCGTAGAGCAGATCGCGCATGCGGGGCTCGTCGGTCGGATGGACGGGCCGGAAGGTGATCTGGGTGCCGTCGTCGAGCACCATAGCGGTCCGCATCTCCTGATCGGCTATCCAGAAACGGCCCTCGATGTCGGCAAAGGACTGGGGCAGATAGCGGGCCTCGATGGCCTCCCGGAAAAGCTGCTCCCGAAAACGGGGGTGGGCGATGCTGATCAGGGCCATGACCCGTTCCTGGATACTTTTGCCGTGCAGATAGGCCGACCCGAACTCGGTGACCACATAGTGCACCTCGCCCCGGGTGGTGACCACCCCGGCGCCGGGACTCAACCGGGTGACAATCCGCGACACCTCTCCTTGCCGGGCGGTGGACTGCAGGGCGATGATTGCCTTGCCGCCCTTGGAGCGGGCCGCCCCCCGATTGAAATCCACCTGACCGCCGATGCCCGAGAAGAACCGGGTACCGAGGGAATCGGCGCAGACCTGACCGGTGAGATCCACCTCCAGCGCCATGTTGATCGCCACCATCTTGAATTGCTTGCCGATGATGAAGGGATCATTCACATGCTCGGTGGGCCGGAAGCAGAACAAGGGATTGTTGTGTACCAGGTCGTAGAGTTTCCTCGTGCCCATGCAGAAACTGGTGACGACCCGGCCCCGGTCCATGCTCTTGCGCGACCCGTTCACCGCGCCGGACTCCACCAGTTCGACAATGGAATCGGTAAGCATCTCGGTATGGATGCCAAGGTCGCGCTTATCTCGAAGAAACTCCACAAGCGAGTGGGGAATGCGGCCGATCCCGAACTCAAGGGTCGAGCCATCCTCTACCAGGGAGGCGATGTGTTCACCAATGGTCCGGGTCGCCGCGCAGATCTCCTCCGACTCCCGCTCCAGGATTGGCGCATCCACCGGCACCAGGATGTCCAGGTCATGGATGTCGAGAAAGCTGTCGCCCAGGGTACGCGGCATCTGGGGGTTGACCTGGGCGATGACCAAGGATGCATTCTCCGCGGCGCTTTTCACGATATCCACCGAGATGCCCAGACTCACCTTGCCCTGCGCGTCGGGTGGACAGACCTGAATCAGCGCGGCGTCCAAGGGCAGCTGGCCCGACTTGAAGATGCCGGGGATGTCGGAGAGCAGAATGGGCGTGTAGCTGCCCAATCCCTCCTGGATATGTTCACGGATACGGGTGCCAATGAAGAAACTGTTGACCACAAAGCTGCCGGCATATCGTCGGTCGACATAGGGGGCGTCACCCTTGGTCAGCAACTGCACAATCTCCACGTCGGTCAGCTCGCCGGCCCGGTCGGTGAGCGCCTGCACCAGACGGACCGGCTCGGCGCAGCCCGTGGCAATGAACACCCGGTTGCCGGGTTTGAGCCGGGCCACGGCCTGTTCCGGGGTGGCCAGCATGTCCCGGTATTTCTCCTGCCAGTTGGCATCATATGTGGTGGAACTATTGCCGTTCATAGCATTTTATCCGATTCCGGATTCTTGCTCGGCCGCAGCGTCATCCGGACATCGGCCACGCAGGGCTCGGTCCCCGGGTCGCCGACAATAAAGGGATTGATGTCCAGCTCGATGATCTCGGGGAAATCGGTGGTCAACTGGCTGATCCGCTGCAGGCCGACAGCGATGGCCTCGAGATCGACGCCGCGCTGGCCGCGCCTGCCCTCGAGGATCTCGTAGGAGCGGGTGGTCTTGAGCATCTGGATCGCCTCCTCGGCGGTGATCGGCGCCAGATGGAAGGTGACATCCTTCATCACCTCCACGAAGATGCCGCCCAGGCCAAACATCAGCATGGGACCGAACTGGGGATCCCGACTCATGCCGATAATCACCTCCAGACCCCGATCCACCATTTTCTCCACATAGATGCCCTCTACCCGAGCCTTGGGCGCCCGCTGGCCGATTCGCAGCAGCATCAGCTCAAAGGCGTCGAGAACCGCCTCACCGTTGTTGATGTTCAGCCGGACGCCGCCCAGGTCGGACTTGTGGATGATATCGGGCGAGACGATCTTCATGGCCACCGGAAAGCCGATGCGCTCGGCGATCTCCACCGCCTCATCCCGGCCCACGGCCAGATAGCCGTCCGGGGTTCGGAAGCCGTAAGCCCGCAGGATGTCCTTGCCTTTGACCTCGCCGATCAGCAGGTGGCCGGTTCGCTGCCGGCGGGCAATAATCCGCTCCACCCGCCGCCGGTGCACCCGAAATCTGGTCACGACCCGCGGCGGCCGCCGGCGCCAGGCGCTGTATTCACACATGGCCTGCAGGCTGGCCACGGCCCGTTCCGGCGCACTATAGCAGGGCAGACCTGCAGCCAGCAGTTCGTCCCGACCGGGAACAACGCCCTCGCCGCCCATGAACACGGCAAGGATCGGCTTGTCGCCCCGCATGTTGTCAATAAGAACCCGGGCCGTCTCCCGGGGCTTGGTCATGGCCTGCGGGGTGAGGATGACCAGCACCGCGTCCACCTCCGGATCTTCCATCGCCGCGGCCATGGCCACCCCGTACCGCTCCGGCTCGGCATCGCCCAGCACATCGACAGGGTTGCCGATACTGGCGGCCTCGGGCAGTTTGCTCCGCAGGGCCGTGGCCGTGTTGCGGCCAAGCACCGCCACCTGCAACCCGAGCCGTTCCAGGGCATCGGCCGCCATGGTCCCGGGGCCGCCGGCATTGGTGATGATCAGCACCCGGTTGCCCTTGGGCAACGGCTGCATGGACAGGGCCGTGCCGTAGTCGAACAGGGCCTCGAAGGTGTCGGCCCGGATCACCCCGGCCCGTTTGAAGGCGGCGGCATAGGCGGTATCGACGCCGGCCAGCACCCCGGTATGCGAGGCAACAGCCTGCCGACCGGCTGCGGTGGTGCCAGACTTGAGGATAATCACCGGTTTGATTGAGGCGGCATCCTCGGCCGCTTTCACAAAGGCATCGCCGTCGCCGATATCCTCGAGATAGCCGACAATGGCGCGGGTGGCCTCGTCCCGCCCCAGGGCTCGCAGCAGGTCCACCTCGGTGATGTCGGCCTTGTTGCCGATGCTCACCACCTTGGCCAGGCCAAGGTTGCGGGCCGCGGCCAGATCAAGGATGGCGGTGCAGAGTGCCCCGGACTGGGAGAAAACGGAGATGCCGCCCGCCTTGGGCATACTGCCGGCAAAAGAGGCGTTCAGAGCGCAGGCGGTATTGATCAACCCCAGGCAGTTGGGGCCGAGCAGCCGGACCCGGCGGCTCGCGCAGATGGCCACGATCTGCCGCTCCAGGGCCAGTCCAGCCGGGCCGGTTTCCTTGAAGCCGGCGCTGATCACCACCAAAGCCCGGGCGCCGGCAGCGACGGCCTCCCGCACTGCGGCCACCACCGTAGCGACCGGCACGACAATCACCACCAGATCAACGGCGCTGCCATAAGCCTTGAGACTCGGATAGCAAGTAAGATCAAGCACCCGGTCAGCGGCCGGATTGACCGGCACGATCGGTCCGGCAAAGCCGCCGGCGAGCAGGTTGGCCAGGATGTCGTGACCAACCTTGCCAGGGGTTCGCGAAGCGCCGATAACGGCGATGCTCTGAGGAACCAGCAATTCTTCCAACATGGCGGGCACCGATACCGGCGGAGATTTCCCCAGGAAAAAGGGCTACGCAGGGAGAAAGTCCTGCGATAAATACGGCAGGAAGTAATGGGTTATATTACCAGCCCGCTTCCTGTTCCACCAGAATTTTCCGAACCTTCCCCCGATGATTCCGGAGGAAGGTTCAACTCCGGGGCAAAGCCGATGGCCTGGAGCGCAGTCTGCACCGCCCGGATGTTGAAGGTCTTGACCCGCAGATAAATCCGCGCCCGGCCCTCGTGCTCCGTCCTGATCACCCGGGTGAAGGTGACATCATGCTCTTCAAGGGCACGGGCGATCCGGGTCAGGGGGTGGGGTTGGCCGTCGTCAAATACCGCAACCAAAGCCGAACCCCGCTCGCCCACGCCGAACAATTCCTTGTAGGCCCTGAGCAGATCACGGACGGAAAAAACCCCCACCACCCGGCGGCTGGCGTCCACCACCGGCAAGGCTCCCACCCGCTCCCGATCCAGAAGAAAAAGGGCATCGTCCAGGGTCGAGGCCGGGGTCAATACCGTGACCCGGGTGCTCATGATCGAGGAGACCGGCGTCTCCGCCAGGGCGGTCAGGGCGGCCTGGCGAACAGATTCACAAAGCACGGTTGAAGGAAAGGCGGAGCGCAAATCCCGGTCGGTGACCATGCCCACCAGGGTCTTGTCCGCCGCGACCACCGGCAGATGCCTGAACTTATGCTCCTGCAGAAGGCGGTGCACCGCCGGAATCGACTCTTCCGGGCCGACCGTCACCGGCGACGGACTCATATAACTGGCGATATACATATTTTCCCTCCTTGTATGACGTCTTGCCGACTACGGGCAATGCCGTTCACTCAAGCAAATTTTGTATTTTTGAACCGCAGAATATCGAACGCCGCTCCCGCCATCCCGGGCTCTCGCGGCATTAGCCCATCCTTGGACGTTAAGAAATGTCGAATTTCGAAGTTTAACTACTTCATCATTCTGCGGTTCCTTGTTCGATATTCGATATTCGCTGTTCGGTCACAAAAAGTTAACAGCATTCCGGTTACGGGTCGACCGCCAGCAGCCCGGCCAGATAGGCCTCAACGCTTTCAGCCAGCGCCGCCAGGTGGTAGCCGCCTTCCAGCAGGGTAAGCACCCGGCCCGGGGCAAAGCGGTGGCCCCAGTCCGCCATCAGCCGGCCAACCTGATGATACCCGTCGCTGGTAAAGGCGAGCCCGGCCATATCGTCCAGCCGATGACCGTCAAAACCGGCGCAAACGATAATCGCCTCCGGCTGGAAACGGGCTACGGCCGGCTCGATCCGACCGGTGAGCGCGGCCAACAGCTGTACGTCATCCGCACCGGGCAGGAGCGGCACGTTCAAAACCGTGCCCAAACCAGGGCCGCTGCCGGTCTCCTCGGCAAAGCCGGTGCCCGGAAAGCTGAAGGTCGGATGCTCATGAACACTCGCGTAAAAAACATCCGGATCCTCCTCCACCGCCGCCTGGATGCCGTTGCCGTGGTGGGCGTCCCAATCGACGATCAAAATCCGCTGGCGGCCATGGGCCCGCTGCCAATAACGGGCGGCGATCACCGCATTGTTAAGCAGGCAGAAGCCCATGGCCATGCCCCGCTCGGCATGATGACCGGGCGGCCGCACCGGACAAAAGGCCTGAACCGCCGCCCCCTGTTCCAGCCGATCGATGGCGGTCGGCCCGGCGCCGGCCGCCAGCAGGGCCACCTCATAGGATTCAAAGCAGATCTGGTTGTCAGGATGGTCGATAAAGGACCGGCCGGCCAAAGCCGCCTCCTCCAGGCGGAAGAGATAAGACTCGCGGTGCGCGACAAGCAGCTGTTCCCGACTAGCCGGCCGGGGCGGTTCTTCACGGATCTGCCGGGCAAGCGGGCCGGCCGCCAGTTGCTGTCTGATGGCGGTCAGCCGCGCCGCGATTTCCGGATGGTCGGCGCCGCCGGTGTCATGCCGGAGATAGTGCCGGTCCGTGATAACAGTCAAGGAATGCGCGGGGTTCATGAGCTGCACCGCCCGGAACGGAAAGATAGGTGTTTAGTCTGTAGGTGTTTAGACTGTAGCAAGGACATTTTTACAGGTTTCGCAAAGGGTTGAGCCTTTCTGCTGCCGGTTGCCTTATGCCCTGAAAACTCGTTTTTATCTACAGACTAACAGCCTACAGACTAACAGCCTAATTTACTACCCCACCAGGGCCTTTTTGCCGGCCACCAGGGCATCGACCACCGACGGATCGGCCAGGGTGGAGGTGTCACCGAAATCACCGTAATCGCCGGCCGCGACCTTACGCAGCACCCGCCGCATGATCTTGCCGCTCCGGGTCTTGGGCAGACCAGGAGCGAACTGAATGGCATCGGGGGTGGCGATGGGGCCGATCTCGGTCCGAACGTGTCTGACCAGGGCCTGCTTCAGTTCGAGGCTCTCGGCAACCCCGGTCTTCAGGGTCACGTAGGCATAGATCGCCTGGCCTTTGATGGAGTGGGGCATGCCGACCACCGCCGCCTCGGCCACCTTCTCGTGGGCCACCAGGGCAGACTCGATCTCGGCGGTGCCGAGCCGATGGCCGGAGACGTTAATCACGTCGTCCAACCGGCCCATGATCCAGAAATAGCCGTCCTCGTCACGGCGGGCGCCGTCGCCCGCATCGTACACCCCGGCATAGCGTTCAAAATAGGCGGTCTTGAAACGCTTGGTATCGCCGAACACACCGCGCAGCATGCCTGGCCACGGCTGGCGGACCACCAGGTGGCCTCCTTCGTTGGGTCCGGCCTCGCCGCCATCCTCGCGCAGAATGGCCGCGTCGACGCCGGGCAGCGGCCGGGTGGCCGAACCGGGCTTGAGCGGCGTGGCATAGGGCAGGGCCGAAATCATGATGC
>Ga0156789_1010_pt1 | contig 11866 bp, 8 predicted proteins | sample RifOxyD3_FD_110738 | JGI IMG/M metagenome (GOLD analysis project Ga0156789, IMG submission 110738) | Deltaproteobacteria bacterium RIFOXYD12_FULL_57_12 | reverse complement strand
TACGGCACCTCAACCTGCTTCGCCTCGTTGTACGGCACCTCAACCTGCGGTTTGGCAACGTTCCGCGGTGCAACCTGTTCGGGAGCCAGGACACGGAACAACGTATCCGAGCTCTTGGCCTCACGATACAGTGTACCTTTGGCCTTGGATTCCCGATAAACAAAGTTGGCGTGTTCCAGTTCGTAATTCCGCAGATAAGGCGTCTCATTGGCCAGGTAGACAGAGGACCCGGTCTGCACAAACACCTGGGGCCGCTCTTCACTTTTTTCAAAAGAGCGCAGCCGCACACTGACCTTCACTTTCTCACCCGGCTTCACAAATTTCGGCTCTAGAACCACGGATTCGATATCCATGTTCGCCACCGACATCTCGGCAAAATCAAAATTCTCCGGCCAGGTACTCAAAATATCGCGGGAAAGCAGGGGAAGGAGTTCCTTAATGGTACGCGGCTCGGCAAGCCCGAGCAGACGCTGGTTGTCTGCGGTGCTTATGCCGCCGGAGTCGGACCAGACAACTCGCGCATCGCTGGTACGGAGCAGTTGCAGGGTAAGGCCGATCCGGGCAGACGTTGCCACTTCCTGCTGCTGAATGATGGGGCCGATCAACAGATAATCGACCCCCAATTCCTCCTTGGCCCGGAGGACGTGATACGACTCAAGATACCCGAGCCAACGCAGACGATTTCTAACCAGAAAATCCATGACCGGCTGACCGTCGACAACCTCCATGCCAGTGGCGACGATCTCCGCGGCCAGATGCTTACCTACCTCGGTATTGTAACCGCTCACCCCGCGGCTGAGATCCTCCAGGGGAAAAATAGCTACCCGCTCGGCCCAGGCGTTCCCGACCCCGGCCATCAGCAGCATGACGCCGCAGAGCAGCGTCATGCCTATATGTTTCAATTTTTCCAGCATATCGCCCTACGACGAGGTGAGTCGACCCAATACCGTTTTTTGAACCGCAGAATATCGAACAAAGAATGTCGAATGTCGAAGGTTAACTACTTCATCATTCTACGGTTTCTTGTTCGATATTCGCTGTTCGGCCATTAAAAGATTCTTCCCCTTGCGTACTACTTTACAACACCTGCAAGCAGATCCTTGATCAAATCAAGAGAGATCTGAAATTCATCCTTGGGTGCCGCCCCGAACAGCCGGCCGGCCAGGGAATATCCGCTCCGGTGGCCGCTTGCCTGCCAGACAACGGTTCCGGAACTGGTATCAACCAGGCGCAAGGTCAGTGAAACTTCGGGATAGCCAAAGCCGCCGCCTCCTCTTGCCTCGGACGCCTGATCAACAGAGCCCAGCAGCACGGCCTGCACATTAAGCAACTGGCCAAGGCGCCCCAGGGTCGCTTTGCTGAGCGGCGCGTTCTTCTCGATCGCCTCCTCCAACAGGACGCTGTCCACCAGGCCTTTATCCACCACATCATAGGAGCCAGTGGCCATCAGCTGAGTCATGGCAATATCCCGCAGACGATCGGCCGCAAAGGCGTCACTGGTGTGATTTTCAAAAGGAAGCACCGCCACCTTTTCATAATACCCCAAGTCAATGTCCTCGCGGACAAAAGACTGCGAGTCACCCCCCAAGCCGCACCCGCCGAGCAAACCGCTGCCCAAGACCAACAATATGAAAACCACCAGATCAAACTTTCTCATGCCAAACACCTCTTTTAAAATCTAGACTATAGGCTGTAGACTATGAGGCTGTAGGTCAAAAGCCCTGCCAGTTTTCAACCCACGTACTCCATCCTCTCCAGCCGCTATTTTAAAAAGTATAAAATTTATCGAAACCCATTAGACGTATGTTTTCTTCAACCTCTTTCACCTACAGCCTAATAGCCTACAGCCTATCAACCTGCCCTTCTACAACCCCATAGTCCGGGCCGACAACTGGGTGCCAATGGTCCACTGGTCGCCTGTCTCTTCCTGATCGGTCATCAAATACCGGCCAAAGGCGTTGAGCGACAGAAATTGGCTGATGGCCCAGTTCCAGTTCAGGGTATAGTTCTCCGAGGTCCAGGTGCTGGTCATGAATGCATAGTGCAGCGACACCTGGGTTTTGGCGGTCGGCACCAGAGTCACTCCCAGGTTGTACGTGTTGGTGTCGTCGCTGTTGTCACGCCAATAATTACTGGCGCCGGTACTCAGATAAAGCATCTCCGAAATCCGGTAGCTGAGGTTCAGATCCGTGCTGCCGGAGTTCATGCTCTCTGCCGTCCCGATATTCCGGGCATACCGCTCGCTCAGGTCAACGGTCAGCTTCGGGCTGAGCCGGGCGGTCAGCCGCAACTGCGTACCGTAATCCTTTGCGGTATCGCCGCTGGCCTCACTTTTCGACGTATTGTAGCTCAGATCAAGGGCGGAACTGAGATCGCGGTATAAATCGGCAATGGTCGTCAACACCAGGCTGTGGCCAGTACTGGACTTCATGCCGCCCTGATAGGACTCGCTTCTGGCAAGGCCGAGGTTAAAATTGAGGGTGGTCATCGGCCGCAGGGACATGCCTAGGGAATAGGATCTGCCCATGTTTTCAGGATTGATCCCATCCGTATTCCGGGACTGGCTGGCGGAAAGCTGCGAACTCCAGATGGTCCGCGGATCCCAGCGCAGGCTGGTGGCGTGGGTGGTGGTTTCCAGGTCGGTTGTCCGGCCGTCCACCTCGGTCTTCTGGTAGGACAGGCTGTAGTCGAGATTAAGGGCCGGATTTATCCGGTAGCCAACGCCAAAGTTGGTGCTGTGCTGGGTATTTTTCTGCTCGGTCTTGGAGGAATATTCCTTCTGAAAGGCCGTCACCTCGGTGACCGGCACCACCTGGCCAAAATTCGTGTTGGAGGCCACCAGCTTGAGATACTGGTTGCTGCGCTGCGCAATCGAAATCATGTACCGGTGGTTCACCGTGTCGTAAGGAACCGTGCCGGCAGGCAGGTTCGCGAAATTCGTCCACCCGGTCAGGATGTTCGGATCGGTGAGCACGTACAGGTCAAAGCCCACGTTGTTGGGATCCACGCCCAGTGGCAGCACTCCGGTATAGACATAGATGACGTCAACCGCCGGGTCAGTGGGCGGCAACTGGATGGTGATGTTGGTCTGTTCGTTGGGCAGGGGGTAGGGGATCGGCTGCAAGGCCGCGGCTGGCACACTTGTATCGTAATCGCCGTCCCGCAGGGCAGTCTGGGCGGTGCCCATGCTGGAAACCGTTGGTGTGCTGTCATTGACCACCATAACGCCCACCAGACTCTTGGGCCGCAACGCATAACCGCCCGGCCCAAGCAGCGCCTGAAATGACTGCTGACTCTGGTTGACCTGTTGGGAGAAATTCACCGACACCTTGTCCTGCCAGAAGGTCTTACCAGTCGTGAACTTGGCAAAATGATTCTTGTTTTCAGAGACGCTCAGTTCCACGACATCGTCGATCCTGGATTCGCTGTAGGCGTAATAGACCTGGCCAAGCAGCAGATCCCAGTCGGCACTGGCTCCGTACCGTTTCTCATCCTGCTCTCTGGCGCCGGCCTCATCCAGCGCCAGATCGTTGGATGACGTGCGCTCGCCGTACCGCAGATAGAGGTTGGGCCAGAGTTTTTTTCTCCAGGCCGAGGACAGGGAGCTTTCCCAGGAACGATCGCTGCGGTCCACGTCCTGAGTATCGGTGCTTTCCGTCAGATAGCCATTGAAACCAGCCGTAAAAATATCATTGCTCGCGGCCAGGGAAACAGACGGCTGCAGGGTCTGGTTGGTACCCGAGTTTTCAGTCCACTGTTTTGTGTAGTTGACCCCGCCGTTAAACGACACGGCCCGCGTAAGCTGTTGCGAAAAATTAAATCCGTAGCGCTCGTTAAAGGTGGAAAGCTGTTCGGTTCCGTCATCATTTTCCGCGTAGGCCCAGTTGCCGCTCAGATCGATGGCCCTAGCCACGGACGGCCCGGTCATGCTGAACAGCAGGAGAGGGAGAAGCAGACGGTTTGCGCTTAAAACCATGACCTTTTTCATTCAATTTCTGAGTTCTGCCAACCAGTCGAGATCATGTGAAACTCCCTTCTGTCAGTCAACTCGTTGAGGGCGGCCCCAAAATACAGGAGTCAGAATCCGGGTGAAAACATCAGGCACCCAATCCTTACCGGATTCTGAATTCTGAATTCTTGTGGCCTGATCAGCGATGGTGGCCGACGACCGCCACGCACCATTGCAACAGAAGCAGGGCCGGTCGCTTTTCAACCCGGCCCTGCTTCTGCATTCTTCGCTGCGGCTCAATCAACCGCTGGGATCAGACTAGTCTTTGCCGGAATGGCACTTGAAGCAGCCACACCCAGCGCCAGGCCCTGCACCGATCTCGGACACGCACGCAGTGGTGCCGGCATCGTAATCCCAACGCAGGATATCGGCATACTCCGAGCCATGCGCCTTATGACAGGAGAGGCACATAACAATGGCGTCGGTGCCGGCCACCGCATCAACCGTGGCCGAAGAGGCAGCAGGCACGGCGGAGCGGGCCACCGGCGCCAGAACGCTATAGCCGGCGGTATAGTACGCGGCATATTCGCTGGCATTGTTCATCTTGATATCGGTCGGGTGCCGCAGCCACGGGCTCGCGATATTGCTTGCGCCGGAACCAAGCGCCTGCCCCCCTGAGTCATTATGAAAATTAGGATGGCACTGGGCGCAGAGAGACGAAATGGTCGCGGTGTCGGAATCGCTGTCATTCGCCCGGTTCGCGCCGTAATATTCGTTATGGGAGGCAGCCGTCTGGTCCGTTTCATATTCCCGGTTCGCAACCTCATACCCCTTAATGCCGTCCAGAAAACGATAGCCGGTTCCCGGGGAGCCAACGGTGGGCAAGGAAATCTGGCCGCTGGTATTGGCATGATGGGCGCCGCCCAGGTCGGAAAATTCATCGGCACCCGTCACATAAACCGTTGTCCGTTTACCATGACAACCAGTGGTCGCGGCGCAGGTGATGTTGCCCGCCATCGCTCCTGCAGCACCCGGCGGTGTGTCGCCCAGGGCGGTATCACCGGAGTTAGTCGTAAGTCCGGTAACATTGTGGGCCTTGGCGTCGTTGGCCGCATTGTCAGCCTGGTCGGTCCAGTAGAAATTGCCGCCGGCCAACTGCGTGGCTGTAGGCGCACCCGCCGTAGTCAGGACATGGTGCTTGACCGTGGTGCCGTTGTTGGTGCCGGTATGACAGCCCAGACAGGAACTGGACAGCAGCAGTTGCGGATTAGTTCCGGCGGTTCCCATAACCGCGTTGTTCTGGCTGTTATGCATGGTATGACAGTTCACACAAACATCTCCGGCTGACGCTGTTTGCGACATGGTCAGCACCAGCGCCGCTGCCCCGAGTCCCAGACCTAACCAGCCTGCTTTAACCAATTTACTTTTCATAACCCGTTCTCCTTGTTTTTTTTGTACCTGCAGGCCAGCCATCCCGCATACCTGCCTTATGTTGCTAGCTTTCAGCCTTCCGGGCACCCTCATTGCCCGTCAACCTGAACCCCTGTTGATCTCATCATTCACTTAAACACTTAAAAACATGCAATACATATACCATGCAGCGCGCCGGGCTCCATGATCATTGACAGCACCCTTGTATCTCCTGATATTTCAAGGAATACTTATGATCAGCAAAAGTGTTGCCCCGAATCTAGCCATGAAATCACGCCACCTTAACCAGCAAGAAATGACACAAATTGTCAATTGCCAGAGAACCTGAAAACATTTTTTGTCATTCAGGGGTTGCCTGCTTCTCCTTCATCTCCCAGACCTGCAACCGATTGTTGAAAAAATCCGCCACCAGCAGATGGCCCGCCGCATCAACCGCCAGATCAGTCGGAAAATTCACCCAGCCCGGTCCCACCCCACGGCCGCTCACCTCGGAAAGCATGCGGCCGTTCATGTCATAAACCAGTACGGAATGGCGCAGGTAGTCAACAACATAGACAAGTCCTCTTTGCTTGTCAACCGTAACGCCGCTCGGCCGACTCAGCTTGCCGTAGACCCCACCCTTTTCCCCGAGGACCATCTGAAACTCCTCGGCGCTGTTATAGATATAAACCGTACTGGTCTCTTCACTCAGCAGATAGATGTCGCCGTCGCTGTCAATGAACACATCAACGATGGTATCAGGGCCCTTGCGGCCCTCTTCAATTTTCGTGTTATCCTTACGGCCCATCCATTTAATCGGCTGCAGCCAGCGCAGAAAATTGCCGGCCGCGTCAAGGACCATGACGCCGGGATGGGGAGAACCGGCGATGTAAATCAGGCCGCCGTCCGGCGAGACGGCCACCTGTTTCGGTGAGAAATCCCCGGTCCCTTCCACCCGATCCGTGAGATTAACCACCTTTTCCAGATAAAACGCGGCGTTATAAATGGTTAACCTAGCCGGTTTCTCCGGGGTGGCTATCTGGCACAGATAGAGTTTTCCCGCAGGGTCGACAAAACCGCCCACCGGGCTGACCACCTCCCGGCCCGGCCCCAAGGAGACATCGGGCAGGAAATCAGGACCGTAGAGCACGGTACTCCGCCTGCCACCGCCAGTCACGACAAACACCTCGCCGGACCGATTGTCGGTAAATACCGACGAGGGATAGGCGATGATTTTGCCCTGTTCATCCGCGGTCAGCACCGCCACCACCTCGATGGAAAACTGCCGGGCCGGTGGCACAGCGGTCGCGGCTTCTTTACCCTCGGCGGCCGGAGGCACCGCCGTAACGAGCGGCTCCGCCTCGCTGCCGGATGTGGGCTGCTGCCCAGGCACTGCCCCAATAGCCTGGGTAAATAGCGTCTCTGTCTTTTCGTGGGCGGCTGAAGCCTTGCTGCCTGCCTCGGGGTTTTCAGAAACAACTGGCCCGGCCGCACCCTTCGGCAGTTCAGTGGAGGCGGGGGACAATTCCGCCTTTGCCTCAGTCTCAACAGGGGCACTGCTCTCCGAATCAGCCTTCGCGGAATCGACTGTCGCCTGCCCTGCCCCTGCCGCAGGCTGGGACGATTGATACATCTTCGTAATCCGTTCCGGTCTGATATAGGCGGAAAGGAGCATGGCCCCGGCAAACTGCGCACGAACCTTAACCAGCAACCCTTCAATGGCCGAGCGGTCCTCGAACCTCCCAAGCCGAACAGTATAAAAACCCTTTATCACCTCAACCCGCAGATGGTCAAGCTCGCTGACAGACAGCAAACTGGCAAGGGCGTCGTAATTCTTCTCCGCGCCGGCCTGGGTCGGATAGCTGCCGACTTGAATCGTGTAGTACTCCGGATCAGACGCAACAGCGAACTGGCCAAAACCAACGACCATAAAGACGGCTATAACTAAAGAAACAACGTAACTACCCAGATTGTTTAGTCTGTAGCCTTTTAGTCCCTTAGGCGTTGATTGTTGGTAGTTTGCGGTCAGAAATTTCATAAACCTTGCGCCTAGATTCAGCTGTTCATGATGTTAAGGGACTAAACGCCATCAAACTATCCACCTGAACAGCAAACGTTGACAGCGAACCACTTTCAACCAGTGCATGGTACGCCACTTCTTGCTGGAACACAACAAAAAGGGCGAGTCCGTCAGCAGTTGCCCGGCTCGCCCTTTTCTCTCATGTGGTCGTGTTAATCAAAAATTTTCTGATCAGCTTCAACTCTTCCTATTTCTTTACGTCATGGGCAATACCGTGACAACCGCCGCACGTCGCATACTTGTCATGGATCAAGGAGCTGTGCGGCTTGCCGTGGCATTCCTGACAGGTCGGCAGATAACCATGCTTCGGATGGCACTTGGCGCAGGTCAGGGCGGAGTGCTTGGTAACATTGGTCGCGTTGGGCGCCAGCAGGGCGAATGCGTTGTCATGGCAGCCGCCGCAGACCGCCTTACTCTGGGTCAAGGGATAGGTAATTGCCAGCGGCGTGTGCACCGGATGGCAGGCCATACAATCCGCGGTTGCCATCTGCACCGTCGGGCTGTGCGATTGGTGACACTCGGAACATTCCGGGATACGCCCATGTTTCTTGGAATGGCACGAGGAACAGGGTTGGGTGGTATGCTTGCTGGGCTTAGCGGTCAGCATCTGAGCGATCGGCGCATGGCAGAGGCGGCACTGTCCCTCAAGCAAAGTGGGATCAGCAATAGCGTCCAGGGGCTGATGCGGATCGGCATGGCAGGTCAAACACTTCTGAACACCGGGATCCTGACCATGGGGCGCATCGTGGCAGCTGGCGCACTTGGGCATGATTGCCGCGTAATTATTTTTCAACGGGTTATAGGCATGGAACACCTCGTGGCACTCGGTACAGACCACCTGACTGTGTTTTGCCCCTTTCTCCTTGATTCTCGCAAAATGTGAAGGATGGCAACGGCCGCAATCCTTTACGGTCAACGGCTCGATTGCCACATCATAAACATTGCCCCCGCCTTCCGCCGCGGCCGCCGGACTGGAATTCGTCCAGCCGCAGAGCAGAACAGCGAGACACGCCGCGCCCATCAAACCATACACCTTTCTCATCGTCATCAGTCTCCCCTTCTCTCCGGATGATAAAATCTTCATCCGGCAACCGGCCGCTCCTCAGGGCAACCGGTTGCCGGACGTTAATGAACGCTACTGTCTCCCCCAGACCTGCGGCCTACTTCTGCAGGTTGTGCGGATCGATATGGCAATCGATGCACTTCGGCATTTTCTGATGCATGGTCGCTGAATGCGGCTCGCCATGACAGCCCTGGCACTTGGGCACGGTCGGGTGCGGTCCGTTGTGACAGAAGACACAGGTAAAGGCCTGGTGCTTGGTCGTGGTCTTGGCCATCAGGGCGCCGATATCCTCATGACAAGGCACGCAGAAACCGCGCTGCGTTTTGACATCGGGCACGATTGACCGGGGTTGATGCACCGGATGACAGGCAAGGCAATCGGCCATGGTCTGGCCCTTGGCATGCGGCTCGTGACACTGGAAGCACTCGGGAATCTGTCGGTGCTTCTCGTGGCAGAAATTACAGGCCTGCTGAGCATGCTTGCTCGGGAACTCCTTGAACTCCTTGCCCTGCTGTTCATGGCAGGTCAGACAGGGAGCCACCAGATTGCCGGAAAATACGATGCCGAGCGGATTGTGAGGATCGACGTGGCACCCCAGGCAGTTTTCCAACTTATAATGCGACTTGCCCTCATGGCACATGGCGCATTGGGGGATGATCTCCTTGCCCCAGGGGCCATGCTCCAGGTGGCATTCAAGACAAGATACCGCAGTCTTGTGCTTGCTCTCGTTGGCCGCAATGGTGGCGGGCTCCTTCTCGTGGCACTTCACGCAGTCAGTGACGGCAAGCTGCGCCCTGGCCGCCTTTGCCGGCATGGCCAGACCGACCATGATCATTGCCGAGAGAACAGTCGCCCCAAGAATCTTGCCCAGTAAAACCGCTTTTTTCTTCAGCATCGTATTGCCCCTTCCATATTGATGGATTAAAAAAATACGCCAAAACTCCCTGTCAGTGGAAGCATACAACCAAGACCGCTTCACGGCCGACTTTTTCAACCCCTAGCCGACCGGCGCCCCATATAAAATCAAGGACGAGAACATGAATTGCAATTCATTATCAGACTCGTTCCGCTTTTGTCAAGCCCTAAATGGCTGGCCACACTCCTGGCGCATCAATCCCCGCCTCTTCGCCAGAGAAAAAATCTGGCTGTGATTTCTGCAGAAACCAGAAAAAAGATTCGGGATGGCTAAGCAAAAAGTTTGATATACAAGGCGCAGTGTATTTTTGTGAGTGAGGCCATACATCAGGTATGCCGAACGAGCAAAAATGCGCTGCAACGAAGTAGATCGGACTTTTTGCGACGCCATCATTTCTGCAAATTATGCGAGTCGATATGACAATCGATGCAGACCGGCCACTTGGCGATCATCTCAGGCCCATGTGGTTCTCCGTGGCAAACCCGGCAGGTCGGCATGCTTGGATGATCCCCCCTGTGACAATAGGCGCAGGTAAAATTTCGGTGCTTGGTTTTCGTCTTGGCCATCAGTTCGCCGATCCCGGCATGGCAGGGTACGCAGAACCTGCGCGGCGTTGTCATAGGATAGACGATCTTCCGGGGTTGATGCACCGGGTGACAGCCAAGACATTGCGGCATGGTCTGGTCCTCGACATGCGGCTTGTGGCACTGAAAACACTCCGGGATAAGTCCATGCGCCGAATGACAGAAGGTGCATGACAGCCGACTGTGTTTGCTTGGATACTCCTTGAATTCCTGGCCCTGCTGTTCATGACAGGTCAGACACGGTCCGGTGAGGTCGGCTGCCAACTGCAAATTCATCGGCATATGCGGATCGGAATGGCAGCCCAGGCAATTCGCCAGGGAAAAATGCGGCCGCCCCTCATGGCACCTGGCGCACGGCGGAATAACATCCTTCCCACGGGGTCGGTGCTCGACATGGCAGTCTACACAGGTCACCTTGGTCTGATGCCTGCCACCGTCTGACTCAATGGCCAAGACCTGTTTTTCATGGCACTTCCCGCAATCGGCGGACTCCAGCACCGCCTGCTCCGCCCTTGCCGTCAGAGCCGTGCCGTTGAAGACCATAAACGCCAACAAGGCCGCGCCCAGCAGCCAGGCGCCCAACCCCCTCTTGTTATCCGACATCTTGCCTCGTCCTTTGCTCGTGAACATTCAGCAGCGCCACAACATCTGCTGTGGCATCAATCTCCCCCTAGTCACCCCTAACCTGCGGTTCATTATCAAAAATATTTCTTCGCTGTCAAGCAGTAATACATCAGGCCCCAGCAGTACGTCTCATTGCCGGGCAACGCTCTCGCCGGCCAGTTTAACCAAATCGAGCAGAATATAGCCACCTTCGACAAGCATCGGCTTTGCTTCCTCATCATTTTTCTGCTCAGTCTCTTGCTCTTCATGCTCCTCATCCAGTTCCTTGAGGGCATCGACCGAGGCCAAGGGCGGCTGTTTTCTGGCCAGGCGCAGCGCATTCTCCATTTCCAGCCGACGCTTCTCAAAATCGGCCCGCTCCTTGAGACGGACGGCCTCCCGCAGGGAAATCTCCTTCTTAGCCCGCAGGGTTTTCAATTCGGCGATCCTGGCCTGGACATATTTATACTCGGGGTCAACGGCAAGCCGCTCGTCATGCCGGGCGCGCAGCTGGGAGAGGAGAGGCAACAATTCAAAATAATCCCGGTGACTCTGCGGCCGAATCGTGTCCCAGGGTAACGCCTCTTCCAGCGCACTTTCGCCAATCTTCTCCTTGTCGTACAGACTGGGATACAAGAGATCAGGGACCACTCCCTTATGCTGGGTGCTTTCCCCGGATATACGGTAAAACTTGGCAGCGGTGTTCTTCAACTCCCCGTGCTCCAGCGTGACCAAAGTCTGCACGGTACCCTTGCCAAAGGTATCCTCGCCGATAATCAGACCACGCCGATAATCCTGAATGGCCCCGGCAAATATCTCCGAGGCCGAAGCAGAAAGACGGTTGACCAAAACAGCAAGCGGGCCTTTATAGACGATGGCCGGGTCAGGATCTTCTAGAACCTCCACCCGCCCCCTGGCATCGCGGATCTGCACGGTCGGCCCCCGGTCGATGAACAGACCGGTGAGGCTGTTTGCCTCCTGCAGCGAACCGCCGCTGTTGTCCCGCAGATCGATGATCACCCCGTCGACCCGCTCGGCGACCAGTTCCGCCAGCAGACGCCGCACGTCGTCCGTTGTGCTCCGGTAACCGGCTTCCCCGGCCCGTTGCGCCTTGAAATCCATGTAAAACGTCGGGATGTCGATCACCCCGATCTTGCGGGGCCGGCCCTGATACTCAAGATCGATGATCTTTTTCCGGGCGGCCTGTTCCTCCAGTTTGATCTGGCTGCGAACCAGCCGGACCACCTTGGTCGCGTGATCA
>Ga0156789_1109_pt1 | contig 11897 bp, 10 predicted proteins | sample RifOxyD3_FD_110738 | JGI IMG/M metagenome (GOLD analysis project Ga0156789, IMG submission 110738) | Deltaproteobacteria bacterium RIFOXYD12_FULL_57_12 | reverse complement strand
ACCTGGCGATCCTGCCGCACCTGACCAAGACCGCTTTCAAGGAATACCGGGCAGAACTGCGCGCCCGGACCTTGCCCCCGGGCCATATCCACCGGGGAAAAACGATCACCTCCGGCTCGACCGGCAAACCTGCGCACGTCGAGCAGACGCATTTGTACTGGCGGATGTTCGCCTGGTTGAAGCAGAGAGAATTCCGCTGGTTCCGGTTTGATCCCAATGGCCGGCTCGCGATCATCCGCTATCTGGGTACCCCGAAGCGGGCCGACACGGATCCAACCACTGACACCGGCATGCGCTGCATAGACGCGTGGCCGAGCGTCGGCAGCTGTTTTGCAACCGGACCGGCCTTTTTGCACAACGTTGCCAGCCCGGTGGAACAGCAGATCGAATGGCTGGCCGGCCTCGACCCGGATTACCTGATGACGGAGTCCGGAAACCTGGAAAACTTGGCACTCGGCTACCAGCACTGCCGACCGCCCGGCCGCCTCAAGGGCATCGAGGCGATTGCCAACCTCCTGACGCCGGTGATGCGCCGCCGGGCCGAGAAAACCTTCGGCCTCCCCATTCACCAGAACTATGGCCTGAACGAAATCGGCATCGTCGCCTGCCGCTGCCCGGAAGGCGGCCGCTACCATGTAAACAGCGAACTCTGCGTCACCGAGGTGGTCGATCAGGAGGGCCGTCCCGCCGCGCCGGGCCAGACAGGCCGACTGCTGGTCACCGGTCTGACCAACTATGCCATGCCGCTCGTGCGGTACGACACCGACGACCTGGTCGAAGTGGTTGCCGGCCCATGCCCCTGCGGCCGCACGCTGCCGTCGTTCGGCGCGATCACTGGCCGCTACCGACGAATCGCCCAGCTACCGCCCGGCACCTATGCTTACTACCTGGCGCTGGTCAGTGCCCTGGACCACATGCCGGCCGCACTCATGCGCCACCTGCGCCAATACCAGCTCCATCAGTACCGCGACGGCCGTTTCGAACTACGCCTCGTGACCGCCGATCCACCCCCGCCGACATTCATGGCATTCATCGATGCCGCTTGGCAAAAAGCCACCACGCCGCAAAGCCCCACCCTGCACACGATCATGGTTGACCGCATCCTTCCCGGTCCCGGCAACAAGGTGCATAACTTCACGTCGGATTTCGCGGACCCGCCTGACGATGCAGCCCACCCCACAACCAGACCTAGCGTTTCCTGACAAACCCCCTTCCGCACCCCACAAGACTTCCCGGCCGATAGTACGCGTCGAGCGTAATACGAGGGTTGAGACAGGCCCTCTATAGTTAGACGATTTGATAGTAAAAATATTTAGTTACAACAATTTTGTCTTGAGTCGAAAAGGCAGTCATCGGCCGCTTGAACTGGAAAAAACGAGACATATAAATCATCTGGGCTGGGGAAAAAGCTGGCGATACTTTTGCCGCATCCTGTAAATTGTCGGTTAATCCTTGTTTGCCGGTAGCCGACCAGGCATGACCCGTTACTTCAGGAAGGGCCTTATGAAAAAATGGAACGCCGCTACTCGATTGCAAATCAGTGTCGTAATCGTTTTTCTGCTGACGGGAATCGGCATGATAGCAGTAGTCAACCGGAGCATGCGGCAGTTTGCCCTCCATGCGGCCGAAGAGCAGGCGGAACTTCTCCTCAGCCACAATCTGGCAATTCACACCTATTTTAATCAGCAACTCAAGCCCAAGGTCTTTAAATTAACTGACTCTGTAGCTCCGAACGGCTATTTTGAACCAACCTGGATGTCTTCCACCTTTGCGGTTCGGGAAATTGACAAGCTTTTAACCAAAACACCACCCGCCGAGAACCACTTTCTTAAAGATTGCATCGTCAGCCACCATTATTACAAGGAATGCGCCATTAATGCCCGCAGCCCTGAAAATGAGGCTGATACCTATGAAAAAGCTTTCCTTGCCGCTCTGAACAGAGATTCCTCGCTCACCTCACGCAGCGCCATTCGGGAAATCAACGGCCAACCATTTTTTACTGTTCTGCGTCGGGGTGAAACCCTGGAAAAGAATTGCCTGCGCTGCCACGACACTCCTGATCAGGCTCCACAGGGTCTGGTCAATGTCTACGGGCCGGTTCGCAGTTTCAACCGAAACGTCAAGGACGTTGTATCGGCGGTCTCCATCCGCATTCCTCTCAGCGCGGCCTATGAACAGGCCAAGCGGATATCCTTGACGCTTTCCGGTTTCCTGATCGGGCTTCTGGCCTTCGTTTCCCTCCTGATTTTCTGGTTGAACCATTGCCTGGTCGCCAGCCCGCTGGCACGACTCAAAAACAAGGCACTGCAGATCGCCAATGGCTCTCAACAAATTGGCGAGCAGATTCCCATTCCGAGCGGCCGGGAGCTGGCGGAGTTGAGCGAGGCCTTCAATACCATGTCGTTAAAGCTTCGGCAGCATTTGGATACGCTTGAAAAAAAGGTTGAAGCAAGAACAGTCGAACTGACCAAAACCAACCAGGAACTCCATAAATCGTTAAGCGAAATCAAAACATTAAGTGGTCTGTTGCCGATCTGTGCATCATGCAAGAAGATTCGTGATGATCAAGGGTATTGGCAGCAGATTGAAAAATATATCCACCAAAGAACCTCTGCGCAGTTCTCGCACGGGATCTGTCCGGAGTGCGCGAGAAATCTCTATCCGGAATATTTTGACAAGAACAAATGAGCCGGCTGATTTTTTTGACTTTCCAGGAATGGTGCGGAGGGGTGTTGGTGGTTTGAGGACTTAATAATGAGGCTTTTGCCAGCTTGAAGGAATGCCATCATCTCCGGAGATGATCCAACTGCGGACACCGGCGCCGCGACAAGCGGCGTAAGGAAACCAGCGGCAGGAGCCGCCGGTGGCCTCAGGGGTTCCGTTCGGGCACGACCCCCTGGTCATCGGAAATAATGACCTCGACCCGCCGGTTACGCCGCCGGCCCTCCTCAGTATCATTGGTTGCCACTGGGAAGGCCTCGCCATATCCCTGAATCAATACCCGCTCAAGGGCGACGCCCTTGTTGCTCAAGGCGGTGCGCACCGCCTCGGCCCGCTCGATCGAAAGGGTGACATTGTACTCCTCGGCCCCGACATTGTCGGTAAACCCGTCAATCTGCACCCTTCTGGCCGGATATTCGTTGAGAAAAGCAGCAAGCCGCTCTACGGTCGGCTGCGCGTCGGCCTTAAGAGCGCTGGCGCCTGTTTCAAACAGCATGTCGCCCAGGGTTATCACCAGGCCCCGTTCCGCCAGCCTGCCTTGCAAGGCCGCAAGCTGTTCCTCCAGCCGGCGGATCTTCTCCCCGGCCGCCGCGACTTCCTGTTGCGCCTTTTCAGCCTCCGCCGCTTTTTCTCCGGCCAACTGCCGCACGAGGTCGGCCTCTTTCTTCTGCGCTGCTACCTGCTGACGAGCCTTTTCCGCCTCAGCGGCTTGTTCCCGGGCCAGGGCCAGGGCGCGCTCCACCTCTGCCGAACGGACGTTGCGCAGCAACAATTCGTGTTCGGCCTTTGCGGCCTCGACATCCTGCTCAGCCCGCCGTAACGCCGCGATCTCCACCGCCAGGAGTGTCTGCTGTTGCGCCAGATAGGCAAGATGATCGATTTCGGCCTTATCCGCGCCATCCCGCAAAGCTTTCGCGGCCCGGGCCTGAGCGGCCTCCGCCAGCTTCCATTCCAAAGGCGCCTTCCCGGCGACCTCCGGATCGGCCTGGGCCGACGTAAAAGCCTTGTCAGCCGCCGCAAGCGACATATTTTCGTAAACAGCAGGAGTGCAGCCGGCAAGCATACAGCCCGGCAGAAAACAAAACGCCAGGAGTGCCCGGCGGATTTGCAGCCAATTCATGGAAGTATCCCTTTAACCAATAGTAATCAACGAACCGGATGCCGTTCAGCCTCATCACGCAGAGTCCGAATGCTTTCCCGCAATGCAGCGGCGGCCTGCCGGGCCTTGACAGTTCTTGCCTTGACCCCGGCCAGATCAGCATCGACGATGGCCTGCTCGGCCAGACGTTGCGCAACAAGATACTCTCGCCGCTGCATGGCCTGCTCAGCCTTCTGCAGTTTCTCCCGGGCCAGTTGCAGTTCCTCCGGCACGGCATCGGAGGCACCCGCGTTCTCCGCCCGACCGATGGAGGAGGTTGCCAGCATTACCTGGGAATCAGGCGGGGGAATGCGGCCGGCGCAGCCGGTGAGCGCCAGAATGGCGGACAAAACAAAAAGGTGGATAATTGTTCTCATGCATACCTCTCCAACTGGGAGTAATCCGAAATATTTTTTGCGGCAGTCTTTCCCTTTCTCGCTATCACGACAGGGACGAAAAAAGAAGCCGACAATTGTTCTCTCTTGTACCACACTTTCCTTTTTGCCGCTCATGGTAACCACAAAGCGTCTTGGCATCAGGCGCAGACCGGGAAGACGACGGGCAGGAAGCTGAGAATGACGGGGGCAGGTGAACCCTGGTAACCCGGCGGCGTGGGCAGCAGGTTTTTGTTTTTCATTTCCCCGAACGCCGGGCTGCCTCGCCGGGAGTACCTGCACCTCGGCGGGCCGCAACGTGACAGCTGGCGCAGTCGGTGATGGGCAGGATGGCGGTCGCCATGAGGCGCTGGTATTGCATGGGGTTTTCCTGTTTCATTTTGTTGATGTGTTTTTCCATCTCGCCGGCATCTGCGGCGCCGGGATTTCCACCCTGAAAGCCCCTGGCGCCGCGGGCGGCCAGCAACAGGCTGAGGCAGAAAATGGCAGTGAAAACTACGAAACGATGCATGGCAACTCCTTTGAAATCGAGAAAAGCATGGCGACTAACTATTCCGTATGGCGGTTAAAAGGTTCTGGTCTGCAGGTTCGCATTGGGTGCCGCGCTGAAATCGCCGATCAGGGAGCCGTGAAAATGGCAATACATGCACGGCTTGTTCGGGCCGCTGCCGGCCGGTGAATAATTGTGGCATTTGGTTAGACAGCTCGAATCAAAGGCACCAGGGGCCTCATCAGGTGAATGGTGGAGATAGTAATTGCCGGTATGCGAGGCGTCGCCGGCAGGAAAGACATGACACCGTTCGCAGAGCGCCTTCCACTCGACCGCTGTGGCCCCAAGGACGCCCGGATTGTAGGTGGTTATCGCATTGGCCAGATCAGCGCCGTTCACCCGTCGCCTGATGAGCCGGATGTTCGATGAGCCATGCGGCTCATGACAGTCCAGACAGGAGAGAACATAGTTGGTGCCGGTGGTGCCGTAGGGGGCTCGGGCATCGAGTTTGTCCACATAGGGGAGCGGTACCGCATACATGTTGGAATCCACGTAATTGCGGCCGCCGTGCTTGTCCCCGGTAGCGGACCAGTCGATGAACCGAAGATTGCCGAGCTTGCGGGTGCTGTAGATAACATTGGTGGCGTTGTGGCAGTCCGTGCAGAATCCCGCGTAATCGGGCATGTCGGAGCCATCGCCGGCGCCAGCGGCCCCAGGCTCACGGCCAGCGCCGAAGGTGCTGTACGGCGCGACATAGGTGGTGTTCTGTGACATCCGCTCGGCCGGGGAGGCAGGCCCGAACAGATTGCCGTGGTCCGATGGTTTGGAGATGGCGGACAACGTCGGATCGGCAGGCGCCGACGGGTTTCTTTTGGCCAGGTGCGGATTGTGGCACCCGTCGCAAGGGTTAGAAAGCGGATTCAAGGCGCCATCCTTCTTGAACCAGGTCCAGGCCGCTACTGACTTGGCATAGTTGGCGATGTCGGTGAGATTGTGCGCCGAGGTCTGATTAAAAGCGGCCTGTATGGAGGTCACGCCGATGGCGCCGCCGCCGAAGACCCGGCTGAAATCGTAGTTGGTTACTGCCTGGCCGCTGCCAAGGGAATTGTGGCAGTAAAAGCAGAAATTGTCGGCCTGGATATACGTGCCCGGCACATGGCCGGTTGTATAGTTGGGTGCGAAAAGGGCAAAACTGGCCGCCCCGGCCGTTTCAGGACCTGGCTCGCCGCCGGCGATGCTGGCATGCTGTTCATGACAATGCGCACAGTTTCCCTGCGAATAGCCGTCCAGCCGGGCATCGGTGCGGTCGACCCCGATGGTGCTGCTGCCGTGCGCGGAGCTGATATAAGTCCCGCCATGCACCCCGGCCGGCATGAATACCGGCAACAACAGGATGGCAGCCGTGAGCAGAAAGGCATGCAAATCTGCCAGCCGACGTTCTGCCTTTTTGTAAAAAACCCGCCTGTTTTTACTATTGGTATGCAAAATGTCTGACAACAGGAAAATCATAAGACTTGGCCTCACGCCGCCGCAGCAATCGTGCCGCAACACTATTTGGCTCATATCTCAATTTTTTAACAATTTTAGAGATATAATGAATTTCAGTCACACCTGTCAACAGGAAACCATTGCCCGCTCAATTCCTTTCCAGAAGAAGCGCGCTCCAGCCCTCAAGAGTCTTCCGTTGACGGACTACCAGTCCCAGTTCCCTGAAAAACCGGGCGATCATCTCAGCCTGCGGTTCCGCGAAGCCGGCAACAATCGCCAGGCCTGGCGCCTGCAGATAGTCGGGAAGCCGGCGACCGGCCCGCAGCATGACGGCCGACACAAGATTGGCAATGATGACCGGATAGCGACCCGGCACCTCTTCCCAGGAACCGGTGCGGATTGCAACCTGTCGGTCAAGGCCATTGAGCCCGACATTCCTGGCTGCGGCCGCGGCCGCCTGCGGGTCGAGATCAACGCCAAGGGCGGGGCGGGCCAGTCCGAGCCGCACGGCAGCCATGGCCAGGACGCCAGTGCCGCAGCCAAGATCCAGGAGACCGGCGGCCGGCTCCAACCGAGCCGTTGCCAGTTCGGCGATAAATTCCAGACAAAGCCGCGTCGAAGGATGCTTGCCCGTGCCAAAGGCATAGGCCGGATCGATGACAACCGTACAGCCGGTCGGCTGGCTTGCCATGGTTGGCTGCCAGGGCTGGATGGTCAGGCCAGCCACCGGCGTGAAAGGTTCGATAAACTCGGCACTGCCCGACAACGGCTCCGATTGGGCGAGGTTTCTGACATGAATTTCAAAGCCGTCGGTGCCCTCCTGGCCTTGTTCCTCCGCGTCCAGAATGTCCGCCAGGGCCAGCAGACGATCGTCAAGCCTCTTCTCGTCCTCCCGGATGCATAACCTGCTCCGTCCCTGGCCGTCAAGAACGCCGCCGTTTTCCCGGCATAGCTCCGAAAAGGCCAACCGGTGGCGCAACCGGTCCATGGGGGCAGCCCGACCTTCGATGGTTATTTCATACCACATCACCGCGCGCCACCGCCTTTCGAATGGCCCAAAATTCTGGCAATGGCATTGGCGATCTCCGTTGCGGAAAACGGTTTGAGCATGAAGGCGCGAATGCCGATGGCTTTGGCCTGTTTCGCGGTCACCAGTTCCCCAAAGCCGGTGATCAGAATGATCGGTATGTCCGGCCGGAGGGCGAGCAGCCGCCCGGCCAGTTCGGTGCCGGTCATCTGCGGCATGACCTGATCGGTGACCACCACGTCAAAGCCTTGCGGGTCCGCCTCGAACAGCCGCAGGGCCTCCAGGCCGTCCCTGGCGCCGACCATCTGGCAGCCGGTCAGGGCCAGGGTCTTTTTCGCCAGATTGAGAACAAGCTCCTCGTCGTCGACAAACAGCACCCTGCCGGTCAGGCGCGGCAAGGCGAATTCCTCGGCCAGGCCGGCCCGAACCGGTGCCGGTGGCCGGTTGATCAAAGGGAAATAAACATCAAAGCGGGCCCCCTTGCCGGGCGCGCTCTTCACCGTTACATCGCCGCCGTGCGTCGTGACAATGCCAAGCACGGTCGACAGACCCAGGCCGGTTCCCACGCCGTGTTTCTTGGTGGTGAAATATGGCTCAAAAATCCGCTCCTGGATGGCCCGATCCATGCCGTGGCCGGTGTCGCTCACCGAAAGACAGGCATAGCTGCCGGCCGGCAGCTTAATTCTCTGCCCCGGCCGCCGGCCGCCGGTAAACTCCACCTCCCGGAGGCCGACGGTCAACACCCCGCCCTTTGCCTGCATGGCATGGTAGGAGTTGGCGCAGAGGTTCATGATCACCTGATGGATCTGGGTAAAATCGGCCAGAATCGCCCCGCAGCGGTTGTCAATCTCCTGGCGGATTTCGATGGTTGTCGGCAGGGTGCCCCGGAGGAGCTTCAGCGATTCCTTGATCACCGGTTGGACCCGGAGAACCGTGCGCTGCTGCTCGGTCTGCCGGCTGAAGGTCAGAATCTGGCGGACCAGATCGGCGGCCCGTTTGCCGGCGTTGCTGATCTCGTCAAGATGTTTGGCCGCCTCGCCGCCCCGGGGGACTTCCAGCCTGGCAAGCTCGGCAAAACCGAAAATCGCGCTGAGGATATTGTTGAAGTCATGGGCAATGCCGCCGGCCAGGGTGCCAAGGGCCTCCATCTTCTGGGCCTGACGCAGGTTTTTTTCCGATTGGCGCCGCTCACTGATGTCGCGGGCAATGGCCATGACCGCCGCCTCACCCTGCAGTTCATACTTCTGGATTCGGATCTCGTGCGGTATCCGCCGGCCGCTGTGGCTCCGCAGATCCGTTTCAAACAGCACCGAACTTTCGGTCTGCAGGCGGCCGACCAGACCAGCCAGTTCGACCGGTTTCAGGCCGACAGCCAGGTCGACAAAAGACTTTTTAAGCAACTCCCCGTGGCGAAAGCCAAGATCGGTGCAGGCCATGTCATTGACCTCCAGGATTCGCCCCAGCCCGACGTCATCGACCCCGCGAAGGACAAATACCGCGTCGTGGCTCGAATTGAACAGCCGGCGGAACCGCGCCTCGCTCTCTTTAAGCGCCGCAAGCGCCCGGCCCTCACTTTCCTTGGCCCGCAGCGCAGTAATGCCGTAGGCCAGATCAGCGGCCAGGTCGGCCAGCAGGCTCTCTTCCTCCTGGTCAAAGGCATCCGGCTCGGCCGCATAGAGATTGAGCGCACCGATTGTCTGGCCATCAACGCGCAGGGGCAAGGCAATGGAGGAGCCGTAGCCGCGTTTCACCGCATCGACGCGCCAGGCAGCAAAGGCCGGGTCAGCCATAATATTCCGGGCCACGACCGGCGCGGCCGTACGGATACAGGTACCAGTCGGGCCGCGGCCCTTCACGGTGTCGGACCAGACAATGCCGGCCTTTTGCAGATACCCTTCCTCGTATCCGAACCAGGCCACCGGCCGGACGCTTTTCTTGCGATCCTGCCCGGCGTAGCCCACCCAGACCAGCCGGTAGCCGCCCTGCTCGACAATGATCCGGCAGACATCCCTGAGCAGCTCGAACTCGTCGCCTGCCCTGCTCAGGGCTCGATTGCAGCCGCTGATCGTCTTCAGGGCCCGGTTGCTCCGCCGCAGCAGGGACTCGGCGTTTTGCAGCCCACCGCTGTCCCGGGCCGCACGAACGATGCCGGTCTTCCGGCCGTCCTGCTTCGAAACCAGCGCCGCCTTCCCCGTTGTTTTTTCCCCGGCCATCAGTGTATTCCTCATTTCCGGATAGCTGTTCTCAATTTCTTGTCCTGCTGTATCAACTGCTGAATTCTGACTCCTGACTTCTTTTCCCCAAAGTCATGGCCAACCGGGTGACAGCCGCCCCGGTGCCGGCCGATTTTCGCCCGGCCGGCGCGGCTTCATGAGCGAGAATTCCTTCTCCTCAAGCTCCCTGATCGTGGCCAGAACGGCCTCCGCCTTTACCCGGAGTGAATCGCCGGCCGGCAGCGCCTTGACCGCCTGATCGAGAAACGACTTGGCGTTGTCCCGATTGCCTTCAAACCAGTGTGACATGCCGAGATAATAATAGCCGGCACCGGTTTCCTTCAGCTCCGCCTTGAGTGTGCCGATCTCGTAGTAGAGCTTCGGATGCTCCGGCAGGTCGGACAAAAGCTCTTCATACTGCGTAAGCGCCTGCCGGCTATTGCCGGTCTGCTGCAGGGCGCGGGCCCGATAATAGCCGGCAAAGGCATTGTGTGGCTCGGCGGCCAGGGCCGCCTTGAAGAGCGGCAGTGATTCCTGATAGCGGCCCGCCTCAATATAGAGGACACCCAAATCGGCCTTCAGCATGGCCCGGGCCGGATAGCGGGCCCGCACCTTGGCAAGTGCCGCCTCGGCCTCGGCAAACCGGGCCTGCTTCATATAGGCTAAAGCCAGGCCGTACTGGGCCATGGCGATTGCATCGGCATCGCCCTCGCCATTGGCAACGATCCGCCCGTAGCGACCGATCAGGGTTTCCGTATCCTGGGACAGGGAGAGCACCCGGGCCTTGATCCGCCGGAAATCGAATTCGTCGGTCGTCTGATACTGCTTTTTGTTGCTGAACAGCAGCAGATCCTGGACGTAGCCCAGGCGGGCGCTCGGCTCCGGGTGGGTCAACAGATAGGGGGGCAAATTGCCGCCCTGGTACTGATACATCCGGCGCAATTCGCGCAGCATGCCGACCATGGCCGCCGGGTCGCGGCCCGCATCCTGCATCCACTTGAAGGCGAGCCGATCGGCCTCTTCTTCGTCCTGCCGGCTGAATTTCAGGCCAAGCGAGACGCCGGCCGCCATGGACCCGGTGATCATCGCCTCGGACAGGGCGCCGCCGCCACTGCCCCCCATCACGATCCCGGCCAGGATCATGGCAACGGTAGCGGCGCTGATCTTGGACGATTTATCGATCCGGTCGGCAATATGTCGGCGCTCCACATGGCCTATCTCGTGGGCGATGACGCTCACCAGCTCGTTTTCGTTCGATACCGCCTCGATTAACCCGGAGTGGAGAAAGATGAGCCCGGAGGGCGCGGCAAAGGCGTTCAGCGTCTTGTTGTTGATCACGAAAAAATGAAAATCAAAGTACTGCGGGCCAAGGTCTTTCAGCATGCCGCGACCCAGGCCGTCAATGTACTGGACAATATCCGGATCTTCCAGCAGGGTGAATTGCTGCCGCACCATGGTCAGCAGTTTGTCGCCGATCTCGCGCTCCTCGCCCACCGAGAAGGCGTAGGCCGCCGGCCCCTTAACCCCGGCGCCGAAAAAGAAAAAAAGCACCAGCCAGGTGATGAGCCGGCAGGCCCGGCCAGGCTGTCTGAATATCGCCATCAATGATTCATCCTCCGCAGCCAGGCGATGAGCCGATCCATGCCTTCTGCTGTTGATACCCGCGGCGCATAGCCGAGTTCATTGGCGGCCCGCGCCATGGAAAACCAGTGGGAGCTGGCCAGCTGTTCGGCCAGGAAGCGGCTCATCCGCGGCTCCTCAGCCCGACCGAGCAGATGATACATCCCCTCCAGCAGAGCGCCCGCCAGATAGGCGGTCCGGAACCCGACCTGCTGCCGCACCGGCGGAATGCCGACCCGCCGGAAGAGTTCGTTGATCCAGTCCCAGAGATTCACCGGTTCACCCTGTGAGATAAAATACGCCCGACCGGCGGCGCTGGCAATGGTTTTCAGATTAGCGGCCGCCAGCAGATGCGCCTCGGCCGCATTATCGACATAGGTGATGTCCACCAGATTGCGGCCGTCGCCCACCTGCTTCAGCTGGCCGCGCCGGCCCCGGTCAAGCAGCCGGGGAATGAGGTGCGGATCGCCCGGCCCCCAGATCAGATGCGGTCTGATGGCGCAGGTGCGCAGATTGCCGCAGTCGGCCGCCAGGACCATCTCCTCGGCAACCGCCTTGGTGGCGGCGTAATGGCACAGATAACGCCGGGCATACGGGATGCGCTCATCAACCCCGGCTAGGTCGCCATGGCTGAAGACCACACTCGGGGTCGAGGTATAGACCAACGTGGCCACGCCGTTCTCCAGGCAGGTCCGCACCACATTTTCCGTGCCAATGACATTGATTGCGGCAAACTCCTCACGGCTGCCCCAGATCCCGGCCTTGGCCGCCACGTGAAACACGGTGTCAACCCCCTGCGCGTCCT
>Ga0156789_1009_pt1 | contig 11900 bp, 9 predicted proteins | sample RifOxyD3_FD_110738 | JGI IMG/M metagenome (GOLD analysis project Ga0156789, IMG submission 110738) | Deltaproteobacteria bacterium RIFOXYD12_FULL_57_12 | reverse complement strand
CTGGACAATGGCGGCGGCCAATGGATGTTCCGAAACCGATTCGGCCCCTGCCACCAAGGCAAGCAGGTCATCCTCGGACAAGGCCTGTCCGGCGAGCATCGTAAAATCCGTCAAGATCGGACGGCCGTAGGTCAAGGTGCCGGTTTTATCAAAAATCAGCGCGGTAATTCGATGCGTCATCTCCAGGGCCTCGCCGCTCTTAATCAAGACACCCAACTGGGCGCCTCGGCCGGTACCGACCATGATTGAAGTCGGCGTGGCCAACCCCATGGCGCATGGACAGGCAATGACCAAAACGGCAATAAAAATTCTGAGTGCAAAAGTGAAATCCGTCTGGCCCACATAGTGGCCGAAGAAATACCAACTCAAACCGGCGGCCACGGCCAGCACCATGACCGTTGGCACGAAGTAGAGACTTATCCGGTCGGCCAGGCCGGCAATCGGCGCCTTGGAACCCTGCGCCTCCCGCACCAGACGGATGATCCTGGCAAGCACCGTGTCCTGTCCGACCCGTTCGGCCTGGACCCGCAGCATGCCGTTCTTGTTCAGGGTGCCGCCCACGACGCGATCGCCTTCGGCCTTGGATACCGGCAGACTCTCACCGGTAAGCATGGATTCATCAACACTGGAGCGACCCATGACGATGACGCCATCCATGGGGACCCTCTCCCCCGGCCTGACCAGAATCAGATCGCCTGCCTCAATCTCGATGGCGGGGATATTGACCTGCTTTTCGTTAAGCCCGCCGGCATCTTGAATCAGGGTAGCCTCATCGGGTGTCAGCTGCAGCAATTGGCTGATGGCATCCGAGGTCTTGGCCCGGGAGCGGACTTCCAGGTACTTGCCCAGCGAGACCAGGGCAATAAGCACGCCAGCGGATTCGAAGTAGAGGTCCATGACTCGGATCATGACCTCGATACCCAAACCGATTTCCACCAAGTTCCAGGTGGAGTAGACAAAGGCGGCGCCCGTACCAAGCGCGATTAATGAATCCATATTGGGGGCTCCCCGCAACAGGCTGGGGAAACCCACCAGATAAAAACGCCGGCCCGTCCACATCACCGGCAGCACCAGAACAAACTGCGCCAACGCAAAGGAAAACGGCTGGTGGTGCGGATGAAGAAACAAAGGCAGCGGCAGGCCCAACATTTCGCCCATGGAGAGGATAAGCAGCAAGGATGCAAAAACAAAGGCAGGGATCAAATTGCGCCGCATGGCGGCGAGCTTTGTCAGATTATCCTGTTGCTGGCGGGCCAAAACATTCCCGTCCTGATCGCTTATGGGGCTCGCCTCAAAACCAATCCGCGCAATGGCCTCCCGGATCTGCCGTGGACTCACCTCCCCGTGGCGATAACGGATCATGGCGGTTTCCGTGGCAAGATTGACCTGGGCGCTCGCCACCCCCCCCATGCTGCCCACCACCTTCTCAATCCGGGCAGCACAGGAGGCGCAGGTCATGCCCCTGATAGCCAAGGACAGTTGTGTTTCCTTGTTGGGCGGCACCAGTTCAAAGCCAAGACCCCTGACCTTTTCGGCAATCTCGTCAAAATCAACAACGCCGGGCCGCCACGTTAGATCCAGATTTTCGGCGGCAAGGTTGACGGCTGCCTTGTCAATGCCGGACATCTGGGACAACACCTTCTCAATCCGGGCGGCACAGGAGGCGCAGGTCATGCCCCGTATCGCAATCTGCATTTTCAGAACATCATGTTTCCGTTCTTCGCTCATAACCCAATTCACCCAGATAATGGTTCATAGTAATAATCTTTCTACCATACGCAATATATGGAATTTTTTTCACATACCACCTTGAAATGGCCACTATAAGCACTATAGTAGGAGAAGACAACAAATGGCTTTCAGAGACGCCACCCAACAAACCATAACAAAGGAGAAACACCATGGCAGTATTCAAATGCGAAAAATGCGGCGCCACCAAGGACGGACGCTGCAAACCCAAAAAATGCCCGGCCTGCGCCGCGGAAGGCTGCATGCAGAAGCAGGAGGAAAAGAAACCGGCCGGCGGCTGCGGCTGCTGTTGCAAAAAATAAATGACTTATGACCATTCCCGAAAACTCCCATCCACCAGATGGGAGTTTTTCTTTCCGCGAAATATCCGGCCGCCATTTTCTCTTGCCGTGACCTCCTGGGGCCCATGGTTGCGCAAAAAGCGCCAACCAAACCGCCCGAATCAACCCTCTACAACGCGATCTTGTCCCGGATGTATTCCTGTGATATAGTGCCGCGGTGATCATAACGCAATGGGTACGGACTGCCCGCCCGCATACTGCCGCAATCACCCGCCGGATAAAAATAGCCGGCCTGCTCTTCTGGCAATTTCCTCTGCAGATCCCCACGGAACAATCTCCCGACACGTTATGATTACAGCGCGCGAAAATTGCTTATGACTGAGCCAGACAATTCATTCTTCATTTTTCAGGATACGGCTGGCAAGCGCTGGCCGCGCCTGCGTCTTTTCCTGCTGGTTGGCAGCCTGTTGCTTTTTTTCGGCATGGTGCTCTTTGCACGGTCCCTTTTCATAACGCCGCAGTTGCAACTGCCGGCCGCAGTCGTACAACTGAAGGCCCACCTGCGAGGTTCGCAGATACTGGATAAACAGGCGGAATCAAGGACCCCGGTTCCACTCTGGCTTCGGTTCAGCAAGGCAAGTCTGTCGCAACCCGCATCGTCCACCGCCACGGCCCCGCTGCATGCAACCCCACCGGACCATGTCAGCGACGAACGCGAAATTCGCCTTGGTTTTTATGTAAACTGGGACCCTGCCAGTTATGCTTCGCTTCGCGATCATGCCGACCAGCTTACCCATGTCAGTCCGGAGTGGTTGACCATCGTCGACGGCGAGGGAACGCTCGTGGCGGAACCGGACCAGAAACTCCTTGCCCTGATAGAGAAAAAAAATATCGTCCTCATGCCAATCGTAAGCAATCTGGTTGACAACGAGTGGCAACCAGAGGCAGTTGAAGGCCTGATCAACGGCCCGGACGCCAGACAGGAGAAGTTCATCGCCTCCCTGCTCGGTCACCTCGAAGAAGCAGCAGCGGGTGGCGTGCTGATCGACTGGGGCCAGGTGGACCCGGCCTACCAGCGACCGCTCACCGACCTGCTCAATCGTCTGGGCAACGCCCTTCATCAAAAAAACATGCAACTCTGGCTCGCCATCCCGATGGGATTGGAGTTCAGGACCTTTGACCTTGAGGCGCTCGCCGGGGTGGTTGACCGCTTTGTCGCCGTACTCCACGACGAAAACTCGGAATCCGACCCGCCGGGGCCGGTCGCCTCCCAACCCTGGTTCGAGGGCTGGCTGCAGACCGCGCTCGGTTACGGAAAACCAGGCCAGTGGATTGTGGCAATCGGCTCCTATGGCTATGATTGGACGCTGGGCCAACGACAGGCCGAGGTCATCAGTTTTGCCGATGCGCTGACCAGAGCCGGCCGGGCCGGGCTGCAGGACTGCCAGTCCCGGCCGCCGGCGTACAACCCGCATTTTTCATATGTCGAGACCGAAACCGAACATACGGTCTGGTTTCTTGACGGCATCACCTTTCTCAACCAAGTCCATGCCGCCCGCCGTCTGCAGGCAGGCGGCATCGCCATCTTTCGACTCGGCACCGAAGATCCGACCATCTGGCGCGCCTTGCCCCTGGCCCAACCCAGCCTGCCGTCGCTTTCCATCCTTGCCTTTCTCCAGGATCTTGACCCAGGAGGGATAACCGCTCAGATCGGCGGCGGCAATTTTTTGGCCATAGATGAGAATACGGCCATGGGGCGCAGGGAAATATCCCTGGAGGCTGACGGCCACCTCGCGACCAGTTACCAAAAATTTCCAGCATACCTGACCATTGTCCACCAGGGGCAAGGCCGTCCTGAGGATGTGGCGATCTCCTTTGACGACGGACCTGATCCAGAATGGACCCCGGCTATTCTCGACATCCTCCGGAGCAAAGGTGTGAAAGCATCCTTCTTCATGGTGGGAGATCGTATGGAGGAACATCCCGAATTAGTGAAACGAATCCTGCAGGAAGGTCATGAATTCGGAGTGCACACCTATACCCACCCCAATCTGGCAACTGTTTCCGCGGAGCGGGCCAGACTGGAACTAAATGCCACCCAAAGGCTCATCGAAACCATAACCGGCCACGCCACCTTTCTCTTTCGGCCGCCCTATAACGCCGACTCCCAGCCCCGCGAACCTGACGAACTTATTCCGGTAAGAATAGCGCAAGAGCTTGGCTACCTGACCGTGGCCAGCGATATCGACCCCGAGGACTGGTCGCGGCCAGGGGTGGAGACCATCGTCCAGCGGGTCAAGGAACAACGGCCCCGGGGCAACATTATTCTTCTGCACGATGCCGGCGGTGACCGCAGCCAGACGGTTGCGGCACTGCCGCAAATCATCGATTATTTGCAAACACGCGGCGACCGGCTGGTTTCCCTCAGCCAGATGCTCGGCGCCCCGCCGGAATCCCTGATGCCGCCGCTGCCACGCAACCAGCAACCCATCCTGCGCCTGATCTACGACAGCGGTTTCCGGACACTGCATATTGTCGGAGAACTCGGCTGGGCCTTCATGATCGTGGCCACTGTCCTGGTCACCCTGCGCACCCTGGTGGTCGCCCTGCTCGCCCAGCACAACCGACGCCGATCCCTGTGGGAGGACCCTGCTGCCTCGCCCGCTTCCTTTCAGCCACCACTCAGCATCGTAATCGCCGCCTACAACGAAGAAAAGGTGATCGCCCGCACCATCTCCTCCTTGCTGTGCACCGAATACCCCGGCAAAATCGAGGTAATCGTGGTCGATGACGGCTCCGCGGATCGAACCGCCATGGCCGTGGCCAGAATCGCCGCCCGGGACCGCCGCCTCCGTCTAGTCCGTCAGACCAACCAGGGCAAGGCCCGCGCCCTTTGCAACGGCTTTCAGGTCGCTGCCAATGAGATCATTGTCACCCTGGACGCCGATACCATTTTCCAGAAGGACACCATCAGCCACCTAGTGCAACCCTTACGGAACGAACAGGTCGGCGCCGTGTCCGGGCATGTGAAGGTCGGCAACCAGCAGACTCTTGTCGCCCGGTTTCAATCGCTGGAATACACATGCGGCTTCAACCTCGACCGCCGTGCCTACCAGCAGTTAAACTGCATCACCGTAGTCCCCGGTGCCGCCAGCGCCTGGCGACACTCGGCGGTCAAGGCGGCCGGCGGCATCAGCAATGATACCCTGGCCGAGGACACCGACCTCACTCTTAGCCTGCATAAGGCAGGCTACCGGGTTGGCTACGCACCGCTGGCGGTCGCCTGGACCGAGGCCCCGCAGACATACGCCACATTAGCCAAACAGCGCTTCCGCTGGGCCTTTGGCACCCTGCAATGCCTCTGGAAACACCGCGATCTCGTCGGCAATCCGCACAACAAGGCCCTTGGCTGGTTCAGCCTGCCTTCCATCTGGTTCTTTCAGATCCTTCTGGTGGCCGTCGGACCGGTGATCGATGCAATCCTGATTTTTTCCCTGCTCTTCGGCTCGGGATCTACTCTTTTACCGTATCTGCTCGCCTTTCTGGCCATGGACCTGCTGTTGGCCGGCCTGGCCTGCCGGATGGAGAGGGAGTCCATGCTGCAGGCCTGGCGCATCCTGCCGATGCGCTTCATCTACCGCCCCCTGCTGGCCTGGGTAATCTGGAAATCAATCACCCGGGCGGCCAAAGGCGCCTGGGTCGGCTGGGGCAAATTTGAAAGATCAGCCACCATGACCGTCAAAACCGAGGCATGATGGTTTGATAAAAACCCGCTGTATTATTTCCGCCGCCAAAAATACCCATGACTACGGGCGCAATAGTTACCGCGGAACCGACAAGTACAGATAGAAACCCAAAAATATGCCTAGATCGAAACTCCCAACCCAAACCCGGCGGGCAGCGGTTCGCCCCGCTTTTTCCACCGCCCTCCCCGCCACAATCCTCCTTGGCCTGGCCCTGCTCATGGCCGGCTGCAACGAACAACCGTCAGTCGGACAAACGGCGGGAACCTCGGCGCCGCAGTCGGCGCAGACTCTAATTTTTCCGGGCACAGGCGCATACACCGGCGCCTATATCGACTTCGGTGACACCGAGGACGCTGTCTTGCTAGAAGCAATCGAAAAATTTGAGACTCTGGTGGGTAAACACCAGGCGGTCATTGCCTCCTCAAGCTTCTGGGGGCAGCAAGGCTTTCCCAGAAAAAATATTGAACTCATTTCCCGCCATGGCTCAATTCCCCTAATTTTCTGGTCCCCCTGGGACAAACCATACCTCGAAAATCGGCCACCTGATCGATTCAGCCTGCACAACATCCTGGCCGGGAAGTGGGATAACTATATTGACATGTGGGCTGATGAGGCGCGGGCTTATGGCAAACCGCTGCTGGTTTCCTGGGGCCTGGAGATGAACGGCAGTTGGTTCCCCTGGTCCGGGGTACATTATGCCGACAGCCAACCAAGTGGCCCCAATCAATCCCAATCTGCTGCCGGCCCCGAGCTATACAAAAAGGCTTACCGGTATGTGGTGGGCAGGGCAAGAGCCCGCGGTGCCCGGCAGGTTCTCTGGATATTCCATGTCAACAACCGCTCTTTCCCGATTGCTTCCTGGAATTCCATCGCCCAGTATTATCCCGGCGCTGATGTAGTCGACCTGCTGGGGCTGAGCGTATATGGCAAATTGTTCTCGGATGCTGCCTGGGTTTCACTGCCAGAGGCCATGGACAGCGCCTATCAGGAACTCTGCCGGCTTGATCCGCAAAAACCGCTTATCGTTGCCGAATGGGGCGCTGGGGAATTCCCTGGCTCTGGAGACAAGTCTGCCTGGCTAACAGAGGCCTTTGCCGCTCTCAAGACAAGATATCCCCGGGTTAAAGCCGCTGTCTACTGGCACGAGCGCTGGCAGAATCAGAATGAAACGCACAGCAATCTGCGGGTCAACTCATCGCCGGAGGCCCTGTCTGCCTATCGTCAGGGAATAGCAGATCACTACTGGCACGGCAGTCTTCTGGACAGTCGCTGATCTTGTTCTCGAGGAAGGGATCTTCCGCCCCCGCCTTTACCCCTGCCGGTCCGAACCACTAGAGATACCGGTGGACTTCAGACGGCCGCGGAAATCGGGCATTACAAATGATCGAGGAAAAAACCAGGAATTGTCTGGGCCATCAAGCATGGCCAACTGAGCAAATAAGAAAAGGGCCTGGAACTGCAGACGAGTTCCAGGCCCTGAGGCTATTCGCCGATTTCACAACGAATGAGCTGTAAACCATCGAAAAAATCAGATCATGAAGTTGCTGTCATGCGCGGCCAGAAGATCAATATATTCTGGTGCGGCCTTAAGTTCACAGCCGGTGATGAACTCATCAGGATCAAGCAGACGCTTATCAACACAAGCCTTGCAGACGTAGAACGTCACACCATTTTGTGACAGATAATCCACTTGATCCTTCATGCTTTCCCTAGTCGTGGTTTTAAAATCCTCGGTCATCCCGAACTGTGCCCAAAGGACCCCGTCTTCCAGCAGGAAAATGCTCACCTCGTGTCCTTTCTCTTTTGCCACCTTGGCAAAATGGAAGCCCCGAGCAACCATCAACGCATCCTCCATTCCCTTTGAAATTGTGAACAACATCTTTGCCATTTTTTCCTCCTTGTCAGTATGTTATTATCTATCTATCTGGAACGATTTATTCTTTTTGCGAATTGTCCCTGCGAGCAATGTCTCGGCAAAAGAACTACTGCTTTTTAACAAATTTCCTGGCATAACACAACGAAAACGGTGCGTTTTATTCATGGTTGCGACACAATGCTAACCTGTTACAATCATACAAAAAACTGTTTCATGCAGTTTTGTTTTGTGTCCAGCTAAAAGCAGCTCCGAAAAAGAATGGATAGTGGAACTCCGTGCGGTTGCCGCCTATTTTCTGACCGCGTTGACAACAGGGTAAACGATCAACCATATCACAACAGGAAAAACGCTCATGATGAATGAATGGCTAGAACTGGCCGGCAAACGGTATGAATTGAACTGCAAGGGATATCTGATTGATATGTCTTTGTGGGATGAGCCTCTTCTGAGCTGGTTTGCGACCCAGGAACAGATTCAAATCACCAGCGACCACCGCCAAGTGATCGACTTCCTCCGGAACTATTTCTCCGAAAAAAAGGGGCATCCTGTTGTGCGGATGATCAGCACCGCCATGCATGAAATACTCGGCCCTGATAAAGGGTCTGTCAAATACTTTCATATTCTTTTTCCCGGAGGAATCCACCAGGCATTCAAGGTCGCTGGCCTGCCGATGCAACACAGTTGCTGTTAGGTCTTTGTTAGCAAAAAACCAAAATACGCGTCGCCATCCGAGGTTGACTTTTCAAGATGGGTGTCATACAGTTTCGCTCCCAGCAAGTTGTTCCGGGGAAACAATAAACAGGAGGATATTATTCAGTGACGTATGAAATCACCCCCCTACTGGTAGGCATCCGTAGGGTCGATCAGGGCATTATGACATATCAACAACGGTACGGTCGCCGCATTTGGTTACCGATGTGGTCCTTCCTCGTCCGGGGCAACGGCCACCATATTTTGATTGATACCGGCCTTGATGAATTCATGACCCCTCCTGAATTCCACCGGGAAACAGGGCTGCACGAACCGATGACCATGATTGATGCCCTGAACGCTGAAGGGCTTACCCCAGATGATATCGATACCGTAATCAACACCCATCTTCACGATGATCATTGCGGAAACAACCGCCTCTTCACAAAGGCGACATTTTATATTCAGGAAAAAGAGTTGGCGTGCTGCCGGACTCCCCACCCGCTCGATTATCGCTATGAGCCTGATTTTATAGAAGGTATAAGAATCACGCCGGTTAATGGCGATCTGGAACTCTCGCCCGGCTTGGAACTGATCTTTACACCGGGACACACACCCGGCTGTCAGACCGTCAGGATAAAGACATCAAAAGGCTACGTTGTCATTCCGGGCTTCTGTTGCAACAAGGAGAATTTCCCTGCCTCGGGCCCGGCAGTCTGCCCCGGCGTTCACTGTGACGCATTCCAGGCATTTGATACTGCCCAGCGAGTCAAGGCAATGGGAGGTCATATTCTACCACTGCACGAACTGGAGGTGGGAAGTCCGAACAGAGAGCCAGCTGGCGCGCCTGTCAACAGTTACATTCAAACTTATGACAGGCAATGCAATAGCTGACGAGATTGACGGCCTGGCTGAAGGTGTCGGTGCCGTGCTCAGCATCAAACTCCCTGGCACGCAACATGATTTCTTCGTCATCACCTGAGGAGTAAATGATCTCCTCAAGCGGACCGATTTCCTTCATATACTGCCATTTTTCTTCAGCTGAGAGGGTAGAGATATAATCCTCGAGGCAGAACTTTATTTTATTCCGTTTTTTCCTGGTCATTGCCTTCATGACTTTCATAACAAAGACGCCGGACATCCCCTGATCAAAACAGGGAAGCCGGCGTCTTTCAAGGTTGTACTTACTGCTTTTTCAAAACTTCCTATTTTTTACCGATCATATCCAAGCGCTTACCTTCCATCTGGAGTTGCGGATATCCGAGCCACACACCTTTCAGCAGGAGATTCCAGTAAACCCATTTGAAGATCAGCTTGATCATATGGTTCGCCTCCGAGTCCTCCAGAAGAGTCATGGGACCGACTGCAGGGAAGGGGAACTTACCAATAACCGGTTCGGTGGTGTAGTTGAAATCGATAGCGTAGGCTTTCCCGAAGCCTGATTCAATGAATCAGAGGGCGTGCCCGTCTGAGCGGGCATGTTGCGACTCCCCGGAAATATACGCCATGATGTTCTCATGCAGAATGTCGGCCTGGTAATGGGCCACAGCGCCAGCCTTGGAGGTCGGTGCGTTGGTGCCGTCGCCAAGGACCCAGACATTATCACGTCCAGCCGGTTGCAGCGTATGCTTGTCAATTGGTATATAGCCCATAGGATCGCCGATCCCGCAGTCGATCATAACCTGTGATCCGAAGTTGGGCGGGATGGAAACCAGCATGTCATAATCCACCTCAGTGCCGTCATAGGAGGAAATAACCTTCTTCTCCGAGTCAACCGAACCAAGGCTGAAGTTCGGGATGATATTAACATTTTTGTCCACGCAGGCCGAGGTGAGAACCTTGGTTGCCACCGGCTTGGTAAAGGCGCCGGAAAGGGGAGTAACAAACTGGATCTCGGTTTTGTCACGGAGACCCTGTTCCGTCAACCACCAGTCGGCAAGGAAGGCGAACTCCAAAGGCGCAACCGGACATTTGATCGGCATCTCGGCAATATTGATAACCATTTTACCGCCTTTGAATTGTCTCAGCGCTTTCTTCATTTCCAGACAATCATCATAACGATAAAATCCGAAGATGTTCTTGTTCCAGCCTTCGGTCATACCCTCAATTTCTTCGGGCCTGATGTCACAGCCGGTAGACATGATCAGGACATCGTATTTAAATTTGCCTTTTGTAGCTGTCGTTATTTCCTGTTTGTCCCAATCGACATTGGTCAGAGCGGAAATGACGAAATCAACGCCAGTAGGGAGAAATTCCCTCTTCGATTTCTTGATCTCTTTTGGTGTGTTAATCCCAAAGGGAACAAAGAGGAATCCCGGCTGATAATAGTGAATATTATCCTTGTCAATAATGGTAATGCTCCACTCCAGGGGATCCAAATCCTTCCGCATTTTATTGGCCATTATGGTGCCTCCACAGCCCGCACCGAGAATGACTAATTTTTTCATAATATCACGCCTCCTATACGCATTTTTTTCTTGGTGCGACTACCCCTACCAGATGACCACTGAATACCTTTTTTCAAAAAACCTTGTTCACTCAACTTACTTCTCTTCCGCTACCTGTGCAGCAATGCATGCGGAATATACTGCTGATTCACACACTGCGCAGTTAAATAGCTGCAGGGCAATACCCCACCGGCTGCTAGACGTGGGCTTCACTGCTCATCGTCGATTCCGGATAATCTTCCGCAACCTGACGAATCCGGTTTGCCCGTAAACAGCAGCCCACTGCCCGCATTATCTTAAACGCGAAACCCAACGTCTCCTGAACGTTGGGATCACGGATTTCATTCAATATCTCAGCGGGGCCAAGATAGTACGGCTTGCCCAGATCAACATGTTCAATTGCCTCGCACATCGTCCCCAATTGACCTTCACTGCAACGGAAACCGCTTACAACATCCATCAGTCGATTTATAATTCTGAAGACTCCCCGCTGTTCCACTTCGTTCAGGAAGCCGATGACCTTGGGCAGAAGCTGCTGTATGATCGGCATCATATCGTCTTTGAGTTCCATGCCCGCCTTCAGCATATTCATGGCAGTGTTGAAGTTCTCGAGGCCTGAAAGCAGTTTGCGCACCAAGGCAACGAGCTCTTCGGCCTTGAACTGACCGTCGACCTCGCCTAAAAAGCTGGTAACCTTGGGCAGAATCTGCTGGATGATCGGCATCATATCGTCCTTCAGTTCCATGCCCGCCTTCAGCATCTCAAGGGCGGAATTGAAATTCTCAAGGTTGGAAAGCAGTTTGCGTACCAAGGCAACGAGTTCTTCAGCCTTGAACTGGCCGTCAACCTCACCCAGAAAACTGGTAACCTTGGGCAGAATCTGCTGGATGATCGGCATTGCATCGTCCCTCAGTTCCATGCCCGCCTTCAGCATCTCAAGGGCGGAATTGAAATTCTCAAGGTTGGAAAGCAGCTTGCGCACCAAGGCAACGAGTTCTTCGGCCTTGAACTGACCGTCAACCTCGCCCAGAAAACTGGTGACCTTGGGCAGAATCTGCTGGATGATCGGCATTGCATCGTCCTTCAGTTCCATGCCTGCCTTCAGCATCTC
>Ga0156789_1022_pt1 | contig 12782 bp, 12 predicted proteins | sample RifOxyD3_FD_110738 | JGI IMG/M metagenome (GOLD analysis project Ga0156789, IMG submission 110738) | Deltaproteobacteria bacterium RIFOXYD12_FULL_57_12 | reverse complement strand
GACGGCACCAAGCGGGTCCGGGAGATTGTCCAGAATCTGAAGGTCTTCTCGCGGGTGGACCAGGCGGAGCATAAGGCGGTTGATCTCAACGAGTGCATGGAAAGCACCATCAATATCGTCTGGAATGAACTGAAGTACAAAGCGACCCTGAAGAAGGAGTACGGCCAGCTACCCCTCACCCTCTGCTATCCCCAGCAGTTGAACCAGGTGTTCATGAATCTGCTGGTGAACGCGGCCCAGGCCATTGAGAAACAGGGCGAGATCATTGTGCGGACCTGGTGTGACAACGGGTTCATCAACATCTCGGTGGCTGATACCGGCAGCGGGATTCCGGCCGAGCACCTGACGCGGATTTTTGAGCCTTTTTTTACCACCAAGGCGGTGGGCAAGGGTACCGGGCTCGGCTTGAGCATTGCCTACGATATCGTCACCAAGAAACACCACGGCGAAATCACGGCGACAAGCGAGGTCGGCCGCGGCACGACCTTTGTGGTCAGAATACCGGTAGTGGAGGAGAAATAACATGGAAACCCAGCAGGTCAAAATTCTGTGCGTGGATGACGAGCGGAATGTTCTCAAGGCCCTGCGCCGGCTGTTCATGGAAGAGGATTATGAACTGCTGGTGGCGGAGTCGGGCGAGGAGGGCCTCGCCAGCATGGCCGAGAATCCGGATGTGCAGCTGGTGATTTCCGATTACCGGATGCCGGGGATGAACGGCGTGGATTTTCTGCAGCAGGTCTACAAGCGCTGGCCTGACACCGTGCGGATCGTGCTTTCCGGCTACGCGGATACCGCGGCCGTGGTGGGGGCGATCAATGAGGGGCAGATCTACAAGTTCATCCCCAAGCCCTGGAACGACGAAGAACTGAAAAACACCATTGCCAAGGCTTTGGAGGTGCAGGCCCTGCGCTTGAAAAACCTGCAGTTGGCCAGGGAGTTGGAGGATTCCAACGAGGAACTCCAGCGGATCAACGCCAATCTCGAGCATATGGTCGAGGAGCGGACCGCGGAGCTGGTTTTTCAGAACAGGGTGCTCTCCTTCGGGCAGAACATGCTGGATTGCCTGCCGGTCGGCGTTCTGGGGCTTGATACCAGCGGCATGGTCATGCAGTGCAACACCCTGGGCTTCGAACTCCTGGGCAGGGCGGGCAGCGAGGTGATCGGCCTGGATTTCAGGCAGCTTTTGCCGGAGGAGCTGGCGACCTGGGTCGCGGACCTGCAGGGCAACGATTGGAATCGGCAGACCTCGGTTGCCGGCCGCGCGCTCAAGGTCAGGGGCGCGCGTCTGCGGACCCCTGACGGCCAGCACGGAACGATTCTGGTACTCGAACCGGAATAGCGATTACGCAAGGTTCCAGGATTCGATGATTAGTGTGTACTCCGTCTTGATCTGCTGGCGGAGTTCGGCAAGCATTTTGGGCGCAATGCCCAGGGACTGCCAGGCCTGCGGCAGCACGCTGCTGTTTGCCATGTCGAGGCTGGTGCCTAGATTCAAGGCCTTGGCCAACTGGTTGCCGACGTAAACCGCCAGCAGCAGCTTCTTGTCCATTTCGTAGGCGGCAACACCCTTGGCAAACGGGTCGTGGTGAAACCTGATCACCGCGGTGTAGCGGTCGGGGAAATTCCATTTGCCGGCCAGCAGGCCGCCGACAAACTGGTGGGTGAAGCCGATATGCGCCTTTTCCGCCTCGCTCTGCGTCAGCCCCTTCTCTTTCATGATCCGTAGCGTGCCGACCATCTCGGCGGTGGAAATCGACAGAATCGCCAGGGTGCCAATATCGTGGATGATGCCGCAGAGAAACGCCTCCTCGGCCAGCGCGGGATTTTCTTTAACCAGCAGGGTCTTCGCCGCCACGGCGCAGCCGAGACTGTGATGCCACAGCCCTTTCATGTCAATGACGGCCTCGGCGCCCTTGGCGAAGAAACCGGAAATCGAGACGGTGAGGGCGAGGTTCCGGACCGTGTTGAAGCCGAGCAGGGTGATGGCCCGGTCAACGGTGTTGACCTGTTTGATGAGTCCGTAATAGGCGGAGTTGGCCAGTTTCAGGAGTTTGGCGGTCAGGGAGGGGTCCTTGCTGACGATCTGGCCAAGGCCCTTGGCGGTCAGGGATTCCTGCTTGGTGCCGATGTTGATCTGATGCGCGACCGTCGGCAGGGTCGGGAGGTCCTGGATCTTTTGTTCGATGTCGGCGAGTTGCATCAAGCTTCCCTGGTTGCTCTTCCGTGTTGGTGAATCAATCTCCGATCCGGCCGCGACTGCTTTGATTCATAAACCATCTGTCCAGAATTAACCAACAATTTTGTGTCATTCATTCTCCGGCAGGGCGGGAAAGGTGAGCGTGAAGGTGGTGCCCTGGCCGACGCGGCTCTCCACCGTGATCCGGCCGCCATGTTTTTTCACGAGATCATAGGTGATGGCCAGCCCGAGGCCGGTACCCTTGCCCACTGCCTTGGTGGTGAAAAAAGGCTCGAAAATTCTTGCCAGGTTTTCCGGGGCGATGCCGGAGCCGGTGTCGGAGATGGCGACATGCACCCCGCCATCCTGCGACCAGGTTCTGATCCTGATTTCGCCCTGTTTCTCGATGGCCTGGGCCGCGTTCACCAGCAGATTCATGAATACCTGGTTGAGTTGCTGAGGCCGGCAGCGGACAGCCGGCAGCTCGCCGTACTCCTTGTGCACGACCGCCTTATACTTGAGTTCGTTCCAGATGATGTTGAGGGTGGTTTCGATGCATTGGTTGAGGTCGGTGGGCTGGTCCGAGGCGTCGTCCACCCTGGAGAAGGTTTTCAGGTTGGTGACGATGGTCTTGACCCGCTCGACCCCGTCAAGGGATTCCGTGATCAGGTCATTGATGTCGTCGGTAATGAGATCGATCTTCAGTTTCTTGCGCAGGGCACGCAGTTCCTCGATCGAGGTGGCGCCGTCGGCCTCAGTCTGCCGCGCCGCGAAGAGCATCAGTTTGTCCACGTAGGTTTTCAGGGTGTTGAGATTGCTGGCGATGAAGCCGATCGGGTTGTTGATTTCGTGGGCCACGCCGGCGGCCAGTTGACCGATGGACGCCATTTTTTCCTGCTGCAGAATAGTGGCCTGGGTCGCCTTGAGTTGCTCATACGCCTCGTGCAGTTCCCGGTTCTTGCCTTCCAGCAGGTGCATCATGTCGTTGAACTGTTCGCTGATCCGGATTTCAAAATCAGCCGTTGCCTGTTGGAAATGAACGCAGTTCGTGCAATTGGCGATTTTTTTTGCCACTGTTCCCTGCGGCTCGCCGCCGCAGAGCGTGCCAACGAACCGCCAGCAGGCCATTGCCTCCTGACCGAAGCACAGGCAGTTCTCCTCCTGGCACCCCATGGTCTCATAGCATCTTTTCAGCTCCGGGTTCGGATACCGGACACGGAAGTCCTTTTTCTCGATGACCTGCAGGAAGAGGCTGGACAGCCCGTCCAGGACGTGCGCCAGACGCTGGTTGCGCTGGTCGATTTCAAGATTTTTCTGCTGCAGCGTCTCGGTCAGATTTCTGAGCTTTTCCTCGTTTTGCTTGCGTTCGGTGATGTCGCGGATGATGCCCACTGCCTGCCATTGCCCATCCTTTGGAAAGGCGGAGAGCGACATCTCCACGGGAAAGACGCGGCCGTCCTTGCTGGTGGCCAGCAGTTCGATGGGCCGGTCGAGCAGGGCGGTGTTGCCGTTGACGGAGAAAGCGGCGGGATGTCCGGGGAACAGGTTCCAGCCCTGGCCGGCGATAATATGGTCAAGCAGGCTCTGGCCGAGCATTTCCCCCTTGGAAAAGCCGAATATTTTTTCAGCGGCCGGATTCCAGTAAGAGATCAAGCCATGCGCATCAACAATGACGATTGCGTCGTTGGCTGTTTCAGCCACCAGGCGGTGCTTTTTCCCCGATTCAACGAGCCGGCGCTGTTCGTTGCGCCGGCGCAGGTCATCTGTCAGGCGCTTGTTAACCTGTTCGAGCGAGACAGGTTTCATGAACAGGTCGGTGGCGCCATGTTTCAGCGCGGCGATGGCGATCTCCCCGGTGGCATTCCCGGTGATCACATAGCAGATGGTCTCGGGTGCGCGGGCCTTGATCGCCTCCAGGACGCTGATCCCGTTCATGTCCGGCAGATTGATGTCAAGCAGGGCCACGTCAAACGCCTGCCCCCGAAGAAGATCCAGGGCCTGCCCGCCTGTCGCGGCAACGATTACTTCATATTCCCTGAAGCGAAAAAAATCCCGCAGCAGATCGCTGACGCTCGGTTCGTCATCAATGATCAGGATGCGATGGGTCGGACTGCTGTGTGCTGAATTCTCCATTACTGCCGTAATCTCCCCGCATGGGTGGTTGGGTACAGGCCATTTTTTGAAAAAAAAGACAAGATGGACGTTGCCCGTTATGGTGCGGTAAGGACCGGTGCGGACATAGTACCGCAATCCGGCATGCTATGGCAAAGTATCGCTTGTGTTATTGTAAAAAAAATTTGCGCGGCGGCAAAACAGGGGGAAGCTTGCTGCCAGGAAGTGGAAAGGGTTTTGTGATGAAAGGCTTTTCAATACCCCCTTCAACTCCACCAAGGGTTCCAGGCCGATATTGTCAGGTCAACCATGGTGCCAAACCTGGTAGTTTTAGTGGTTGCCAACTCGCGGTTTTTGGTTAACAAACAGAGGCGGCAGTCATGGAATCCTTTATTCGGGTTTTGTCAGGTTTGTCGGAAATGGAATAGGAGACTTTGTGTTCTTCAATGCCTTCGGCTGCGGGCTCATGCTGGTGCAGCGAATTTAGAGGGAGGACAACATGCAAAATAAACTCGTAGTCTTCAAGAGCAAGGGAATCAGGCGCATCCTGCAGAACAACGAATGGTGGTTCTCGGTCGTGGATGTCGTGGCGGCGTTGACCGACAGCGCCAACCCGCGGGATTACTGGTACAAAATGAAAATCAGAGTCAAGGCCGAAGACGGGGCCGAGTTGTCGACATTTTGTCGACAACTGAAATTGGAGTCAGCGGACGGCAAGAAATATGAAACCGACAGCGCCAACACCGAGGGCATCTTCCGCATCATCCAGTCCATTCCCTCGCCCAAGGCCGAGTCCTTCAAGCGCTGGCTGGCCAAGGTCGGCTACGAGCGGGTCCAGGAGATCAAAGATCCCGAGCTGGCCAGCGCCCGGACTAAAGAGCTGTACCGGGCCAAAGGTTATTCCGAGGCCTGGATTGAGAAGCGGATGCGCGGCATCGCTGTTCCGGCCGAGTTGACCGACGAATGGAAGAACCGGGGCGTTCATGGCGAACCGGAGTATGCCATCCTGACGGCCGAGATCTCCAAGGCGGCTTTCGGCCTCACTCCGTCAGAGTATAAAAATCTGAAGGGCCTGGAGCGTGAGAACCTGCACGACCACATGACCGACCTCGAACTCATCTTCTCCATGCTGGGCGAGGCGGCGACCACCGAGATTGCCCGGAAGCAGGATACGCAAGGGTTCGGTGAAAACAAGGTGGCGGCCCGCAAAGGCGGCCGGATTGCCGGCGAGGCCCGGGAAAAGCTTGAGATCGAGACCGGCGACAAGGTGGTTACCCCAGAGAATTATCTGATAGAGCCCGAAAGCCGGAAGAGGCTTAAGAGATAAGATTTTTGATTTTTGAAGTGGGATTTTTGATGGGGGGTAGGTTCAATGGATGAGAACAACCTGAAAAACCGGACAAAACAGTTTGGGCTGCGGATAATGCGTCTTGTCGATGCGTTGCCGAACACCATGGCTGGCAGAGCCATTGGCAACCAATTGATCCGTTCCGGCACTTCTGTCGGCGCAAACTACCGTGCCGCTTGTCGTGGACGTTCACGCGCCGAATTTGCTGCCAAGCTGGGAATCGTTGTGGAAGAAGCAGATGAGTGTTGCTTCTGGCTTGAATTGATTATGGATGGTGGGCTGTTATCACGCGAAACGGTGGAACCGTTACATACGGAGGCGGAGGAGCTGACCGCAATTTTTGTCTCCTCCGTCCGAACAGCCCAAAACAAATCAAAAATCAGCAATCAGCAATCAAAAATCAAAAATATAAGGCTGTCCGACCATGACTGAACCAATTCTGCCGCCACTCACCCCCGCCGCCACTCGTTCTTTGTGCCCAATATCCTGATTGATGTTCCCCGCACGTGCGGGGATGAACCGCAGATGGAGATAACCTTAAGTGATCGTTTGGAAAGTTTCGTTTCTGTTCCCGTGTCCACTTCGCGCCGCCCGTGTCATTGGTAATTGCGAGCGGCACCAGATGGTCAATATCCATGTCCGGGAATCCCAAGGGTCCAAAGGGGGCCTAAAACAATTTGTTTCTTTTGCGACAGAGGTTATCATCGAGTTCATGCTGAGGAATCCAAGAATGGATGCCGCAGACGGGCTGGAAAGCAAGACGATGGCAAGCGGGCCGCTCCGAAAGAAAGGGGCTGCCCGCTTTGATGTTCCCCCGGGCCTTGCTAATTCGCGTGAGCCTTGGCTTGTTCCGTCAACAGGTCGATAACCCAGGCGTTGATACTCTTGCCGTGGGCAGCAGCCTGGGCAGCAAGGCTTTCGTGCAGGGCCGAGGGGATGCGGAGGTTGAATCTTCCGGAGTAGTGTTTGCGGGGGTCTATGCCGCGCTCGCGGCAGGCATCAAGAAATACGCGCAGCGAGATTTCCCCCTCTTTTCGAAGGGATTCAACATCGGTGGCATAAAAATCAGCCCCGCCGTTGATGCCTACGAATTCGCCCCGGAACATGTTAATTTCAGGGTCATAGGCAATAATCGCCTCATAGCCATTGATGTTCATGTTGTTCATGGCGTCACTCCATTTTCCTCGAACCATTTTCTGATTGCAGCTACTGCCCCCTTATCGGTGTCCGGCGCTGGATGGGGCCGATGAAATACCCTTACAACCCCGAACAGGTAAACCTCTATGCGAGACCCTTCTCGTTCGGCAATCTCCGCGCCCAGTTCTCGGAAGATGGCCTCTATGTCAGGCCATTTGACATTGCCAGACACTGGGCGGTGGAAAATCAGTTCAAGAGTTTTGAGGTGTCTCCGTTTCATACTCTATATAGTACCGCAAATTAGTACCATGTCAAACAGGAATTTGCAGCGGGGCCGCTTCAGTTCGTTGTTCAGTGGGAGCGGTTTTACACCTCATGTTTTTTGAGATGCAGACATTTCGGGAGCCAAGAGGTTGTTTTAAAATTAGCGCCCCATCTCCCACAGCGCCGTTTCTTCCTTAGCACTGATGGTAAGCCCATACTTCTTCTTCACGGCTCGCCATCGTTTTGCATATTCAGGCCAGAACGCATGATCAGGCGGGCGCCACTTCTCAGGACCTCGATCCCCTTTTTTTCTGTTCACCTTTTTTTCTACCGCGATCAAGTTCAAAGGATCGTTGGCAAACTCCCGTTTCCGTTCCCGTGTCCACTGCGCACCGCCCATTTCATTGGCATTTGCGAGCGGCACCAGATGGTCAATATCCATGTCCGACGCTTTTGTGAATTCCTTTCCTGAATAAGGGCATATCCAGCGCCCCCAGGAGACGTTGCACGGTTTGTTTCTTTTGAATTTGATGGTGCCGACATTGTCGCGTAGTAGGATCTCGGCCCTGGTGTTCTGACAGTCGCTGTCTTTGTCGATCCAATGCGGCCAATCACTGCGATTATAGGCTGGAGTCAGATGCCCAGTCGCCGCATTTGCATATTCGCCATTGAATGGCGCCGGGGATAAGCCGAGGCCGGATAGCGCCAGAAGTATCGCGGCTATGGTGATGAGCGCAATTTTTTTCATTTATTGAAATTTATTGGTGCAGGAGATGTAGGACGGAGGGGGAGCGGAAATTAGTACCTTAGGAATAATATTCTGCGCGTTTTTGGCAGAAAATTATTTCGTGAAGGTACTTATCCCGTTTATCGGGGTGGGGTTAGGTTAGAAAAAGAAAAAAGGGGTACAGCACATCGCGCTGTACCCCTTGATATTTCTGGTAGCGGGGGCAGGATTTGAACCTACGACCTTCGGGTTATGAGCCCGACGAGCTACCGGACTGCTCCACCCCGCGTCACGAGAGAGGACATTCTACACTAACTTCTTTGAAAGTCAAGAGGCGTGAAAAAAAGATTAGCCCCTTATGCGTTGCGTGGTAACAGTTCGCGGGCAAAAAAATTATAAACCTTACGTCCACGGGACATTCAGGGGGTAATGGCATTAAGGGATTTATCCAGCTCCGCTGGGTTACGGAGATGACTGGCCGGCGGCGGCCAGCCCTGCGACGATATCGTCCGGCAGCCTGCTGAGCCGGCCATCTCGGGTGATCGCCGCGAGCACGGTAAAACCGTGGGCCAGCAGAATCGGGACCGCCGATGTTTCGGCGGACTTGAGGATACGGTAGTTGAACCGGCAGCGGATGCTGCTGATTTCGGCCAGCGAGGTCTCGATGCGCAGAAGGTCGTCGTAGCGGGCCGGCGCCCGGTAACGCACCCCGCATTCCACCACCGGCAGGATCAGGCCTTGTTCCTCAAGCTGCCGGTAGCTGTAGAGCAGATCGCGCATATATTCGGTGCGGCCGATTTCAAAATAGCGCAGGTAGTTGGCGTAATAGACCACGCCGGCCGCGTCGGTATCGCCGTAGAGGACGCGACAGGTGGTGCAATGAATCGGTTCGGGCATGGCCAGCTTCATGAAATCTCCGGCCTGCCGGCCAGCAGCCGGTTGAAGAAGGCGGGGCCTGAGTCAAGGAGGCAGCCGGCTGCCTGGGCGTTTTTTTCCGAAAAGTTCCGGCCGGAATCGACTGCAATCTGCCGGGAATCGAGGAGCGCCAGCGGCACGGGCAGGGAGATGTGGGTCTTGAGGCTTATTGGCGTGTAGTGGTCCATGGCCACCACCAGACGGAAGCCGCGGCCATCGTCCATGGCGGTCATACCTTCCAGGATGGGTTTAACGATTTTCTGGTCAAAATCCTCGATTGCCTGGATTTTTTCCTTAAGCAGTCCCTGATGGCCGGCCTCGTCCGGCGCCTCGACATGCACGAACACCAGATCCTTTTCCCGGAGCGCGGCAAGGGCGGCCTGCGCCTTGCCGTTGTAGTTGGTGTCCAGATAGCCGGTGGCGCCCGGGACGTTAATCACATCCAGGCCGCCGCAGATACCGATACCCTTCAACAGGTCGACCGCCGAGATCAAGGCGCCGCTCACGCCGTACAGTTCGGCAATGGTCGGCATGGCCGGCAGCCGGCCTTCGCCCCAGAGCCAGATGTTGTTGGCCGGCGATTTGCCGGCCTGGATGCGAGCCCGGTTGATCGGGTGTTTTGCAAGGAAAGGGCCGGTCTCGGCCAAGAGGTTCTTCAGCAGGGGAAAGGCATGGTAGCGCTGCCAAAAGGCGGTAACGTCCTGGCCGGTGTGATCGTGAGGCGGCACCGTGGTTAGCCCGGCCAGATCGCCTTTATAGACCAGGAGGTGGCGGTAGCTGACGCCGGGATAAAGGCGAAGGGGGGCACTGCCGAACTCCCGGTCGAGAGCGCTGATCAGTTCTCGGGCCTCGGCCGTGGAGATGTGGCCGGCGCTGTAATCGATCATTTGTACCTGGCCGGCCGTGGTTTGATTCAGGGTTACCAGGTTGCAGCGGCAGGCGATTTCGTCGGCAGCCAGGCGGATGCCCATGCTGGCCGCCTCCAGCGGGGCGCGGCCGGAATAGACGTCCTGCGGCTGGTAGCCGAGCAGCGAGAGGTTGGCCACGTCGCTGCCCGGCGGATAACCGTCCGGGATGGTCTTGAGCAGAAACAGTTCGCCGTGGCGGGCGACGTAATCCATGGCCGGCGTGGCGGCCGCCTCCAGCGGCGTCCGGCCGCCCAGTTCGGCCACGGGCAGATCGCCCATGCCGTCGCCCACGAGGATGGCATATTTCATTTTATTTAGGACCAATGCTGTTGACTTAAGAAAATAATCTTTTGTGAGACCTAAGGGACTCGGAAAATACTAATTTACCATCACGCATCCCGTCTTAGGGCCACCTTTGGCCGCGCCTCAATCGCAAAATCCTCGTCGTAGCGCTGCTACGCCTACGGTTTTGCTCAATCGGCCCAGCCAAATCTGACCCCAATCCGGGCGCGATCCAGGTATATTAGTATTTTCCGAGTCCCTAACAGCGAATATCGAATATCGAACAAGAAACCGCATAATGATGAAGTGGTGAAACTTCGACATTCGACATCTCTTGTTTACCCCGCGAGGGGGTATAAACTTTATTCTGCGGTTCAAAAATACAAAATTTGCTTAAGTGAACGGCAGTTGAGTTAGGACTCTTGCGTATTCTCGGCCAGGATCCTGATCTTGACCGTCTTGTCGGTGCAGATATCGAGCTGGTCGATTTCGGCCAGCGCCACTTGGACCGCCTCCTCCGCTGCTTCATGGGTGCGCATGACCATGGGCACCGATTCTTTTTTCCGCTGGCCCATCTGGATAACCGACTCCAGGCTGATGCCGTGCCGGCCGAGGATGCCGGAAACCGTCGACAAAACACCCGGTTTGTCCAGCACCGAGAACCGAAAATAGTAAGGGCAGCGCAGCTCGGCCATGGGCGTGATCCGGCGCGGGGTAATGTGGGCCGGCAGATACCCGAGGCTGGGAACGCGATTGATGGCGCCGGTCATGATATCGCGGGCGATATCGACGACATCGGCGGCCACGGCGCTGCCGGTCGGCATCATGCCGGCGCCCAGACCGTAGAGCAGAACATTGCCCACCATGTCGCCGGTGAAGTGGAAGGCGTTGTAGGCGCCGTTGATGTTGGCGAGCAGATGGTTCTCCGGCACCATGGTCGGATGGACCCGGGCCTCCACATGCTCGCCGTGGTTGCGGCTGATGGCCAGCAGTTTGATGCGGTAGCCGAACTCCCGCGCAAAGTCGATATCGATCGGCTCGATGCGCGAGATGCCCTCCACCGTGAAATCCCGCAGGTTGACGGGCATGCCGTAGGCCATGGTCATCAGGATGGCCAGCTTGTGGGCCGTGTCGATTCCCTCGATATCGTAGGTGGGGTCGGCCTCGGCAAAGCCCTTGGCCTGGGCGTCCTTCAATACCTCGGCAAACGGGACGCCGTGGTCGGTCATTCGGGTGAGGATGTAGTTGGCCGTGCCGTTCATGATCCCCATCATCGAGATGATCCGGTTGGCGACCAGACCTTCCTTGAGGGCCTTGATCACCGGAATACCGCCGCCAACGCTGGCCTCGAAGCCGACTTCCACATTGGCCCGGGCCGCCGCCTCAAAGATTTCCCGGCCGTGCTGGGAAAGCAGGGCCTTATTGGCAGTCACCACATGCTTGCCGCTGGCGATCGCCTTTAATAGAAAACTCTTGGCTGGCTCGATGCCGCCGATCAGCTCCACCACGATATCGATCTCCGGATCGGCGAAGATCTCCTCGGCATTCCTGGTGAGGGTGACCTTGCCGCCTTGGGCGATATGGTCGGGCAGGGAATCTCGGACGATATCCGCCACACGCTTCAGCCGGATTTCAGCGCCTACCCGTTTTTCAAGGCGGCCGGCCTGGTCGTGCAGAACCTGGGCCAGGCCGCTGCCAACGGTGCCAAAACCAATCAAACCAATTTTTATTTCGGTCATACAAGTGCTCCTGATTAGTCCCTTGGGTATTGCGTGTCAACAGCCCGGTATGCGTAATCGCATGCCTTAGAGCTTATCCATAAATAAAACTTTGGTGCTTGCATCCGGCTTTTGGCCGGATTTAACCGCTCCTCAATCGCAAAATCCTCGCCGTAGCGCTGCTACGACTGCGGTTTTGCTCAATCGTCACGGCAAAATTCGTCGCAAAATCCGGCGCAATCCCTGAAAAGCTTATTTATGGATAAGCTCTTGCTGTTCTGTCTGTCTGGAAAAAGGTAATCAGAAATAACCTCTTTATGCGCCCTTGTCAAAAGATTATGGGAAGCAAGCATCGACCCGCAGGGCGGTTTTCCCGAGAATCACGCCGGCCGTCGCCAGGGGTGTCCCGACCTTTGGCCGGTGATATTTTGTTGGCATTGCATTTCTTTTGGTATATAGTGCCGTGCGAGGCGAAAAATGAATTATGCTTCATTCGCTGTTTTTTGATAAAGAAACGGTATTCAAGCAGGTTAGAGGTGTCGGTTGTCGAGCAATTCTAAAAAAGGAGCAGATCATGAACATCTTGGTTTTCGGACCCAACGGTAGTGGCAAGGGCACCCAGGGTGCCATTGTTCAGAAGAAATACAATGTCCCCCATATCGAATCCGGGGCAATATTCCGCAAGAATATCGGGGGCGGCACTGAGCTTGGCAAAAAGGCCAAGGAATATATTGACCGGGGCGATCTGGTGCCGGACAATATCACCATCCCCATGATTCTCGATCGGCTGCGCGAGGACGACTGCAAGAAAGGCTGGCTGCTGGACGGTTTTCCTCGGAACAAGGTACAGGCCGAGACCCTGGCCAAGGCGTTGAACGATGCCGGAATCAAGCTCGATTACGTGATCGAGATCGTCCTGCCCCGCGAGGTGGCCAAGCTGCGGATCACCGGCCGCAGGCTTTGCGTCAACGACAACAACCATCCCAACCACGTCGCCTTCGACGCCATCAAGCCGGTGGAAAAAGACGGCAAGATCGTTTGCCGGGTGTGCGGCGGCGAGCTGAAGACCAGGGCCGATGATCAGGATGATACGGCCATCGATAAGCGGCACAACATCTATTATGATGAAACCACCGGCACCATGGCGGCGGTGAATTTTTTCAAGGGACTGAAAGGACCGAAGACTATCTCTGTG
>Ga0156789_1052_pt3 | contig 13118 bp, 10 predicted proteins | sample RifOxyD3_FD_110738 | JGI IMG/M metagenome (GOLD analysis project Ga0156789, IMG submission 110738) | Deltaproteobacteria bacterium RIFOXYD12_FULL_57_12 | reverse complement strand
ACTCAAAAGGCTCGGCAAAGGGATTGGCCGCCGCCCCCAGGAAAAGCCGCGGCTGCTCACCCTTGATCTCTTCACCGCACTGGAATCGTTTGTCATCCCGCAGACCTTTCATCATCCCGAGCAACTGGATGGAATCCATGTCAAAGACGCCTTTTGCGCCGGGATGATTGCCGAATTTCTGGTGGTCGCCGGTCAGGCAGAGCAGATTCTTAAGGCCAAGTGCTGCCGCGCCCAGAATATCGCTCTGCATGCCGATCCGGTTCCGGTCACGGCAGGTCATCTGAATGACCGGCTCCAGGCCTTCGGACTGGACGAGCAGGCCGGCCGCGATGCTGGACATCCGGACAATCGCGGTCTGACAGTCAGTGATGTTGACCGCGTCCACATGACCCTTCAGGATCCGAGCCTTTTTGCGCACCACCTCGGGATCGCTGTTCTTGGGTGGACCCAGTTCGCCAGTAACCGCAAAATGCCCTGCAGTTAAGATACGTTCTAATCGACTCGCCGATTTCATCGGTGCTTATATCCTTATCTTCAAGTTGGGTAATCAGTTTGGCGTTATCAATACCTGTCCCAGCGGAGCTGGGTAAGTCCTAAAAATCCTACGGCTGAACCGGACCGGTACAGCCGACGTCGCCGATGGTCTTGGTGCCGAGATCCCGACGCATGGCCATATCGAACAGCACGCGCTCCGTCTTCTTGTTTATCCCTAAGGCATCCCGTTTCGCCTCAATCTTCCTGATCATCAGCCGGGCGATCTCCATTGGATCTTCGGCAATGTTCCAATGGGCACCGACCTGGTTCATCAGCCCTTCCACCAGGTATTTATTGAATTTCTTGGCGCCGGATACCGGCAGGCTCTGGAACACGACCTGGGCGCCGCTGGCGACAAAATACTGGCCGATGGCTACCGCCTTTTCACTCATCCACAAGGGCGCGGTGCCGATAGCGGGCAGGTCGCAGATATCATCGCCCAGACCGCCTTCGCGGACCATCTCGGTGGCGGCAATCAGGATACGGCTATTGTCAACGCAGGATCCCATGTGCAAAACCGGCGGCATGCCCACGGTCTCGCAGACCTCGGCCAGACTTTCGCCGCAGAACTCAACCGCTTCGGGCCGCACCAGCCCTGCCCGGCCAAGGGAGGTGGCGGCGCAGCCGGTGGCCAGTACCAGAATATTATTTCTGAGCAGTTCCCGGACAATGATCTCATGGGCATCATCGGACAGCTTGAAGTTGTCACAACCGACAATGGCTGCCACCCCGCGGATCCGGCCATTGATGATGTTGTCGTTCAGAGGTCGGTAGCTTGCCCGGAACCTGCCGCCCAGCATATAGTTGATCGTTTCATGGCTGAAACCGACCACCACGTCCAACTTTGTTTTTTCCGGGATAAAAAAGGCGCCGCGTTTTTTGTAATTGGCAATGGCGTGTTTCAGGATGCGCTTTGCCGAGTTGAGCGCCTCATGTTCGTCAAACTGGATATGAACCGCGCCTGGCATCTTGGCGCGGTAGTTGGTGGTGATGATATCCGTGTGAAAATTCTTGGCCACCTCGGCAACCGACTGCATGACGCACTGCACATCAACGACCATGGCCTCGATGGCTCCGGTGGCCAGGGCCATCTCCTGCTGCACAAAGCTGGCCGCCACCGGAATGCCGCGCCGCATCAGGATTTCATTGCCGGTGCAGCAGACTCCGGCCAGGTTGATCCCCTTGGCTCCGGCTTTTTTTGCCAGATCGAGGATGTCCGGTTCCGAGGCGGCGATACAGAGGGCCTCGGCGAGGAGCGGTTCATGCCCGTGCACCGTGACGTTGACCTGATCCGGTTTGAGCACGCCCAAGTCGACTATGGCGCGTCGCGGTACCGGTGTGCCGAACATGATGTCGGTAAGTTCGGTGGAAAGCATGGAAGAACCCCAGCCATCCGCCAGGGCACAACGCGAGGCCTGCAGCATGATGTTTTCGTAGTCCTGATCCACGCCCATATGGGTGCGGTGCATCATCTCCACCACCTCACGGTCAACACCGCGCGGCTCGATGCCCAGTTTTTTCCAGATGGCCTGTCGCTTGGCCGGCGCCCGCTTGAGCATGGAAAGCGGCGTGTCTTCCTGATTCCCGAACTCGGCCAAGGCCTTCTTACCCAGTTCCAGGGCGATGTCGTTGACCTCCCGGCCCTCAGTGGCGATATCGAATACCTTGGCCAGACTCAGCAGTTTGCCAACGTCTTGAATCTGGTGCGGACCTTCCCCCTTGGCGGTCTCGATAAAACCGCGAACCATTTCACGGGCATGGTCTGTATGGGCGGCGGTGCCGGCGGCAACGATCCGAGCGAAATTACGGGAGGCCACCGTATCGGCCGTGGCGCCGCAGACCCCGATCATGGATTCGACGCCGTCAATGATCTGGCAGGGGCCCATATTACAATGCCGGCAACAGGTACCGCCGGAACCGAACAAACATGCTGCCACGCCGCGCGCTTTCACCCGGTCATAGGCGGTCCTGACGTTCTTGGCCACGTCCTGCGCCAGAACTTCCTTGGAGGAAGTACAGGTGATTTCTGTACAGCCTTCGCATCCACTTCTCATGATTGCCATTATTTCACCTCGTTATTACAAGCAAGAATCGAGCACCGGCCCTGTTTGATCAGCGGAGACACTTCACCAACACCCCGGCGCCCCGGCCGCAAATGCAACGTTAGATGAGCCCGGCAGCCTGTTTGGCAGCCTGGACCGTATTCTTCATCAACATGGTAATGGTCATGGGACCGACACCGCCAGGAACCGGGGTAATGGCGGCGGCCTTTTCCTTGACCGATTCAAAATCCACATCGCCGGCCAGGATAGCCTTGCCTTCGCTGGTCATGCCGATCCGGTTCACGCCGACGTCGATCACTACCGCGCCCTCTTTTATCATGTCAGCCGTCACCATCTTGGGAACACCCACGGCGGCGATAATGATGTCGGCCCGGCGGGTATGAAAGGCCATATCCTTGGTGCGGGTATGACAGATGGTGACCGTGGCATTGCCGGCCTTACGTTTCTGGAGCATCAGGTTGGCAATGGGTTTGCCCACGATGTTGCTGCGACCGAGAATTACCACCTCGGCGCCACTGGTCTCGGTGCCGCTCCGCTGGAGCAGTTCGAGAATACCGTGCGGCGTGCATGGCAGAAAGCACTGCTCGCCCAGCATCATCTTGCCGACATTGACCGGATGAAAACCGTCCACATCCTTATCAGGATTGATGGCAAAGAGCACCTTGCCTTCGTTGATATGTTTGGGCAACGGCAGCTGCACCAGAATGCCGTTGATCTTTACATCATTATTATACTTGTCCACGATGGCCAGTAGTTCCTGCTCGCTGGTCTCGGCAGGCAGGGTGACCTGTTCGGAATGGATGCCCAACGCCTTGGCCGTCTTGGTCTTGGCCGTGACATAAGACTGGGACGCAGGGTCTTCGCCGACCAGAATGGTCACCAGCCCCGGCACCACATTGTGCTTTTCCCTCAACTGGTCAACTTCCTGTTTCAATTCCTCGCGGATGGCCTTGGCAGTCTCGGTGCCGCTGATGATCTTGGCGGTCATGTTGTTCTCCTTAAAAGATATTTTCATTGCGACAATAAAATTTTTTAACCCTATAATACCCTTAGCCGGCAGAGAATACTGCGCTGTCATCGGTAACGACCAAGGGTGACAAGAACATCCCTGAAAATGAACCGAATAACCTAACTAATTTTTTTTTCTTTTTCAAGCGAGGATTTTGAAAAAAATATCCCCTGAAACCAGGATGAGAGCGGTATGTTTTCGGACTCAGAAGGACCGCCAGAACCGGTACGGCCCATTCCTTAGGGAGATAAGCTGATGATCGAGACTGTATTCTGACGTGTCGAGCGGAATAAAAAAAATCCGGCAGGTACGTTTTCTTAGCTAATACAAACACCGGCGACATTAATTTTGCCAACGCCCGGGTCCGTATCCGTCTCAAACTGCACGCATGTCCCTCTCAAAACCTGCACGCTCCAGCGCAATGTTGCGCCGTGAGCGTACAAAATTATTCGAATTGATCGAAATCTACAACACAAAAATAACAGTCATGCTCAACAGGCGGTATCAGGATCTGCGGCACCGCCTATAACAGTTGTCACCTGCCGCCGACTGTGCTATAGAACGGGACCATGGACTTTTACGGGCTCGTCACGGTTACCCTCTGCAAGACATAATCGAGAGCGACGAAACGGCCCCGCCATATTTTTCTACAGGAGATCCGGATAATGAGAGAAAAAGTACAAGCGGCCATCGACAAGGTGCGGCCGGCATTACAGCGGGACGGAGGCGATGTTATCCTGGTGGACGTCACCGATGATGGGGTGGTGAAGGTGCAGCTTACCGGCGCCTGCAAGGGCTGCCCAATGTCCCAGATGACCCTGAAAAACGGCATCGAGCAGTTTGTGAAAAGCGAGGTGCCGGGCATCAAATCCGTGGAAGCGGTATAGAGCTATTTATGATACTGCTCGCCGGCCTTGATGGTGTAGGCCCGATAGAGTTGTTCCAGAAGAATCAGCCTGGCCAGTTCGTGGGTAAAGGTCAGCCTGGATAACGAAATGACCAGATCGGCGCCTTCCAGAACAGCAGGGGCCAGGCCAGTCGGACCACCGATCAGGAAGGCGACCTGCCGCCGGCCCTCTTCCTCCCAACTGGTCAGTTGGCGGGCAAGTTGTTCGGAACTGAATTGCCGCCCTCCGTGGTCCAGCACCACCCGCACCGCCCCTTTTGGTACGGCAGCCAGCAGGATTTCGGCCTCTGCCGCCATTGCCCTGGCGTCGGAATCTCCCCTGCCCAGTCGCCGTACATCTCGCAGAACCCTGATCTCAGCCGGCACGTAACGTCCAAGTCGTTTTGCAAAATCATTGATCCCTGCTTCCAGGTAGGCTTCACGGGTTTTACCCAGAAAAAGCAGCTCTAGTTTCATAGACAAGCAACCGCCACCGCGTCTTCTAACCGTTTACCGAATAAGTACAAACGTGCTGCAACCCTCGAATTGTAGGCGTTCAGTAGGGCCGCAGGTCATCACTGGCCAGCCAGATAGGCGGCCAATTTTATTTTAAACTCCTCATAACTCAGATTCCGGTTGATCCCCGGGCAGGATTCCCTGATGGCTGACAAGTTGGCCTCGTCGACCAGAATGCTGGGGTGGAGAGGCCACTGAGCGCAACGCCACGGCTTGCCCGAATGCACAGTACAGCCTCGGTCAAAAAAAACACAGTGTCCGCCCGGTGTCTTCATCTGCACGACCGCACCGGTCACCCGCCAATATTTCTCTTCGGCCGTTTCTCGCCTGATACCCAATACGGCCAGCATCCTCGCCATATCGGCGGGGTCAAGGGAAACAGTTGTCTGTCCCTGGCAACAATGGCCGCATTGCTGACACTCAAAAATTTCCGATTCCTGCACCATAACTGAAAAGCACCCCAACAAAAAAAAATAAAAGAATCAAGCGGAACCAACCATCTCGCCAAACAGGGTAATATTTATGCCGTATTTTTCGGCCGCTTTTTTCCACTTGAGTTCATCGGGCGTATGAAACAGTATCTCATCGTCCGCCGGCAGAGGCAGCCAGCCATCTACGGTCAATTCGTTTTCAAGCTGACCCGGGGCCCAGCCCGAATAGCCGAGGGTGAACAGATAATCACGCGGCCCCCGACCCTGAGCAATATCCCTGAGAATCTGGGGGTCGGCGGAGAGAGACACCGTTTCCGACACCACCAGGGTATGTTCGGTCGTATAACCAGCCGAGGTATAAAGGATAAAGGCCGTATCCAGCCCAACCGGCCCCCCCATATATACCGGTGGCAGGACGATTGTCGCCGGCACCTGGATGGCAGCGCTTTGCAGAATATCGACAAGCTGGATATCCGGCAGCGACTGGTTGACGACCAGCCCCATGGCCCCCTCTTCCGAATGGACACAGAGATAGACCACCCGTTTCTGAAACCGGGGGTCCGGCATCTGCGGGGTGGAAATCAGAAAATAGCCCTTGAGACTTTCCATGAATAGTTTTCCGGATGAAGGAGCGGCAGTGCAGCTTTTGTCAATTTATTTATGATTCCAGAGTGTAGCATCGTCAACAAATCCCAGTCAAGCCGGAAGAGGTAGGCCAGGCAGAATCGGTGTCATGTTTGGCCGATAGTCCTGCGTCTTGAAATTTTTTCACTCTTTGTTCGTCGGGATATGATAGGATACTGTATTCCAAAAAACGCCCGGTGCATGCAGATACACTGTATCAATTAATACTGTCGCGGGAAAGCGGTCTTTTTCATAGAGCCTCTTGCAAAATGAACGTCGTAGCGAGATCGAGAAAAAAATATTCTGAGCACGGGAAACACGCACAATGGCCATTGACATAGAACAAGAACTGGAAAGATTGCTGCATGCTGACCAGCATGATCCCTTTCAGGTGCTGGGACTGCATCTCATCGATTGCGAACCGCCGGCTGCCATCATCCGCGCCTTTCAGCCCCATGCCGAGTCCATGCGCATTCTCGTGGACGGTGAACGCCGGCATATGTATAAAATGCGGGCCGAAGGGCTTTTCGAAATTATTATTCCCGACCGTTCTCAGCCTTTTTCTTACCAGCTTGAAGCGACATATTACAACAACGGCACGCATATCTTTGTCGATCCCTACTGTTTCATGCCCCTGTTGGGCGACATGGACCGCTATCTGTTCAACAGCGGCACCCATTACGAGGCCTACAACAGGATGGGCGCCCACCTGGTAACCGTAGGCGGTATCTCCGGCACCGTTTTCCGGGTCTGGGCGCCTGCGGCGCGCCGGGTCAGTGTCGTGGGTAATTTCAACGCCTGGGATGGTCGTGTCCACCAGATGCGGGTTCTAGGCAATTCCGGTATCTGGGAGTTGTTCATTCCCGGTTTTGGCGAAAATGAGATCTACAAATTCGAAATACGCACCCAGCACGGCCATCTCCTGGAAAAGGCCGATCCGTTTCAGTTTTACGGGGAACTCCGACCCCGGACCGCCTCGGTGGTCAGGGATCTGCACAGATATCAGTGGCAGGATGGCGAATGGCTACAGTCCCGAGCCCGTGTCTTGCCGTACAACCGGCCCCTTTCCATCTATGAGGTCCACCCCGGCTCCTGGCGGCGCGACCCGGCCGATCCAGAGCGCTTTCTCACCTATAAAGAGTTGGCTGACAGTTTAGTCCCGTATGTCAAGGAGATGGGGTTTACCCATATCGAACTGATGCCAGTCAACGAGCATCCCCTGGACGAATCCTGGGGCTATCAGGTGACCGGCTACTACAGCGTTACCAGTCGTTACGGAACTCCGGATGAGTTCATGTATTTCGTGGATCTCTGCCACCAACACGGCATCGGGGTCATCCTCGATTGGGTGCCGGCCCACTTTCCAACCGACGGCCACAGCATAGGTAATTTCGACGGCACGGCGCTGTACGAACACGAGGACCCGAGGCAGGGCGCCCACCCGGAATGGGGAACGCTCATCTTCAATTACGGCCGCAAGGAAACCAGCAATTTCCTGATTGCCAATGCTTTGTTCTGGTTCGACAAATACCACATAGACGGCCTGCGGGTGGACGCGGTGGCCTCCATGCTCTATCTCGACTACTCCCGCCGGGATGGGGAATGGATGCCCAACTGTTACGGTGGCCGCGAAAACATCGAGGCGATTGAATTCCTTAAACATTTAAACAGCGTGGTCTATGAAAAATTTCCCAACGTGCTGATGATCGCCGAGGAATCGACCAGTTTCTTCGGGGTTTCGAAACCGGCGGATATCGGCGGACTGGGGTTCGGCTTCAAATGGAACATGGGCTGGATGAACGACACGCTCACTTATTTCAGCAAGGACCCCCTCTTTCGAAAATTCCATCACAACGCCCTTACCTTTTCCTTATACTACGCCTTTTCCGAAAATTTCATCCTGCCGCTTTCCCATGACGAAGTGGTACACGGCAAGGGCTCCCTGCTCGGCAAGATGCCTGGCGATCCCTGGCAGCAGTTTGCCAATCTGCGGCTCCTCTTCTTTTTCCTCTGGACCCACCCCGGAAAAAAACTCCTGTTCATGGGCGGCGAGTTCGGGCAGTGGTCGGAGTGGTACTGTAAAACGAGCCTTGAGTGGCACCTGCCGGAGCAGAACCCCGGACACCGCCACCTTCAGGAACTGGTAAAAGAACTCAATCGACTCTACAGGGCCAACCCGTCACTCTGGGAAATCGATTTTACGCACGAAGGGTTCCAGTGGATGGATTTCAAGGACGCGGACAACTCGGTTATCGCCTTTGCGCGCTTTGCGAAAAACCGCCGCGATCATCTGATCTGTCTGCTGAATTTCACGCCCCAGGTACATCACGGTTACCGGCTCGGCGTGCCGACCGCCGCGCCCTATCGGGAAATCATGAATACCGATTCCAGGCTGTTCGGCGGTACCGACACCGGCAACCCTCTCCTGGAAATCCCGCATCATGAGTCCTGGGGAGAGGCGCCGTACCACATCACCGTCTCCGTCCCACCACTGGGAGGAATTATTTTGCAACCTGTTTACGCACCGGAATCATAGCAACAGAAAAGAAGGAGGCCCCAATGTCGGCAGGCAATGAACTGCAGCCCTCTGGAGAAAAGATGCGGCAGGCCATCCGCTGGTTCAGCGAAGAGATCCAGTCCTGCCCGCAGAAAAACAGACACGAGGTTATGCGGGAGGCTGAAATCCGTTTTGACCTTTCACCTCGGGAATGTGAATTCCTGCACAGTAAATTCTGCGACAACGCCAAAAAAAAATAGAAAAACCATCAGAACATTTTGGTTTCGCTGATGTCTTTCCTGATTTCTCGAAAGACCGGCAAGGCGGACAGAAAACACGCAAAAATGCTCGGGTCGAAATGGCTACCGCTCTCCTCTTGCATGATGCGGAGGGCCTCTTCTTCTAAAAATGCCGGCCGGTAAACCCGGTCATACACCAGGGCGTCGTAGACATCGGCAATGGCGACAATGCGAGCCGACATCGGTATATCCTCGCCGCGCAGGCCGTTGGGATAGCCGCTGCCGTCCCACTTTTCATGATGCGACAGGGCAATGGTGCTGGCCAGCTTCAGGAGCGGCACCTTGGAATGGCCAAGGATGTTGGCGCCGATCACCGTATGCGTTTTCATGGTCGCGAATTCTTCCGGCGTCAGCTTGCCCGGCTTCAGCAGAATACTGTCCGGGATGCCGATCTTGCCCACGTCATGCATGGGCGCGGCCACCCGGATGTTGTCGATCTCTGCCTGCCCCCAGCCAAGCACCCTGGCCAACTCCGCCGAAAACAACCCGATTCGCCGAATGTGCTCGCCCGTGTCATCATCCCGATATTCCGAGGCCCAGACCAAATGCAGGGCGATTTCTTCCTCGCGGCTTCTGATTTCGACGGTCCGCTCGTGGACCTCCTGCTCCAGGCGGCGTTCGTACTCAAGGCTTTGCAGGGTCAGGCGCAACCGTTCCAGGGCGTTCGCCACATTGATAATGAACTCGTTTTTATCAAAGGGCTTAATCATGTAGCCGTAGGCCCCGATCTCCAGCGCCCGGATCGCCACCTCCCGGCTGTCAACCGCAGTGGCCATGAGTACCGCGGTGAGCGGAAACCGCTCCCTGGTGATCCGCAGCAGTTCAATGCCTGATCTGCCCGGCATGTTGATATCGGATATCAGCAGATCTATCCGATTTTTTTCAAGACAATCCAGAGCCTCGTCGGTGTTGGCCGCCACCAGACATTCATACCCCTCCTTTTCCAGCCAGCGGGAAATGGTCTTGCAGATGTAAAGTTCATCATCAACAATGAGTATTCTGGTGGGTCCGGCAGGTTGACCGGCATTGTGTTCGACAATTATGTCCATCGATCTAATCCTGTGCCATTGCTAATTGAACTTTCATGGCAATCTCCTGAGAGGAAAACGGCTTGCTGAGAAACGAATCCCCTTCCCTGACCACGCCCTTGCGGGCCACGATATCATCCATGTAGCCGGACATGTACAGAACCTTCAAGTCCGGTTTCAATGTCGCGAGGCTCTCGTAGAGTTCCCTGCCGTTTTTGCCGGGCATGATAACATCGGTGAGCAGCAGATCAATCGCCCCGGCCTGCCGGTCGAAAATCTCCTCTGCCTCCCCGGCGTTCGCGGCGCACAAAACATTGTACCCGAGTTTTCCCAGCATGAGATTGGTTATCCGTCGAACCGGTTCCTCATCTTCGACAAGAAGAATGGTGCCTCCGGCTTTAGAAGCGACAATCTTTTTATCCTCATCCTTCACCACTTTTTCATCATCTTCAAGAAAAACCGGCAGCCACACCTCAAATGTACTGCCCTGGCCCAACGCGGAAGTCACCCAGATGAACCCATGATGCTGCTTGATAATCCCGTACACCGTGGAAAGGCCGAGGCCGGAACCACGGCCCACTGCCTTGGTGGAGAAAAACGGCTCAAATATCTGCGTCAACACCTGTTCATCCATGCCGCAGCCGGTATCCTCGACCGAAAACGAGACATAGGAACCGGTCGGGATTTCCACTTGCTGGTGCGGCGCTCTGGCTAAAATCGCCTCGGGCGTGACACCGGTTGTCCTGATGACGATCCGGCCACCGTCAGGCATGGCATCCCGGGCGTTGATTGTCAGGTTAGCAAGAATCTGTTCGATCTGGCCGGGGTCGGCGTGCACAGGCCCCAGGTCAGGATCAGGGATAAATTCCAATTCAATATGCTCGCCGATAAGCCTTTTCAGCATTTTCAGAAGATGGCTGACCAGTTCGTTGATCTTGACATATTCAGGATTCAGGCTCTGTCGACGGCTGAAGGCCAGGAGTTGCCTGGTCAGTTTCGCCGCCCGCTGCGACAGATCGACGATCTCTTTCACCTCTGTCCGCAACGGGTGATCTGTTTCGAGATCATCCAGCACTATCTCGGCAAAACCGATAATGCCGGTGAGCAGGTTGTTGAAATCGTGGGCCACGCCGCCGGCCAATTGCCCGACCGCCTCCATCTTCTGGGCCTGCAGAAACTTGGCCTCCAGACGTAATTTTTCCTCCTCGCTCGCCTTACGGAGCGTGATGTCGCGAATCATGCCCACCGCCCACCAGGCTTCACCGGATCGAAGCCGGGCCAGCGATAGTTCAAGGGGAAATTCGGACCCATCCTTGCGGAGTCCGGTAATCTCAAAACTCTTGCCCAGCAGAAAGCCTTCCCCGGAAGCTTTAAATTTCTCCATTCCTCGCCGGGCCGCGGCCTGGTATTGCCGGGGGCTCAACAGGGCATGCAAATTTATCCCGATCACCTCCGGCGCGGTGTAGCCGAATATCTTTTCAGCCGCCGGATTCCAATGGGCAATCGCCCCTTGTTCATCCATCATGATGATAGCGTCATGGGCCGAGTCGTTGATGGCCCGATATTTCTCCTCGTTCTCCCGTAGCGCCTCCTCGGCCCGTTTCCTCTCAATAATGGCGGCGACTACGCTGGCCGCGGCCAGCAGCACCTCTTCTACCTTCTTGTCCCGCTGGCGGCCGGCCGTTGTGTAGACGGTGAAAACGCCCAACGGTTTCTTGGCGGCCGAGACTATGGGGACACAGTAATGGCCATGCGGCTTCATGCCCTCGTAAGCAATATCATGGGTCTCGTCAACACAATCAACAAAAAGAATATCGCTGCCAAGAACAGCCCGACCGCAAAGACAATAGCCGAAAGGCACATGCGCGCAGCCGGTAAGCAGAGGCTCGACAAGATTTCTCTGTGCCTGCATGACCAGACGGTCACGTCCCTCTTCCACCAGGAAAACAACTCCTTTGGGTTCCAGAATAAGCCAGGGCAGCGAGGTGATGTAATGGATGAACCGTTCAAGCAACTCAGGCAGGGCGAGATTTTCAAGGGAGAGATGCAGGAGTTTGTTCAGCACGGAGAGAGTCATGCTGTGCTGCTCGATTTCGATCTCCGCCCGACGAGTTTTGGTAACATCAATGCCGGTGGCAATGAGATGCTCGACTACGCCATCCTGATCAAACAGGATGGAGTTTGACCAGGAAATCAACCGGCGTTCGCCCGCGCGAGTCAACCAGTAGTTCTCAAACGTACTCGCTTGCTGACCGGTCTGCAACGAGGCAAAGACCCTCTTTACCGGTTCAATGTCTTCCGGAATCAAAAGAAAATCCCAGACATGCCGGCCCAACACTTCCTTATAGGTAAAGCCAGTCAGGGTCTCGCAGGCCCGGTTAAACCGGATGATGCGGCCTTCCCGGTCCAGAACCACCACCAGGGCGTCAACGGTGTTCATGACCGCAAAGATGAAATCCCGTTCATGCTGCAGCTTTTCCGCCGTTTTTCTGGCGTCTGAAACGTCACGGACGATCTCGATGCCGGCGATTATCTTGCCTGAGTCATCCTGCAGGGGGGAAGTGGTTATCTCGACCTGAATCGGCCCCGCGGCCGTCTGCCCGCTACGGACGGCCGTATGGATCTCCCCGTCGGCAAAGGAGAGAGCCATGGGGCAACCATCGCAGACCGCATCCCGCTGCTCATAGGCCTGATAGCAGTGCTCGCCTTCATGACTGCCGCCGATCATCTCCTTATTTCGTTGGTTCTGGAACAGAATCCGGAAATCGACATCCTGGATACTCAGGCCTTCGCCCATGGCGGCGATAATGGCGTCCGCCCTGGCCTTTTCCAGCCCAATACTTGCCCTGGCTTTCTGCAGGGCCGTTTTTTCACGTTGCCGTGCCGCCGTTACAAAATCAACCAGCAGTCCAAAGGCCACGAGGAAAAAACTAGCGACCAGCCGAAATAAAATTTCCCTTTTGTTGATAACTAAAACATGCCAGAATCCTTCATCATAATGAAATGCTGCATCCAGTCCTGCGTCAACAAACCAGAACAGAATCACCACTGCTCCGGCTATGGCCGTATATGTATATCTCGAATTGATCATGCTTTTCCTTACGAGTTAGCGCCTCACGCCGCGGGCGGCGGTTTATCATAAAGTAACTTTTCGCCAGTTCATGCCCTGGAAAAGGCAGAAGAGAATATCGAACAAGGAATAATGAATGTCGAAGGGAAGCAGGGAGTTCG
>Ga0156789_1109_pt6 | contig 13773 bp, 10 predicted proteins | sample RifOxyD3_FD_110738 | JGI IMG/M metagenome (GOLD analysis project Ga0156789, IMG submission 110738) | Deltaproteobacteria bacterium RIFOXYD12_FULL_57_12 | reverse complement strand
TCATCACCCCGGCGGTGCCGTTGTCATAGGCAAATGCGGCTCCACCCATGGCCAGGGCCTCCGGGCCATAGCCTTCCAGGTTCATGCCGTTGGTCGCGCCGGCCTCGCCGGCGGTCAGGCCGAGCGCCATGGTCATGGCCAGTACGCCGGTCAACCCCTTCACCTTCTGATAGCTTTTTCTCTTCATTCGGGAATCTCCTTTCTCAAATGATTGTCACCGAAAGGTGGTGTCGAACAACCCCTCACCTTCGCCACGTCCCCACTGCCTGTTCCGGTCATATCTCGGCCGGAATTTACGCTTACTTCTTCTTGATTAAGAAGGTGTACACGCCACCCGCCTCCTTGACTTCGAGCAATTCGTCGCCGGAACGCTTCAAAAGGGCGGGCATATCTGACTTCGATCCGGCATCGGTGATTTCAACCTGCAGGATCTTACCGGCGGTGGTATTCTGCAGCGCCTTCTTGGTTTTCAGCATGGGCATCGGACAGTTCAATCCCTTCAAATCAATGATTTCGTCAGCTTTAATGTCGCTCATTTTTCTACTCCTTGTTGAGTGCTTGCTTTACTTGAAAAATTTTAGTTCAGTACATAAACAACTACGACGACTATACCTGCAACTGCGCCTTGATCGATTCCATGGCCGAGCGCAGGACTTCAAGGGCGGATATGATGTTGGGCCGCTGGGAAGCCTCGATCTGGCCCAGCAGCTGACTGTGGAGATGAAAGACGAACTCCTCGATTTCCCGGACCTTGCGCTGCCCTTTCGGCGTGAGGCTGACCAGCTTCACCCGGGCATCATTCGGGTCGGGCGCTCTCTGGAGCAATCCCTTTCTGACCAGGTTGTCGATGATCACCGTGGCCCGGCTCTTTGCCACCTCAAGTTTACCGGCAACCGTCATGGCGGTCAGGTAGCGGTGCCCGTCAAAAAGAGCCAGGCACTTCAGTTCCGAGGGCGGCAGGCCGAACATTTTTGCCTCCAGGTAAATACGCTCCTGGCAACAATTATTCATTTCGTTAATCAGCTCCTGGAGCTTGTTGGCCTGATATTCAACCAGTCTTACATCTATTTGAGGATTGACATTGTTCATGCGGTGAACTATATTGTCGGCGAAATGGTTTGTCAAGCCAAAATTTTTAATCGCCAACCGTCCACTTGCAGAATCAGAGTCAGAGGAGGAATACATGAATAAAAAAAATGATGGCGCCATGAACCCATACCTGGCCGGCGGCCTGAGCGGCCTGGTGATCATCTTCTCCGCCCTGCTCACGGGAAATTATTTCGGCGCCTCAACCTCCTTTGTCAGGTCGGCGGGCATGCTCGAAAATTTCGTAAGCCCCGGCCGGGCGGCCCAAATCGATTACTTTATCCACTATATACCGAAGTTTGACTGGCAACTGATGTTCGTGGTCGGGATCTTCCTAGGTTCTCTGGCAGCGGCCTTGGCGACCGGCTCCTTCAAGTGGCAGGCGGTGCCCGACATGTGGGCCGGTCGCTTTGGCGCCAGCCCGGTCAAAAGGGGAATCGCCGCCTTCTTTGCCGGCATTGTCGCCATGTTCGGCGCCCGGCTGGCCAACGGTTGCCCCAGCGGCCATGGTCTGAGCGGTGCGGTACAGTTGGCAATAAGCGGCTTTATCGCGCTCACCTGTTTTTTTGTCGGCGGGATTGTGGTCGCCCGCCTGCTTTACAGCGGAGGACACAAATGAACAGTCAACTCTTCTACGGCCTGATCACCGGGGCTTTCTTCGGCTTCTTTCTCCAACGGAGCCGGGTGGTCCGCTACGATAAACAAATCGGCGCCCTACGTTTCATGGACATGACCATTCTCAAGTTCATGCTGTCCAGCATCGTCGTCGGCATGGTCGGCATCTACTTCCTGCGAGACCTTGGCCTGGTGCAACTGCGTTTCGTGCCGACAACAATCGCCATGAACGTGCTGGGCGGCCTGATTTTCGGGGCCGGCTGGGGCGTACTCGGCTACTGCCCCGGTACCCAGGGCGGCGCCCTGGGCGAAGTCCGGCTCGACGCCCTCTGGGGCATCCTGGGCATGACCCTGGGCGCCGGTCTCTATGCCGAATTCTATCCGGCTATTACAAAAAATCTTGCCGGGGTCGGCGACTACGGTTTTATTACCCTGCCGCAGGTGCTGGGCGTCAACCCCTGGCTGGTGATCGCCGGTTTTGTGGCCGGCGCCCTCCTGCTCTTCCGGTGGCTTGAGAAAAAAAGATTATGACCCGCCTGCCGTTGCCTCAAACAAAAAAAGCAGGGCGCTCTCGCCCTGCTTTTTTTTGATCACGCCGGCCGCTGGCCAGGCCAGGCGACGATAATCGCTGCAGCCGGTCACGAATAATCAATCTTCTTCTGCAACTCACGCACCCGCTCGGCAATGTACTGTTTGAGACGTTGCGCATCGGTCGCGGCCAGTTCCCTGAAACACAACCCGAGAACGCCGTTGGCCTGGTTGCTGTACTTGAAGCTGCCCTTGACCTGGACCTTCTCGCCGGTCGGCAGGGCGATGATAATATTGACCGCTTCATCAGGTGAACAATCCGGAACAGATGATCCCCCCGCAAGCCCAACTCCCCCGATACCGATATCCTTTACCTGAAACACCTCGGTCGTATCATTGATCGTGGCGTGTACCCGAACCGGATTTTCCGGGCTCGGCACCACCCGCACATGCCGCCGGTTGTCAGCAACGATCTTCTGGAAATAATTTTCAAGCAGACCCCGATGCTGCGGATTGATCCGGGTGAAATGAATGCCAAAACTCTTGAACTCGCTGTCCGCGCCAATCCGGCCGGCATGTTTGATCACACCGCTTGCATCAAAACTTTTACAACCCGGCAGGGAAATGATCAGATTGACCTCGCATTTCACCTTAGCACTCATGTAATTCTTGGGGACGTGAATCCCCAGACCGTTTTTCCCGATATCCTTGGCATAGAGAATATCGATAAATCCATCACCCATTATCTGGACCTCAACGGGCTCCAACTCTCGCGGCGCAACGCGCTTCTCCCTCCTCTGCTCCACCGTCATGCCCCCAACAGAAAAAGTCAAATACCTCTGAAGCCCATCCCCTGTCCTGATCCCCCAACAACCGGAAAACCCTCATAAAAGCGCCACTCTTATTGCATTATCACTCACATATACATGGAAACAATAAAAATGTACAGCGCATAAAATGACCTGGCGAAGCAGCCATGAAACCACCCTGATTCTGCGCAAAATGCCTAAAACACCTAACGTTCGCAACCCTGTTCTTTTCTTTCAGAATTGCGGAACTACACAGTATTCCATGGCATTTCCCGCCTGAAAAAACCTGGCGTTTTTTCTGATTGACAAACGCAATTCCGAATGATAGCAGTAGGGGAACTTGTACTGCGAAAAAATGGGCGCCAGGAAGCACTGCCGGGCGAGAAGCAGAGCAGGCCTTTCCGCGCAAAAAATATCACGACCTTACGATACGGATTTCAAACGGCGGCCTGGACAACAGCGCCGGCCAGCACCATTTCGGAAGCAGGTCATAATAAAAATAACCTTAACAAAGGAGGTGAAGGAAACCGGAAAACAACGAGGGAGATAAGACAACTTCTCTAATCAACCACAAACATTGAACAAGGGGGAAATCTTATGAAAAAGAATATTGTGATTCTCGGCGGCTGTGTGCTGCTTCTCTCATGCGCCACCGCGGCATACTGCGCCGACGGACCTTATGTGAGCGCGAATATCGGCTGGGCCATGGCAAATGATTCGGATATTTCCTACACGGACCCCAGCGATAATGGCGCCATAGAATATGACACCGGATTGGCGCTGAGCGGTGCAGTGGGTTATGCCACTGGCAATCTGCGGATCGAGGGCGAGGTCGGCTATCAGAAAAACGATTATGACAAGTGGAGCGACCCAGGAGGAAGCTGGGATGCGTCCGGAGACATGAGGGTGCTCTCCTTTCTGGCCAATGGCTATTACGACTTTGTCAACGCGAGTGCGGTCACCCCGTATCTCAGCGCCGGTCTGGGATTTGCCGATGTCGAGTTTAACAATCCAGGACATAGTGCCGACGACACGGTGTTTGCCTATCAGGTCGGCGCCGGGGTCGGCTTTGCCGTCAGTAAGCAGGTGACCATCGACCTAAAATACCGATTCTTTGCCACGGCAGACCCCAAATTTGACGACGCGGAAGCCGAATGCGCCAGCCATAATATCATGCTGGGGCTGCGATACAGCTTCTAACCCAGGATCAACAGATTGCCCTAAAGGCAAAGCAGAAACGCCGCCCCTGCCTTGGGCAATACAAGCCAACAATACAGCAAGGCAGGACGCCGCCTATGCGGCCCTGCCTTGCTGGTTTCGGAATCTCCGGCCGGTCGGGCTGCTGGCAGCTCGACCAAGAACGTCGGCGTTCACTTCATGAAGTGGGCCGTTGCCGATTCTGCCGGCGCCTCATCAGCCTATTCGCACGCTGCCGGAGCGGGCGCTTCGTCCTTTGCCGGTGCCGGGCCGCCCTTCATGTCGCGCCTCATGCCATCCCTTTTCCCTGGCATATCGTGGGCCACGGACCGCATCTCCTTGAGTTTTTTCCTCTGCGCCGGGGTCAACAGCGCCTTGATCTCCTCCGTGGCCTTGATCCCGGCAAAGAGCAGCGCCGTCTTCATGGACTCGACCTCCTTGAGCTTCTTTTCAACCGCCTTTAAATCCACCTGTTCCTCGTGCAGAAGGTCGGCCAGCTCCAGATAGCCGATCTGCAGATCGGCTTTCTTGCGGATGACCTCCTTGGCCACCGTGTTCCTGCGCTCCCTGATCGTAGCGCGCTGTTTCTCGTCAAGATCAAGACCGTCCAGATGGCCCCACAGAGGATGCCGGTCGTCAAGCATGCCGCTCATCATGCCGTGTTCCATCGGCCCGCCATGCATCATGCCCATTCCGGGGCCCATGCCGGAGTCTGAATCCTCCATGCCCATCATGCCGCCCATTCTCGCCTGGGCCAACCCGGCCGTGCCAACAAGAAAAAAACCAACAACAATCAATTTCCATCCGGTTCTTACACTCATCCTGTCTGATCCTCCTGTGAAGTGTTGAAGAATTCGCGCAGCCCCGCGGTCGACGTGGAACCCGTGGGGACTCTACACTGCTCCTATGCTACCCCGGAACACGATTGAAAAGCAACAGCGGCGCGGAACCCCTTGTCGACTCCTGCCCCCTGCCGCGCTCCGGAACTCTCTGCTCATTTTTCCACGCCAGCCTATCATTTTTTGTCATTGATTCTGCCGGCCGTCTGTGCTAGAAAACAATCATGCGCGGTCGCCGCAGATCAACCCCTGGCCCGTGCTGCTTTCAGGGACTCAGAAAATACTAATGTACCATCACGCATCCCGTCTTAGGGCCACCTTTGGCCGTGCCTCAATCGCAAAATCCTCGACGTAGCCCTGCTACGCCTGCGGTTTTGCTCAATCGGCCCGGCCAAATCTGACCCAACTCCGGGCGCGATCCAGGCATATTACTATTTCCTGAGTCCCTTGCTTCCGTCGCCACAGAAATCACCCCAATATCAAGTGAGCACACAGGAGGAGAGCCATGCCCAAAAATTTCGTTCAGAACATCAAACTGGATGCCCGTCCCGATCGCCTCGATCTGCGCGACCGGACCTACTCACCGCCGGTAAAATCGCTGCCGGCCCAATGGCCGCCCGACGAGACGCTGAAACAACTGCTGCCCGAATATGTGGCGCATGACCTGATCCTGGATCAGGGCAAGGAGGGCGCCTGTACCGGCTTTGGTCTGGCCTGCATGATCAACTACCTGCTTTGGCGACGGCATATTGAAACCAGCCAGGCGCCATTTGCAACAGTCAGCCCCAGGATGCTCTATCACCTGGCCCGTTTCTACGACGAATGGCCCGGCGAAGACTATGAAGGCTCCAGTTGCCGCGGTGCCCTCAAGGCATGGCACAAACATGGTGTTTGCGCCGACGAAAGGTGGCCCTACCGCGACCCGCAGGGAAACGTGGTGTTCATTCCGCCCCAGCCCGGCTGGGAAACGGATGCCGTCACCCGCACCCTGGGCGTCTATTACCGGGTCGACAAGAATTCGGTGGTGGACATGCAGGCCGCCATCTATCAGGTCGGCGCCATCTATGTCTCGGCCAACGTGCATGCCGGCTGGAACCTGGCCAGCCGAAAAAAACCGGTCAGCCATGCAGCCCTGCCGGTAATCGCACCGAAAACCCGGATCGACGGCGGCCATGCCTTCGCCATTGTCGGCTTCAATGAACATGGTTTCATTGTGCAGAACTCCTGGAGCCCGGCCTGGGGCGCCCATGGTTTCGCCATCCTCCCCTACCGCGACTGGGTCAAGAACGGTACGGACGCCTGGGTCTGCGGCCTGGGCGTTCCCAGGCCCCTGGCCGAGGCCAGCAGCCATTTCATCTCATCGACCGCGGGGCTGGCGGCAGTCGACCGGGCCGGCAACCTCTGGGGCGGCGACCTCTGGGGCGGCGACAATGACCTGGGCACCGGACACACCTACCACGACCCGGCGGTCGTACCATGGACCACGGCCCAGGCCTATCAGCACACCGTGGTCATGGGCAACAACGGCCGGCTGATCAACCGGCTGGTGACTGCTGAAAATGGAGCGGCCGGCCTGGAACACCTCGCCTGCACTGAGCCGGCTGCCTGGTTTGCCGGACGCCCTGGCGCCAAACGGCTGCTGATTTACGCGCACGGCGGCCTGAACTCCGAGGACGAGTCGGTGGCCAGAATCCGCATGCTGGCGCCCTATTTCAAGGAAAACGGCGTCTACCCAATATTCCTGACCTGGAAGACCGGGCCGCTGGAGTCGTTAACCGATATCGTGGCGGACGAGCTGGCCAAGGCCCTGTCACTCACCGCCGGCATCGGCGATATTTTTACCAACCTGAGACGAAAAATGGCCGAGGCCCTGGACCGGAAGATCGAGGCGATCTGCGAAATGAGCCCGGTCAAGTCCATGTGGACCCAAATGAAGCAGAACGCCCTGGAAGCGGCCTCGCCCACGGGCGGCGGCCGTTTGATCGTCGAGGCGCTGGTCAGGCTCAAGGCCCAACATCCGGAACTGGAAATCCACCTGGCCGGACATTCGGCCGGTTCGATCATCCTGGGCCACATGCTCGATGTCTTTGCCGCAAAAGGCCTCTGTATTGCCACCTGCTCCCTGTTCGCCCCGGCCTGCTCCATTGCCTTTGCCAACCGACACTATGCCGGTGTCGCCCGACAACCGACTCCGACCCTTGACCGCCGCCATCTCCACATCCACCTGCTTACGGATGAGCGCGAACTGGCTGATACCGTGGGGCCGTACGGCAAATCGCTGCTCTACCTGGTGAGCCGCGCCCTGGAGGAGTGCCACAAAATGCCGCTTATGGGGATGGCCAACGCCTTTGATCCGGCCAAGAACGCCACTGCGGTCTGGAACCAGGACACCAGAACGGACCTTGAAACATGGCAGACATTCTGGAACAATACGCCGAACCTGCACCAGGTGGCCACCATCCAGGTGAACACCGGGCCGCGGCGGATCGCCTCGGCCCACGGCGCCTTTGACAACGACATCAACGTAATGTCCGCCGTTATCATGCGGATCACCGGCCAGCCGCCGGTACATGCCGTTGAAAATCTGGATTATTAAGGGACAGAGTGGCAGAGTGGCAGAGTGGCAGAGTGACAAAGTGGCAAAGTGAAAAAAATCTTGGAGGTGCGCCATGCGACTCATGCAGACCTTTTACTGGGATTGTCCGGCAGTGGAAAACAAGGAAGGCGAGTGGTGGAATCTGGTCAAAGCCAAGGTGCCGGAGCTGGCCGCCATCGGCATCAGCGGCCTGTGGCTGCCGCCGTCGGGCAAGGCAGGCCATATCGACAGCATGGGGTATGCGCCCTACGACTACTACGACCAGGGCGAGTTTGACCAAAAGGGCGGGATCAAGACTTGGTTCGGGTCCAGGGCCGAGCTCAGAAATCTGATCGATCTGGCCCACGCCAACTCGATGATCGTCCTGGCGGATGCGGTGCTGAACCACTGCGATATCGGCGACGCCAAGGAACTCAACCCGCTGAGCAACAACGAACTCTTCACGAAGTACACCCCGAAATCCGGCAGATTTTTCAGGAACTGGAACAATTTCCATCCGTCGGAATATGACTGGCAGGACGCCGGCGCCTTTTACGGCGACCTCGAAGGCTACATGCTGCCCGATCTTTGCCACGACAACCCCGACACCTACGCGCAGGTCATGGCGTATATCGGCTGGCTGGCCGACCGGACGAACGGCCTTGGCTATGACGGCTTTCGCTACGATGCGGTCAAATATTTTGATTCCTGGATCGTCGAAAATGTGCAGAACTGGCGAAAATGTTTCGGGATCGTCGAGTACTGGGACGGCAATCTCGCGGCGGTGAAAGGCTACCTCGACTATATCGGCTGGCGGGCCTCCGCCTTTGATTTCCCTTTATTCTACGCCCTCCGGGAGATGTGCAACAATCCGAGCTATGACCTGCGATGGCTCTGGGGCAGCGGCCTGCACTTCGATTCCCCCACGCATGCGGTTACCTTCTGCGACAACCACGACACCGACCGCTCCTGCCCGATCATCACCGACAAGCTGCTCGCCTACGCCTTTATCCTGACCCACGAAGGCGTGCCCTGCATCTACTGGCGCGATTATTTCAACTACGGCCTGGCCATGCCGGACACGGCCCACGGCATTGCCCGCCTGTGCCAGATCCACCGCGACTATGCCGGCGGCGCCACCGAGCTGCTGCATGCGGACCAGCATCTCTACATCGCCCAAAGGCACGGCTTTGGCAGCCAGCCCGGCCTGGTGGTGGTGCTCAACACCCACCCGGATGCCTGGCAGGGCGCCCGGGTCCGGACCAGATGGCGCAACACGCCCCTTGCCTGCCAGGCCTGGTGGGGCCACGACCTGAACCGGCCGCTTGACAAATACGCCGACCAGCACGGCTGGGCCGATCTCTTTGCCCCGCCGCGGGGATATGCGGTGTATGTGCCGGTATAACGGCGCGTAACGTCGCAAGAGACTATCTGGGTCGCAGCCGCACCAGCATCTGGGTCACAAACTGCGCCACCGCGCTGAGCGCCCGCACGGCGGTTTCTATGATGCCGACGCGCTCGGGCCACTGGGAGCCGATATGGCTGTTCACCCCGGCATGCACCGGCAGCCCGGTCGGGTCTTCAAAGCCACCCGCCACCTGATCGGCATGGTGCGGCGCGGCAGTGCCCGCTGCCCGGCCGCTGCCGGTCCGGCGCCGGTAGGCGGCCCGCAGACGCGCCTCGGCCGGCGAGCGGCCGCCCGTCCGGTAGCGCTGTCGGTTCTGCCACCACTGATCCGCGGTCATGGCGTTGATGCCGTCCTGCTGGTTGTTCAACTGGGTCACGTACTCGTCCCGCAACGCCGGATCGATTACCTCCCAGGGGGTCGGGCTCACCTGGTTCATCTGGCGCCGGGCCTGGGTGATGGTGATCGCCAGGCCGCCGATGGAAAACAGCGCATAGCCGGGGTCGAGGTTCTGAATCGCCCGCAGGCGGTTGGCCAGGGCCTGCTTCAGGGGATTGAGCTGGGCCGCCGGCCGCCGCTGCTGCTGGCCGCGGTCAATGGCCTGGGCCTCGCCCTTGGCGCTGGCCAGTGTTGTCAGCATCTGGCCGGCCACCGGGCTGGTGCCGCGCGACTGAAACAGCCGGAACATGGCCGTGGCCTGATCAAGCTTGCCAATGATCGGCGGGATATTCACCGTATCAACAGCAGCCGCCCCGGCAGCACCGGCCACCGGCAGGTTGAGATCCTGCTCGCCGGTCGGATTGATAACAACGCGCACCCACCAGCGGCCGGCCCGCTGGAACGGCACAATGGACTGCAGCCCGTAGCGGACGCGGATAGCGGCCAGGAGCGGATTCAGCAACCCGGCACTGACCGTGCCTGTCAACCGGCGGGCCGCGGCCACCGCCGCCTGCGAGGCCAGCCGCAGGCGCGTGGCCGGATCCTGCGGCACGCCGGCCTGGGCAACAAACCGGCCGAGCCGCCGGGCCTGGGCGACAATCCAGGCAACCACGCGATCGAGGGCCCGGTCAATGGGCGCCCGAATGCGGTTGATAATATTGGTGACTGCGTCGCTGACCCGTCCCAGGCCAACCAGCCGCGCCAGGAAGCTGATCACCAGGGTTAAAAGGCCGGCCATGGTCCGCTCGACGCGGCTGGCGGCCGCGGCAATCGCCCCGCTGGCGATGGCCGCGATCGAGTCGATGAAGGACATTGCCACCTGGGCGATCTGGCGCAGCCGCTCGATAAAGAACATGATCGTGTTGTAAATGGCGATAATCGCCTGGATGAAGGCGCCGGCCGGATTGAGGCTGGTGACGAGGCGGGTGATTGCCGCCTGCACGATCCGGTTGCGCACAAAGGTCATGATCTGTTCCATCACCATTTCGCGGAGATTGCTGATCCCTTCCCGGATCCTTTCCCAGGCCGCGGCCGGTCCCTGGGTGACCAGGGTCCTGATGATCTCGAAGCCGCGCTCCATGGCTGAAACGGTAGTTTCGCCCACCACCCGTACCAATTTTTGCCGGATGTTCTGCCAGGTCAAGCCGAGCACCGACAGCACGAACTTGATGATCTCGCGCAGGGTGAAGGCCTGCGGGATGTAAACCCCGGCGCCGCCCATGGTGCCGGTCAGCCAGCCGATTAATGCACCGCGCAGATGGGTGAGGAAATTGGTGGCAAACTGCCGGAACCCCTGGATGCCGGCCCGCACCAGGTTCCCCACGAAGCCAATGGGGTTCTGAATGATCGACCGGAAGGCGCCGGCGGCGCGCCGGATATAGGGCATGGCGCCAGGCGCCAGGACTTCAAAAATAATCTGCAGGAGCCCAAGAACCTGCTGGCCAGCCCAGGAGATGAAGCGGCCGATGAAGGTGCCGAAAACCGTGCCGACCCGGGCAAAGGCCCTGGGCAGGAGCACGATATCGACCAGTTCGAGGGCTTGCAGGGCCTGGATGAACAGGGCGGGAATCTGCCGCACAAAACCGAGCAGCTCGGCCAGTGTCCCCTGGAACCAGGCCCAGGCGCGGGCCACGGCGTTTGCCCGCCTGAGGTTGTTCCAGACCTCTTCCTGGCCGATCAGCCGCATGAAGCCGCCAATCAGCGTCTCGGCGGTGCGCGGCACCGGCTTGCCGGTGATCGGGTCCTGGCCGAGCACGGCCTTCAGCAGGTCGTAGCCGCGGGTGCCCTCGGCCAGCCGCGCCAACGGCCGGAGGATGGCCTCCTTGATGAAGCGGATGATCCCGGTGATGAGGCCGCGCGCAAAACTGATGATCCGGCCAATCGGCTCGGTGAAGATGCGCTTGGCGCGATCCCAGAGCCCGCCGAGATTGAAAATGTCCCGCCAGCGCAATGAATTGAGGAAACTGTTCACCGCCTGCCGGATGCTGCTGCCGACCATGCCGAGTGAACGGATCTGCTGCTCGACCCAGGCGCCGACCCGGTCGAAGACGCCATGGTTGTCCAGGGCCCGGGTAATGAGCCCGCCGCCGGGGATAAACTCAACCACGGCGCGCAGAATATTGGCCGCGTTCCGCTCGACGCGGCTCATGTTGATCGGATTGACACCAAGGACGATGGTGAACATCCGAAAACCCGGGATCAGATTGGCCTGCCGGGCAAAATAGTTGAGGGCGTCGCCGATACCGAGACGCTGCACCATAACGGGCGACTGCTGGCTGACCGTGACCGCCGCACGACGTTGGATGGCCGCCCCCTGCTGGATGGTATGAGTCAGTTCGTGGGCGATCAGCTCCCGGCCGTCCTGGGTGTCGGGCCGGAAGCGATCCCGGCCGAAAAATATCTGATCGCCGACGGTAAAGGCCTGAGCGCTCAGTTGGGTATTGAGCCAGGCGGCCTTCTCGCCGGTATGCATCCTGACCGCGCGGAAATCGGCGCGGAACCGCGGCTCCATGAACCGACGCACGGAAAGCGGTAGCGGCGCGCCCGCCGCCGTGCTGTTCCGGATCTCCGCCGCGACATTGGCACCCACATCCGGCGTGCCCTCGGCCTTGCGCCGAATCTGCTCCTCCTCCTTTTTTTTCTGCCTGGCAAAAATCCCGGCACCTGGAAACCGCGCGATCTGGGGCGACTCAAACCTTGCCTGAAGCCTCTTTTTCTTCTCCTCCTTTGTGCCCTGTCGGAGCACACCTCCGCCGGCGGTCCCCGCAAAGACGCGGGCGTTTTCGGGCGCCGCCATCCGCATGATCTGCCGCGCCGTAGCCTCGGCCTCTTTCTCGGCGGGATCGCGGGGCGACGAAACCTTCATGGCGACCGCCACGCAGACCGGCCGGACGACCACGGCCCGCCGCTGCGCCATGGGCCGCGCCGCTGCCGGCTGCGTGGTAGCGGCCCGGTTCACGGTTTTTTGTTTTGCAGTTTCCACGTTTGAGGCCCTTACAGCGTTCTGCCTTCCTTCTGAAATTCCCGCCGGATGCCCTCTTCCAGATCCTCCAGCAGAATCACCACACTCTGCCGGCTCAGCGCCTTCAAGGACGCATAGCGCACCACATTCATGATGGTGCCGCCCGCAAGCTCATATTTCTCGGCGATCCGGCCGAGGTCGATCTTCTGCTCCGGCTCGGCCCTGGGCGAAAACGCATTGGTCCAGATGCGGAGACGTTCGGCAGGCTTGGGCATGGGAAAATAGACCATTGACTGCAGCCGGCGCATAAAGGCGTCGTCGATGTTGGCCTTCAGGTTGGAGGCCAGGATCACGACGCCGTTGAACTCCTCGATCCGCTGCAGCAGAAAGCTGATTTCCTGATTGGCGTAACGGTCGTGGGCATCGTCCACCCTGGTCCGCTTGCCGAACAGGGCATCGGCCTCATCAAAGAAGAGAATCCATTGCTTGTGCTCGGCCATGTCGAAGATCCGCGCCAGATTCTTCTCGGTCTCGCCGATGTACTTGGAAACGATCATGCTCAGATCGATCTTGTAGACATCGCAGCCGCAATGTTTGCCCAGAAGACAGGCGGAAAGGGTCTTGCCGGTCCCCGGCGGGCCGTGGAAGAGACTGGTGAAGCCCGGCTGCAGCCTGGCATCCATACCCCACTCCTCAAGCAGTTGCCGGCCGTGCATGACCCAGTGCCTGATCTCTTCAAGCTGGTCAAGGGTGAAGGCGGGCAGGACGAGATGTTCCCAGTCGAGTTTCGTCTCAATGAGCCGCGCCGGGAATTCGCTGTTAAAGTTCGGCTTGCGCGCCACCCCGGTAGTGAACCAGGAAAGATATTCACGGGAGATGGTCAACGCCCCGCTCAAGAGTGGTTCACCCACGGCAACCGGCGAGAGGTGGAGGATGCTGTGGCGGGCAAAGACATGGTCCCCTTCGAACAGGCGCGTCAGTTCGAAACGGGAGGCAAGGTCCTCCCCGGCCAGGATGAAGGCGGCGGTCTCGCCCGTCGGAATGAAGCCGCCGTGGGTGGTGCCGTGCAACCCGCCGAATTCGGTAAAGCCGCGCTCGGTTGCCTCGTTCTTGCTCCAGAGCACGTCGAGCAACTGCGGCCGGATATGGGGAATCAGGGCGAGCAGGAGAACAAGGCGCTCGCCGACCGAGAGATCATGGTGCTGGATGAACCGGGCGTAGGAGGAGTCGCTGTTGCCGAGATCGGGCGGCAAGAGGTCAGCAAGGGAAGTCCCGACCGGCTCCGTGGTGCAGTAAGTCTTCAGCCGCTGGTCAAGAAC
>Ga0156789_1067_pt1 | contig 13895 bp, 7 predicted proteins | sample RifOxyD3_FD_110738 | JGI IMG/M metagenome (GOLD analysis project Ga0156789, IMG submission 110738) | Deltaproteobacteria bacterium RIFOXYD12_FULL_57_12 | reverse complement strand
TCGGCCACCGGCGAAGTCCACCTTTCCTTTACCCGGCTGTTTCAGGGTAAAAGCAGGGAGGAAAGAGATGCCTGGATAGATGGCCTCCATGAAGCCCTGGGCCTGGCCCGCCGCCACCGCCGGGTTGAGGAGGAGCAGAGCCAGCAGGCGGCGGAAACTCTGCTGGCGCGTTTGCGCCTGGCCTTTCCGGAACTTACCCCGATCCATGACCATCTCGCCGGCCAATTCGAGACCGTCTGCCGCCTGGCCATTACCGGGCTCGATCTCCTGCAGGAGGAGTATTTCCGAGCCGGGGTCATTGTCAATTTTCTACGTCGCAACCGGGAGCCGGTTACCTTTTCCGAACTGGGAGCCCAGTACTGCGGTGACTCCAAGGCCCTGCGCCGGACCGGGCTGACCGGGCTGGTGGCGGACTGGCTACGGATTATGGAAGAACAGGAGAACGATGCCTGGAACGACGGGGCCGAAACAGTCTGGACCCGCCACCACGTGGTCCAGGACCGACTGGCCGTGCAGGCAACCGTATTCGGGCCGCTGCTCTACAAAAAGAACGGCCGGCCCCACCACCTGATCCACGAACTCTGGCAGGCCGGTGAGCCGGCCACCCTGTCGTGGCAGAATATTGCCGGGATCGAACGCCTATGCCCAGCCAGGGCTACAGCGGCCGATTTTGAGTTGATAACCTGCGAGAACGAGGCGACCTTCAGCCGTCTGGTCCGCGACCGCCAACCAGGAGTACTCCTCTATACCTGCGGCTTCCCCAATGATGCAGTGCTATCTCTTTACCGGCTCCTGGCCCCGGAGTCCTTACGTTGCCGGCACTGGGGCGACAGCGATCTGGCCGGACTCCGAATCGCGGCCATGCTCCATGCCGTTCACCCCCTGCAATTGTGGCGAAGCGATCTGGCAACCCTCACCCGCCACCAAGACCGGCTGCTGCCACTTACATCGGAGCAGCAGAACCAAGTGGACCGTTTTCTGGCAAGACATCCGGACTTCCCCTTTGGCGCCGAGCTCCGTTTTACCCGAGAGCATGGCTGGCTGGAACAGGAAAGCTGGCAGAATGGTACTGAAAACGGATAACTCCTGAAAATGCTGTTCTCGCCGGTTGGTTGACGGGTCGAAATCCCTGAATATCGAGTACCAGCATACAGGAATCTTCTCTGGAACAAGCTCAAACTGCAACAAGAAAACCACCTATGGATATCCATGCCACCCTCAAAACCACCTTCGGCTTTGGCCGCTTTCTCCCCGGCCAGGAAGAGGTCATCAGCAGGATATTAGACGGCCGCTCGACTCTGGCGGTCTTCCCCACCGGCCAGGGCAAGAGCCTGTGCTATCAGTTAAGCGCCTTGCACCTCCCCGGCCTGACCCTGGTGGTCTCGCCCCTGATGGCCTTGATGAAGGACCAGGTCGACTTTCTCCTGACCCGCCGGATTGCCGCGGCCCGGCTCGATTCCTCCCTGAGCCGGGAGGAGTTTGCCGGGGTCAATGCGGATCTTGGCCACAACCGCGTAAAACTCCTGTATGTGGCGCCGGAACGGTTCGGCAACGAACGGTTCCTGGCCCTGCTCAAACGGCTGCCGATCTCCCTGCTGGTGATCGACGAGGCTCACTGCATCTCCGAATGGGGCCATAATTTCCGGCCCGACTATCTGAAACTGGCCACAGTCGGCCGCGACCTCAAGGTTCCGGTCACCCTGGCCCTCACCGCCACGGCCACACCCCAGGTAGCCGTGGATATCCGCGCCGCCTTTGCCATCCGGCCGGAGGATTTTATCCATACCGGTTTTTACCGGCCCAATCTGACCCTGCGCTTTTCCCCTTCCCCTGATCCGTTAGCCGTGCTTGTCGACCGCCTCTCGACCCGGCCGCCCGGCGCGGTCATTGTCTACGTCACCCTGCAGGCCACGGCCGAGCAGGTAGCCGCCGCCCTCACCGGGCAGGGCCATGAAGCCCGGGCCTATCATGCCGGCATGCCGGACGAGGAGCGGCAGGCGGTGCAGGAATGGTTCATGGCCTCGCCCCAGGCCGTGGTCGTGGCGACCATCGCCTTTGGCATGGGGATCGATAAGGCCGACATCCGTTATGTCTTTCATTATAACCTGCCGAAGAGCCTGGAAAATTATGCCCAGGAGATCGGCCGGGCCGGCCGCGACGGCAAGCAGGCGGTCTGCGAGATGCTCGGCGGCGCCCAGGACCTGCGCGTGCTGGAGAACTTCATCTACGGCGACACCCCGGAGCCGGCCGCGGTCAACAGCCTGCTCAACGCCATCCTGGGTGAGGCGGAGCGGTTCAGCCTCTCCGTTTACGAGACATCTCTGGGTTACGACATCCGACCCCTGGTAGTGAATACCCTGCTCACCTATCTGGAACTCGAAGGGATCATCGAATCCACCGGGCCGTTTTTCACCTCGTACAAGTTCATCCCGGCCCGGCCATCGGCGGAGATTCTGGCCCGCTTCGACCCGGAACGGGCCGCTTTTCTGCGCGGCCTTTTCTCCCTGGCCCGCAAGGCCAGGACCTGGTTCACCCTGGATGTGAACGAGGCCATGGAAAAACTCACCACCACCCGGGAACGGGTGGTGGCGGCCCTGAATTACCTGGAGGAGCAGGGCGATCTTGAACTGCAGGTGGCCGGCGCCCGGCGCGGTTTCAAGATCGTCAGCCGGCCCGGGCCCGAGGAGGCGGCTGCATTGGCGGCCCGGCTCCAGGAGCGGTTTCTGCTCCGGGAGAAAAACGACATAGAGCGGCTCAGCCAGGTGGTTTCCCTGATCCGCCATCCCGGCTGCAAGACCCGGCACCTGCTCGCCTATTTCGGCGAGGAACGGTCTGACAACTGCGGCCATTGCGAATATTGTCTGACCGGCGCCGCGGATGACCCGGCCTGGGCCGCAACGCTGCCCCCGGAAAGGGCGGCAGTCATTTCGGCAGAGATGCAAAAACGGCTGCGGGCCATACTGGCCGAGCAGCATGAGGCCCTGAACACCCCGCGCCGGCAGGCTCGATTTTTCTGCGGCATCCGCTCGCCTGCGGCGGGCCGAACCCGGCTGTACGGACATGCCGCCTTCGGCCTGCTCCAGCACCTCTCCTTTCCCGAGGTGCTGGCATGGCTGAAGCATCCCGAGCTTACCTCACCTCAAAGGTGAGCTGATCCTCGATCGTGCCGTCCCGACCGATGAGCGCCAGATGATGCGCGCCGCGACTGGGTTGCCATGCCGCCAGCGGCGCGCTACCGATCACGGCATTATCGACGGCCAGGCGAAATGACGGGTCGTCAGACGACGATTCGAACATGACCTTTTGCAGTTCAGCCGGGATATCGGGGTCAACGGCGATCACCGTGTCCGGCGCCGGATAGATGATCTTCGGCAGCGCCTTTCTGGTGACGAGGCGTGGTGCGGACTGTTCGGTCCCGGCGATAAACCATTCCTGTTTCCCGACGGCCAGCCCTTTCTTGTCGGCCAGGACCGGCCCTGCCGAGACCCCGGCTGGCTTCAGCGGCGACCGGCTCGGCGTGTCGCGATGGAGGAAATTCATCATCTCAAGCCAGACCGGTGCCGCGCCGCTCACACCCGAGACATTCCACATCGGGGCACCGGAGAAGTTACCCACCCAGACGCCAACGGTGTAGAGGCTGGAATAGCCCACACACCAGTTGTCCCGCATGTCCTTGCTCGTTCCCGTTTTCACCGCGGTCCAGAACCTCGTCGCCAGAGGGCTTTCAAGGCTGAACGTGGCGCTCCGCGCCTCCCGGTCCGAAAGGATGTTGGAAATGATGAAGGCGGCTTCGGCTGACAAGGCGCGGCTGGGCGGCCCGGACTCTTCAACGGGGGAGAGTCGCAACCGGCTCCAGACACCGCTGTTGGCAATGGCACGATAGCCATTCACCAAATCCCACAACGTGATGTCGGCGCTACCGAGCGCAAGCGAAGGGCCATAATGCTCCGCTTCCAGAAGCCCGCTGAATCCGAAGGCCTGGAGTTTTTGCACAAAGGCCTCGGGGCCAACAAGATTAAACGTCTTCACTGCCGGAATGTTGAGCGACGAGGCAAGCGCGGTTCTCGCCGTCACCATGCCACGAAAATCCAGGTCGTAATTCTCCGGCCGGTAAACGCCCCGCTCCGTGGGCATATCAAGAGGTGCGTCATCAATCAGCGACGCAGCGGTAATAATCTTCTTCTCGATGGCCAGGCCGTAGAGGAACGGTTTGAGCGTCGAACCCGCCTGCCTTCGTGCCTGAATGCCGTCGACATAAAAAGCCGACGAAATGTTGCCGGCATTGCCAACATACGCCAGGACGTCGCCAGTTTCGTTTTCAACAACGAGAGCCGCGCCATCCCCCACATTCTGGCTTGCGAGCCTGCTGATTGACTCACGGATGGCGTCACTGGCGAAACGTTGTATTCCCGCATCAAGTGTCGAGGCAGCGCTCGTCATGCCTCGGCGGAGAAGCCGTTGCGCCACATGGGGTGCAAGATCGACCCGTTTTCTGACCGAATAGGGCCGCGCCAGTTTCTCGTGTACGAGCTGCCTGATCAATTCGGCTGAAACTGTATTGCCAAGTGAGGCGGCAAGAAGTACTGCCCGGTCCCCCACCTTGTCGGGCGCACTATTGGGTGAGCGGATCAAGGCCGCAAGCACGGCCGCCTCTGCCTCGTCCAGGCCGCTCGGCTCCTTGTCGAACAGCCCGCGTGCCGCTGCCGCGATTCCCTGCAGCTCGCCCCGAAAGCTCACAAAATTCAGGTACGATTCCAGGATTTGTTCTTTAGTCCAACTCTTTTCCAGCTCCCGGGCTGCCTGCATCTGCGCCCATTTCTGCGCAATTGGCCGGCGGCTTTTTCGCGGCTGCTCGGTTTTGCCGAGCAGCGACGCCAACTGCATCGTGATCGTACTTGCCCCGCGCTTGTGGTTGGAAAAAAGGTTGCTAAACGTTGCGGAAAAAACCGCCAGCCAGTCAACGCCGTTATGCTCGTAAAACCGTTTATCCTCCGACCGCACCACCGCTTTCACCAGAGCCGGCGACATGGCGGCAAGCGCCACCCATTCCAGTTTCCTGAACTTCGCGTCCACCCGCAGTTCATGGATGACTTCGCCATGCCGATCCAGAAGCACGGCATCGGAACTCTGAAAAGAGGTTTTCACCTCCTCATACGATGGCGCCGCCAAGCACGGGCTGGCCAGCATGAGCAGAAAAACAAAAACAACAATGCGCAGCATAACGGCCTTATGGCGCGACATTGATTTTGGCATTCGGCACCTCGCCGAACATCTCGGGCGCGTAGAGCGCCTCGACGCGGGTCGCAGGCAGCTCGAAGGAGCCGCTCGTGTCCAGGCGCACGGTGTACTCCAGGGACCACTTGCCTTTTGCCACGTACTCGTAGTATGCCCGGTAGGCCGTATAGGTCCGCTCGGTGAACACCGGCCAGGCCCAGCCCGCGCCCTTTTCGTCCCTGGTGAGCAGGCGCGAATCGCCGCCCAGCCCGCTTCCCAGAATCGTAGCGCCGGCCGGGACCGGGTCGTTCACCACCACCCAGGTCATGTCGGATTGCGCTTCAAGATCAAACTTCACCCGGGCCACGTCGCCTCGCGACCATGTCCCTTTCTTCTTTTGCTCGACCGGCGTCACGCTCTTTTTGATAGTGTAGCCGCTGGCAAACGGCTTCTTCAGCGGAATCGCCGCAATGCTCTGAATGGTAGCCCACGGTCTGCCTGTGCCCGCATGCGTAATGAACAGGCTTGCCGGCTTGCCGGGCCAGCCGAGCATGATTGATCTCGGCGTTGCCTCCTGCCAGTCGACGCTATTGCTCTGCTCCGCAACCGTAACCTTGGAACTGCCAGTCACGGGAGTCGACTCGAACTTCTCCGAGAACTTCTCCATGGCCAGCACGCCCCAGGCATTGGCGATTGTCGTGTTCCAGGCGCCGTGCAGTTGCCGGCCTATGGCACCGCGCACAAGCCGCGGCATGTCTTCCTGCCAGAGGCCCAGCTCAAGGAAGGTGAGAATGGCACGCACGGAGTTCACGTCGCCGGATACCATGAGCCACCAGAGATAGTCGCTCTTTTCCGTGGAAAAACCCATGGTCGTTCCCTGAAAGTTGAGGCGCGAGCGGATGATCTGTGCCGCTTCCTGCAGCCGCTTCTGCCGGTCGGGGATTTCCGGCACGCGCATCAGCACGTTCAGCCAGTCAATGACCGCCGACGTGGGCCAGAGGTTCGGTTCAAGGGCGATCGAGCCCAGGAGCTGTGGTTTTACTTTGCCGCTCCGCGACAACGCCTCAATCGCCGCCATCTTCCTGATCGATACATCGGCCGTGGGCAGGGCGGACCACCGGTTCACCCGGCCCTCGATAAAGCCCCGCAACCCCGCTTCCATCTTGCTCTTCATGGAATCCGGGATGAGCCAGCCTGCCTCGTGGGAGATCTGCAGGATATAGGCGGTGAGTGCGTCGCTGCCCCAAACGCAGGTGGGGAAATATTTTACCAGGCCATCGCCGTCGAGATAGGGCGGAAATTCGGCCATGATGTTTTTCCAGAGCGCCTCGTCCTTGAGCGCGATTGCCCGCGAGACCTTCTGTTCCATGCAGGTATAGGGGTAATTTTTCATGAACCAGGTGACGCCGCCAAGACCGTTTACAAGCTTTTCCTGAAACGAGACATTGATCCCGCCCTTGCCGGGCAGCGCGTCCCGCGGTTTCTCGATGGCAACCGTGTGCTCCTTGTCCACCTGGGTGATCGTGGCCTGGAAGACACGGGGCTGGACCGCCTCAACGATCTTCTGTTTGATTTTGATGCGGTCGGCAGCAATGCCGTTTTGCTCCTGGGCGGATACCTCCCAGGCCAGGGATTCCACGTTCAGGGGAACAACAACATCCCAGAACAGTTCCCGCGCCTCGCCGGGGCCGAGGCTTTCGATCTTTTTCGCAAGCGGCGGCGAAATACCGGCCACCGAGGCGGTCACCTCAAGGGCCATTTTCCGGTCCGCTGCATTCCGGATTGTGAAACCTGCCCGGAATTTGTCGCCCTCCCGCACCACCGGCGGCAGGCCGGAAAGAAGCATCACATCCTGGGTGGTGCGGATGGTTGTTTCGCCGCTGCCGAACAGACCGAGGCCGCCGTTCGCCACTGCCGCGATCCTAAAACTCGTAAGTGAATCATTCAGCGGTATTGCAACCTTTGCCTCGCCAGCCTCGTCCAGGAAGACCCGGCCCTTCCAGAGCAGGAGGGTGTCGAAGAGCTCCCGCGTGGTCTGCGTCCCGCCGCCACCGCCGGCGGGCAAGGCTTTCAGTCCGTAATGCCGCTTGCCAACCACCTGCATCTGCGCCGTCGAGGTTTTAACCTCGTAGCCTCTCCGGCCCATCATGGCCTCCAGCAACTGCCAGCTCACGTTCGGCATGAGATAGAGCAGACCCTCGTCCACTACGGCAATCGAGACCTCGCTTCCTTTCGGCGGAACAGCACCAGAGGCGGTCCGTACCTTCACGGTAACCGCGGCCTTCTCACGAATTTTATAGACATCGCGCTCGGCGGCAACCGAGACTTTAAGTTCGTGCGCCTGCCAGCCGACGTTGATTTCGGCAATGCCGAGCTTGAACGCCGGCCGGCCGAGGTCCACAAGGGCGGTGGGCTTGACGTTGTCCAGCCGGCCGCGCACGCACAAGGCCGAGACAAAGATATTCGGCGCATAGTTCGATTGCACCGGCACTTCGATGACCGGCATCTTGCCGGACAATTTTTTGATAAACGTCTCGGCCACGCCCTCCCGTTCCACGGTCACCAGGGCCGTGGCCTCGCGGAACGGCATCCGCACCTGGAACTTGGCGATCTCGCCCGGCTCATAGCGCTTTTTATCCGGCAGCAGATCGATCCGGTCGTTGTCCGTTGCATCGAACCACCATTCGCCGCCAGCCGCCACCCAGGTATCCCGGTGAGCCACCGAGACGTTGCCGGCCTCGTCCGTGGTCCGGGCCTGGATAATGACGTTGCCGGAAACCGGCGCCTTGACCTCGCAGATTGCGATGCCCTTGTCGTTCGTCACCCCCTCGCAGGCCGGCCCCAGGCGCTTGGTCTCGGTCGCATGCTCATAGGCGTAGAACCCGCCGACCAGCCGTTTGCGGTGCGAATAGGTTGTGCGCTGCAAAAAATCAGCGGTAACTTTTTGATTCCGCACGGGCTTGCCGCTCACATCGACCACGGCAAGGGAGAATTTGAAGGCGTCTTTTGACACCAGCCACGAATCAGGCTTGATCCCCACCAGCACCTGCGATGGCCAGAGCGAAACCCGGCTGCTCGCGGTCTTCACCTCGCCATTCGGATCACGGAACTCCAGCTCCGCAACAAGATCCTTGGGCACGGCAAGCGCGGGCAGCTCCGCCACGACCGCCCGGAGCGCGCCCGTGCGATCGAGGGTTAAATCCTGACTCCTGGCCTTTTCCTTCTGTGCCGCGCTCACCTCTTCGGGCACGTCTTCCTCGCCCTCCTCATCCCAATCATCCTCGCCCTGCGCGCGGCGGGTGATCCCTTCCTTTACTTCGCCGTTCGCAAAACTGTACCCCTCGAAATCCGCAAAACCGATTGCGCGCGGCTGCATCTGCGTCCTGAGCGTGACCGGCATTTCACCGGCCCCGCCGCCGGCAAGATAGCCCACGTAGAGATCAAGGGCCACTGTCCGGGCATTCACCTGGGGCTCCTTGGGCGGCTGGACGATGCCCTTCATGAGCGGCACCCGGAATTCCTCAACCCGGAACGTGCCGGAAGACCAGCCCTCCGTCCGGAAGTATTCCTCGTCTCCGTCCTGGTAGCTACCGATCCCGGTCCGTTCCCTCTCCTTGCCTGGTTCTTTATCAAGCAGCACCACCTCGTAGTGGCCCAGCTTGGCGTCGGCCGGGATCTTCCACGTTGTTTCGGCAATGCCGTTGCCGTCCCAGGCAAGCGGCAATTCATAGCGCTGGGCGCTGCCCTGATGCCGGATCAGCACGCTCTTCGGCAGGGCGGGTGCCTGGGCAAAGCCCGCCAGGGTCTGCTTACGGATAATGTGCTTCATCGAGACGGTCTCGCCGGCGCGCAGCAGGGTGCGGTCGAAAATGGTATGCGCAACGACCGACCCGCGATGAAGCGGCTCCGGCAGGCTGAACCGCCACGGCTCAATGCCTTCATCCCAGGAGGTATGGGCAAAGGCCAGATCGTCGGCCGTCCGGGCAAAGACAAAAACCCCCCGCTCCATCCCGTCAAGCGCCGGCGTGTACTCATAGGCCAGGTAGGAATCCTGGCCATAGTCGCGCTTGCCGCGGCATTCGGGAAGTTTTTTCGGATCGAGGCGGCCGGCGTCAGGACGCGCCAGGCCGGCCGCATCCGTCTTGCCCTCCCAGAGCAGCTTTGCCTCGCAGTCGCGGATCGTGATCGCCGCGTTCGGTACCGGTTCGGCGTTGTCAAGCCGGGTAACCCAGGCCAGCGAAGATTCACGGCCCCATTTGATATGAACCGCCAGATTGGTGACCACCGCGGCCGCCGGCACGTACACCGGCCGGTTCGCCCCCAGAAGTGCTGCGCCGAGAATCGCGCTCTCAAGCTCGACGATGTACACCCCGGCCTTTTGAAGCGGAATCCCCACGACCTCGAAGGCCTTTGCCCCGTTAGGCTTCGGCAGCGTAAAGTCCTTGGCCAGCGTGCCGGAATCAGCGCCAGCAAAAACCGATCTGTCGCGCCGCGCCTCCGCCACGTTACGAAGCCAGCGGATGATCTCCTGTTCCGTGTCCAGTCGTTTCATCCTGCCGGTTACGGACTCGTCAATGGAGAGCGCCCCTTTCTTCGAGAGAAGTGCGGCGACCGCGTCGCCGGCCTTTCTTGCCGCCTCGGACATGCGATCAGCGGTTCGCTCGACAAGGCCCTTGGACGCGAGCATGCCGAGCAGCCGCGCCTTCACCTCTGGTTCGATGTTTCTGAGGGTCACCGGCAGAACCGGGTCGGACTTTTCGATGATGCCGAAACGGCTCGAAAACTTGGCAAGCGGCGGGTAGAAATCGGTTTTGACCGAAAGGGGAAAGCGGTCGCGGTTTGCGAGTTCCCGGCCCGCGTCGTCCTTCAAGTCGACCGGAACGGTGACGGTGAATGGCGCCTTCTCGGGAAAGGGACCGGCAAAGGTAATGCCCTGCACAAAGGTATCTTTTTCATCCCTGATCTTTTCCCGGCGCGCTGGCTGATAGACCGTATTGTCCGGCCCGGCAAGAGTGATCCGGCTTGCATCCGCCCAGGCGACCGGCGCGGAAAACTGAATACTCATCGGCAAGAAAGGAATGCAGTCCGCCTTCGGATTTTCGCGCTGGCAGGAAAAGGTGGCGGTAAAGGGTTGCCTCACCCGGTAGGGCAGCTTCTGATCCTGCGAGGTGGGGATGCCGTTTACTGTCTGTATCCCCTTGCCCCAGACAAGGTCCACCTTGGCGCCATTCGGAAAACGTTGTCGGCATTGGACCACGAGTTCATAAAGTTTATTCTCGTCCTCGCGCTGGGTTCGGCCACGCACTGCCCTGAGCACCTGCTCGCGATCCTCGCCCTTTACAATCGTGATCCCCACCTGTTCATTAATTCCCTCAATTGCGAAAAAGGCATGCTCAAGGACCGAATTTTCCGTTGGTTCCGCATCGAGTGCGAGGAGGAAAATCTGGTCCTCCGCAACCGTAGAGCCCTCATAAGGAAAGGCGTTAATAATTGCGGGGCCACCCGTGGAAAAAGAAAATTTCTGCTGGCCGCCGATCGCAGCTCCTGCCAGAGTTTTGAGGCCTGCCTTGAGCGAAAACTCGCAACTCACCCCGGCTGGCAGGTCTTGCTCGAAGTCATAGACCCAGTTCCTGCCGTCGGCCCAGCGTGGGCTGCCTTTTACAGGACAAGAGATATCAAAGGGCTCCACGAGCCGTGGATCGCCGAACGGCACCATCTGCTCCGAGAATCGCGCCGTGACCTGCCGCACGCCCTTGACCTCGTTCTGGGGAGAAAACAATTCGACAACCGGCCCGGAAGCAAACGCGGTGTCAAGCAGAGAAAAAAAGAGAACTAAGAGAATACCGAACGATCGTCGATTCATGACGTGCCCCTTGGCAAAAGGAAGGTTACCAGCTTGCAAACTTGCCCAGCCTCCGATGGTATTGTTATATCGATCAGGAACATTCCTGACAAGTTTTTTCAAGGATGCAAAGGCAGCCAATCACAAGGTGAACGCCATGAATACCCTTTGCGGAAAGCGGACCTCTACGCCCAAGTTCCAGGAATTGCCCGCCTGCTATTTATCTGATATCCGGTTATTTGTTGCTTGACCTCCCTGCTCCCCTCTTCTATTATCGATACACATCCGGAAAAAACCGGGGATAAAACTCCAAGCAAACCGCCCCATCCAGCGGTTTAGTTCAACAGGAGTTCTGGCGGAAGGGTCCTGCTGAAATTTTCACTCGCAACAACGACAAAAATGAAGAATGACCCGGATATGCTAGAAGAATATGATTTCACTGGTGGGGTGCGAGGCAAGTATGCAAAGCGGTATGCTGAAGGTACGAATGTCGTGGTCATCGACCCAGACGTAGTTGAATATTTCCCAGATCATGACGCAGTTAATAATGCCCTTCGCAGTTTAACGGCAATCATCAAAGAACAAAGAAAAGCCGAACGAATAAGGTTAGACTTTGAGAGCGCAGCGAACCAAAGTCTGAACCGTTTGTTGGACAAGCCCGACCAACGGTGATGAATCTGAGCTGATAGCGTGTTTACAGGGTAGTGAAGATGGATTTTAAAAAACTGGCATGGATGTTGCTAATATGAAAATATCTTTTTTGCCAACATTTCAAAAGGTTAGAGAGATTACGTAGAAGGTGAAATAAAGATGTTCGGAGATAATTCTGCATTTTTTTAAAAAAAATAATTCTGGATACAAATCAAGAGGTATTGGAAACATCCAATAAGTACAAGCTACCTGTATATTAAAGAAAATGCAACAAGGGCGTATCCATCGGTTGGGGTAGCCTAGAAAATTGGCCTCATTTGTGGCCGATTTCTCACCAGAGCAAGATCGTTTCTGACAAAAAATAGCAATAAAGGCCGGCCAATGGTTTACCTCCAACCGATGGGAGGGGACTCCGTTTGTCTGCCGCATAGCGGCTTCGTCCAACAATCGCGTCAGGCAGACCACAAGAAACGGACGGCGCTTCCAGGCTAGGTTTGTGTGGCTCCATTTTCCAATTTCAACAATCGGCAAAATCGCCGAACAAATCGCCAGACGCTGCAGGTTCGAGCGGCCGCCCCTGATATTGAATGGCGAAAAATTGTCGGGCTGCGCAATGTCCTGGCCCATGAATATTTCGGCGTTACCCTGCCGATGATTTGGGGCCTTGTGCAAAACAAAGTGGTGCCCCTGGAAATAACCTGCCGAATACTGCTTGCTGAAGCTTCGTAGGATAAGGGGATTAAGTAAGGTGTCCCCGGAATTCGGCCGGAATTCGGCTTGAGGGGGATTAAGTAAGGTGTTTGAATGCATAAGTAGAGAAAATGGGAGCCTCCTGGTGGCGTACAGCTCTTAATAAATGAGCGAGCGGGGTCGAATGGTTCGCCCCGAGTCAGACCCACAAGGAGGCTCCCATGGAAACTATTTACTACATTGGCCTGGACGTCCACAAAAAAACTATCGCGTACTGCATAAAGATGATTACCGGTAAGCTTGCCAATCAAGGGGTAATCAGTGCTGACCGGAAAACCTTGCGACAATGGGTGGCTGACTTGCCCGGCCCTTGGATGGGGGCCATGGAGGCGACGATATTCACCGGCTGGATTTATGATTTTCTGAAACCCCATGCCGTGGAACTGAAGGTCGCCCATCCGGAGATGCTCAAGGCAATCACGGCAGCCAAGAAGAAAAACGACCGGGCCGATGCGGAGAAGCTGGCAGACCTTTTGCGGGTCAATCTGCTGCCAGAATGCGTGATGATGTCCGAGGATCTGCGGGAGTTAAGAAGAATCCTGCGCTACCGGAACATGGTGGTCCGCACGGCGATTACCATGAAGAACAAAATGTCCGGGTTGCTGATGGAGGTCGGAGCCACCTACGACAAACGCCGCCTGCATGGCAAGCGTTACTTCAAGAATCTCCTGGAACGGGTGGAGGACGTGCCGGAGTCGGTCAAGGAGTTGCTCTCCTTGAGTCGCGGTGGCCTTGATCTCTTTGAAGGCGTACAGAAAAAGCTGATCAAGACCCTGCGCGGGAATGCATTGATCCGGGAGCGGGTTGAACGGCTGATGAGCATAGCCGGAGTTGGCGAGGTTTTGGCCCTGACCTGGGTTCTGGAGATCGGTGAAGTGGAACGGTTCAGCAACACCCGGCAGGCGGTCAGCTATTGCGGTTTGTGCAGCGCCCAGCGGGAATCAGCCGGCAAGGAGCGGCGCGGGCCGCTCTCGAAAAAGCGCAACAAGCATTTGCAGACTATGTTGATCGAAGCGGCGAATCTGGCGCCACGCTGGAATCCGCATCTGGCTGCGGTGCATGAAAAGGAGATGCTGCGAGGCAACAAAAATCAGGCAACCATCGCGGTGGCCCGTAAGCTGGTGGAATACCTGCTGGCCGTAGATCGACGCGGGACGCCGTTTACCGCCGAAGCGCCAAGACTGGTCGCGTAGCACGGCAGAAAACAAAATAACCCTTTTGCTCCAACGATCTTCCCGCCGGGCCTTGCCTTTCTTGGGGACTGCGTGAGCGTTTATAGCGTTTATCGCTGCACGCCATTTATGGTGTTTCGAGGCCGGCGGGTTGGCCCAAACTCAATCTTCCGTGAAGGGGAAATCCCCCGGAGACGGCAAATGGATGTCTGGTCGCCGGATCTGCCGGCGGACCACAGAGGAAGATCAAAAAGTTCGGACGGCAT
>Ga0156789_1045_pt5 | contig 14005 bp, 15 predicted proteins | sample RifOxyD3_FD_110738 | JGI IMG/M metagenome (GOLD analysis project Ga0156789, IMG submission 110738) | Deltaproteobacteria bacterium RIFOXYD12_FULL_57_12 | reverse complement strand
CTGGCCATGCTCCTCGATCCCAAGCCCGGTGAACGCATCTGCGACCCGACCACCGGTTCCGGTTCTTTGCTCTTGAAGTGCGCCAACCACGTGCGCCAAACTTACGGCTCGCACAATTATTCCCTGTTCGGCCAGGAGGCCATCAGCTCCACCTGGGCGCTGGCCATGATGAACATGTTCCTCCATAATGAGGACGGCCCCCGCATCGAATGGGGCGATACGCTCCTGGAGCCTAAGCTCATTGAGGGCGACAAGCTGATGAAGTTCGAGGTGGTGGTCGCTAATCCGCCCTTCAGCCTCGACAAGTGGGGGGCCGACAAGGAGGGCGAGGAGTCCAAGCACTATAACCGCTGGCACCGGGGCTTACCGCCCAAGTCCAAGGGCGATTACGCCTTTATCAGCCACATGATCGAGACCTCCACCGAGACCACCGGGCGGGTTGGCGTCATCGTTCCCCACGGGGTACTCTTCCGGGGCGGGGCCGAGGGTCGGATTCGCCAGGCGCTGATTGAAGAAAACCTCCTCGACGCCGTCATCGGCCTTCCCGCCAACTGCTTCTTCGGCACCGGCATTCCGGCGGCCATCCTCATCTTCCGCCGCGACCGGGGCGAGCGCACCGACGTGATTTTCATCGACGCCAGCCGTGAGTTCGAGCAGAACAAAAATCAGAACAAACTCCGGGAAGAGGTGGAAGTCGCCAAGATCGTCGAGACCTACCGCCAGCGGGTGACCGTGGACAAATACTCTTACGTAGCCAGTCGTGAGGAGATTAAGGAGAACGACCACAACCTCAACATCTCCCGCTACGTCGATACCTTTGTGGAGGAAGAGGAGGTGGACATCATCGCCGTCCAGCAGCGCATTGAGGGCCTAGAAAAGGAACTTGACCAAGTGCGGGGGGAAATGGCCAAGTGTCTGAAGGAGTTGGGGTTATGAGCAGAAAGACCAAGCCTCCCGCTCTTCCGGCGCAGCCGCCGGTACCGACGGAGACGCCTTTCCTGCTCTATGCCGGTGACGATGAAAAGGTTCATGTCCGGGTGCTGATCCATGGTGAGACCCTCTGGCTGCCGCAACGTCTTATGGCCGAACTGTTCCAGACCACGGCAGACAACATCGGCCTGCACTTGAAGAATATTTATGCCGAGGGAGAACTGGCCGAGGCGGCAACTGCCGAGAATTTCTCGGTAGTTCAAAACGAAGGCGGTCGTGCCGTGCGCCGCATGCTCCGGCATTACAACCTCGACGCCATCATCGCCGTGGGCTACCGGGTCAGTTCCCGGCGCGCCACCCAATTCCGCATTTGGGCCACGCAGATTCTCAAGGAGTACATAAAGAAAGGCTTTGTGCTGGACGACGACCGTCTCAAGCAGGGCAAACAGGTATTCGGCGAAGACTATTTCCGGGAACTTCTGGAGCGGGTCCGCTCCATCCGCGCCAGCGAACGCCGTATCTACCAGCAGATCACCGACATCTTCGCCGAGTGCAGCGTGGACTACGATCCGAAGGCGGAGCTCACCCAGAACTTCTATGCCATGGTGCAGAACAAGTTCCACTACGCTATCACCGGCCAGACCGCCGCCGAGATCATCCACGACAAGGCTGACCACAACGCCCCTTACATGGGGTTGCTCACCTGGAAGAACGCACCCCATGGCCGGGTGCTGGCCTCCGATGTGACGGTGGCCAAGAACTACCTGGGCGAGCCGGAGATCAAGCGGCTGGAGCGCACCATCGCGGGCTTTTTCGACTACATCGAAAACATCATCGAAAACCGCGTGCAGATGACCATGGACGACATGGCGCAGGCGGTGGACAAGTTCCTGACCTTCAACGAATACCGGCTGTTGACCGACAAGGGCCGCATGAGCAAGGCCCAGGCCGCAGACAAGGCGTTGGCCGAATACGCCGAGTTCAATTGGACTCAGAAAATCGAGTCGGATTTTGATCGGGTAGTAAAGGCGACGCAAGTGCTGGCGCGGGTGAAAGTGGAAGGCAAGGGGCGGGGGAAGAAATGAAGGTAATGGTTATATGATCCCGCTTGGCTGGCACCAATGGAAATTGGGAGAACTCCTGGAAATAAAACATGGGTTCGCCTTTAAGAGTACCCACTTTAACGACGTCGGGATCGGATACAAGCTGTTGACCCCGGCACACTTTCGGGAGGAAGGAGGATTCCGCGCTCTTGAAGAAAAACAGAAATATTATGATGGGCTCGTTCCCAACAGCTATTTGCTTTCGAAAGGTGCCCTGTTAATAGCCATGACGGAACAGGCTCCAGGGCTTCTTGGCAGTCCAGTTATAGTGCCTGAAAGTGGTGTGTACCTCCACAATCAGCGACTCGGACTAATAATTATCCAGAGTCCTTTGCAAGTAAGTTACCAATATTTGTTCCATATATTAAATATGCCAGATGTCAGGAAACAAATATCCACTGCTTCAGGTGGCACAAAGGTTAAACACACCTCTCCGCAAAAAATCAAAACGGTTATCTGGCCTTTCCCGCCCCTTGTCGAGCAGGGCAATATTGTAAAAACCCTGAATCAATGGGACGCCGCCATCGACTTTGCCGAGCGATTGATTGATGAGAAGCGGTTGCGCCGCAAGGGGCTCATGCAACAACTCCCCACCGGCAAACGCCGCCTGCCTGGGTTTGAAAAATCAAAAGAGGTTCGTCGCACCCGATGGGGCAACTACCCTGCTGACTGGGGATACCCACGTATCGGAGAAATTGCAAAGCACGTCTCCACAAAGAACCAGGGTGGAGCATCCCTCCCAGTTTTGTCCTGCACGAAGCATCGGGGGCTAGTCGACAGCATGGAGTATTTCGGCAAACAAGTATTCAGCAAAGACCTTTCGACCTACAAGGTCGTACAGCGTGGGCAGTTCGCGTACGCGACCAACCACATTGAGGAAGGCTCCATTGGCTACCAGAACCTTCATGATGCGGCGGTCATCAGCCCCATGTATACCGTTTTTGAAGCGGGCAAAAAGATTGATGATCGCTTCTTGTTCCTGCTCCTGAAAACCGAACTATATCGCCACATATTTGAGGTGAACACCAGTGCCTCCGTTGATCGTCGCGGCAGCCTGCGCTGGCCAGAGTTTTCGCGTCTCCATGTGCCATTGCCCACCCTCGACGAACAACGCGAAATTGTAAAGGTTATCAGTGTTGCCGACCGAGAAATCGAACTGCTCCAAGCCAAGGCCGATGTTCTTCGCCAGCAGAAGAAGGGCCTGATGCAGCAACTGTTGACCGGTAAGAAACGGGTAAAGGTATGATCGACGTATCGAACTTCAAGAACGACGAGGCACGTGCCCTTTACCTTTACAACATCCTGGAGGCTCAGGCCACCGGCGGCGCAGGGGACGAAGCTGCGTTCCTGAACCTTCATCGCTACTTCTGCCAGTCTCAGTATCGGGATGTGCTGCCCCAGTGGCTGCCACCCATGTTCGCCCTCGGTCAGTTCTGGGGATTCATCAAACCGAAATTTGGCACCTATGCCGAGCGGCGGACCTACCTGGGGCAGGAGTTCGCCCCGCTGATCCAAGCCTGCCGGAATGCCGGTCAACCGGTTGGCGAGTTGACGGCGATCATCAAAAACTTCGGCAGTGACACGGTGAATGCGGAGTGGAAAAAGATGCTTGCCCGCGCTACGACCGACCCGGACGGCGCGGTGACGATGGCCCGGACTCTTTTGGAGAGCATCTGCAAGCATATTCTCGATAAGTACGGTATTGCGTATGCAGGCGATGCGTCGCTCACTGAACTCTACCGCGACACCGCCAAGCAGTTGAATATTTCCCAGGACCAGCACGATGAGCAGATCTTCAAGAAGATTCTCGGCGGCTGCTCGGGGGTGGTCGACGGCCTCCAGCGACTCCGAGGCAAGCATGGGGATGCGCATGGCAAGGGGCAAGGCCATGCGTTTGTCCTTCAGCCGCGACACGCCATGTTGGCCGTGAACGCGGCGGCAACGATAGCGCTGTTTCTGATTGATACGTTCGACGCGAGGAAGGGTTAAGAGTCAAACAATGCTGGTGGATGCAATCTATATTTTTCTGGACGAGGGCGGGAATTTCGATTTTTCCGACAAGGGAACAAAGTTTTTCACCCTGACCAGTGTACTCAAGCGACGCCCGTTCAACATGTATGGGCAGTTGACAGAGCTTCGCTTCGACCTAATCGAGAGCGGCCTGGATATCGAGTAGTTCCACGCCACGGAGGATCGGCAGCCGGTCAGGGACCGGGTTTTTGAGGTGATCAAGACCAATGCCGACCGTTTGCAGGTGGATAGCGTCGTTGTGGAAAAGCGCAAGACCGGCCCGGCCCTGCGGCCACCGGAGAAGTTCTATCCGCGCATGCTGGGGTATCTTCTTCGTTATGTGGTGGAGAGCATCCGGGATGACTACTCGGAGTTGATCGTCATCACCGACGCAATTCCCGTCGAAAAAAGGCGAAAGGTGATTGAAAAGGCGGTGAAGCAGACGCTCAGCAGCATGCTGCCGGATGGAGTTAAGTATCGAGTGCTGCACCACGCGAGCAAGTCATCGAGCAGTCTGCAGGTGGCGGACTACCTCAACTGGGCGATTTTCAGGGCGTGGGAGAGGGGTGATCGGCGGAGTCTGGACTTGATGGCTGGGATGGTGCGCAGTCAGTTCGAAATCTTTATGAACGGCGTGAGGTATTATTACTGACCAGAAAAAATGACCGCTCCGACTACCCTCGTGTGAGGGAGAGCCCCGTGGGCTCTTGTCATCGGAGCGGGACCTTTCACTTTATTTAATTATTACAGTACCACGATTCTCGATTTTGTATAGCAAAAATAGCGCTGATTTTTCGGAGGAACCATGAAAAGCGATATCATTATAACTTTGCACAAGAATTTTGAAGAATTTGCTCACCAGATCGACGGCGAGGAATTCTGGTTCGCGCGGGAGCTGCAAGGACTCCTTGGCTACACCCAGTGGCGCAACTTCGAGCAAGTCATTGACAAGGCCAAAAGTGCCTGTCGAACGTCTGGCCATGAGGTTTCGGACCATTTTGCTGACGTCAGCAAAATGGTCGATATCGGTTCCGGTGCGGAGCGGGAAGTCGAAGACATCATGCTGACCCGCTACGCCTGCTACCTGATCGCCCAGAACGGCGACCCGCGCAAGGTCGAGATCGCTTTTGCTCAGACCTACTTCGCCGTCCAGACCCGCCGCATCGAACTGATTGAAAAACGGATCGGCGAAATCGAGCGCATGCAGGCCCGCCAAAAGCTGACCTTTTCGGAAAAAGCGCTGTCCGGCCTGCTCTATGAGTACATCGGCGACACCTCCGGATTTGCCAGAATCCGCAGCAAAGGTGACGCAGCGCTTTTCGGCGGCAAGAATACGCAGCAGATGAAGGACTACCTGGGCGTCCCGGACAACCGGGCGCTGGCCGATTTCCTCCCGACCATCACGATCAAGGCCAAGGACTTCGCCACCGAGATCACCAATTTTAATATCAAGAAGGATGATAGCCTGAGAAATGAGAACGCCATCAGTCATGAGCACGTCAGGAACAATCAAGACGTGCGCAAGGTACTTACCGATCGCGGAATTAGGCCGGAAGCGCTTCCACCGGCAGAAGACATAAAGAAACTTGAACGCCGGGTGAAGTCCGAAGAAAAGAAACTGCCTAAACAGGCAGGGCGGATTGGTTCCAGGGGCAAGAAAAGGTAGTCACCATGCAACTCTCCTACCTCGAAGACTTCGATTCCAAGATCCCGGCGATCCAGGTGCTGTGCGCCCTGGGCTGGCAGTACCTGGGGCGTGACGAGGCGGTGCGGTTGCGCGACGGGCGGCTGGATCAGGTGGTGTTGGCCGGGGTGCTCAAGCCGTGGCTGGCGGCCAATGCCCGTTTTGAGGTCAAGGGAGAGAAGCAAGCGTTCTCGGAGGCAAATATTTGCGAGGCGGTTCGGCGGCTGACCGACGAGCCCTTTGACGGGTTGGTGCGGACCAACGAGAAAATCTATCACCTGCTGACCCTGGGCACCAGTCTGGACCAGACCGTGGAGGTCGACCGCAAGGGGCGCTCGCTGCACTACCTGAATTGGAAGAACTGGCGCAACAACGTCTTCCATGTCTCCGACGAGTTCGTGGTGGAGCGGAGCAAGTCCCATGACACGGCGCGGCCGGACCTGGTGCTCTTCGTCAACGGCATTCCCTTCGTGGTCATCGAGTGCAAGCGGCGCGACAAGGACAAGGAGGCGGGCGAGAAGCAGATCGATATCGCCATCGAACAGATGCTGCGCAACCAGCGGCCCGACTATATTCCCCATCTCTTCCAATACGCCCAGCTGCTGCTGGGCACCAGCGTCAACGAGATTCGCTACGGGGCAGTGGGAACACCGAAGAAGTTCTGGTCGGTCTGGGAGGAGGGCGGCGACACCGAGATTGTTGCTGCGGCGGTGCGGCGGGTTGCCAACCAGGTGCCCTCCTTCGAGATGCGCAACAAACTCTTCACTCCTATCGAGGAAAGGGAGGCTGTGCCCCTGGCCGATGCCCGGCGCTACTTCGAGGAACTGTGGACCGAAGGCGAGCGGCTGCCCACGGTCCAGGATCGGACTCTGTGGGCGCTGCTGCGGCCCGAGCGGTTGCTGGAGCTGGCCTATGGTTTTACGGTCTTCGATGCCGGGGTGCGCAAGGTTGCCCGCTATCAGCAGTACTTCGCGGTCAAGGAGACCATCGAGCGGGTGGCCACCCTGCGCGAGGGCAGGCGGCGGGGCGGGGTGATCTGGCATACCACCGGCAGCGGCAAGTCGCTGACCATGGTCATGCTGGCCAAGGCGTTGGCCCTGCATCCGGCGATTCCCAACCCCCGGGTGATCATCGTCACCGACCGGATCGATCTCGACGACCAGATCTGGCGGACCTTTGAGGCCTGCGGCAAATCCGCCGCCAAGGCCGCCACCGGCGAGCACCTGATGCGGCTGATCACCGAAGGCAAGACCAGCGTGGTGACCACCATCATCAACAAGTTCCAGACGGTGCGAGGGAAGCACGGGGTGAAGGACGAGAACCCCAATATCTTCGTGCTGGTGGACGAGAGCCACCGCTCCAACTATGGCACCGTCGCCGCCCAGATGCGGCGGGTCTTCCCCAATGCCTGCTATCTGGGCTTCACCGGTACGCCGCTGCTGAAAAAAGAGAAGGAGACCGCCCGAAAGTTCGGGGGCTTTATCCACTCCTACACCATGCGCGAGGCGGTGGTGGACAAGGCCGTGGTACCGTTGCTCTACGAAGGACGCATGGCGCTGCTTACCCAGAACAGGGAGGCGATGCAGAAGTGGTTTGACCGGATCACCGCCAATCTCTCCGAGGCCCAGAAGGCGGATCTCAAGCGCAAGATGGCCGACGTCGGGGCGGTGCAGCAGGCGGAGCAGCGGATCAAGATGATCGGTTTCGATATCTCGACCCACTACGCCGAGAACTTTCAGGGTACCGGCTTCAAGGCGCAGCTGGCCGCCGACAGCCGCCACAGCGCCATTCTCTACCGCAGGTTCCTGAAGGACTTTGGGCTGGTGGAGGCCGAGGTGGTGATGAGCCAGCCCGACACCCGCAAGGGGCAGGAATCGACAGCCGAGGAGGATACCCCTGCGGTCATCCTTTTCTGGGAGGAGATGCTGGAGCGCTTCGGCTCGGAGGAGCGCTACAACAAGGAACTGCTGGCCTCCTTTGGCCGCGAGGACGGGACGGAAATCCTGATCGTCATCGACAAGCTGCTTACCGGTTTCGACGAGCCCCGCAATACGGTGCTCTATATCGATAAGAGCCTCAAGGAGCACAACATCCTCCAGGCCATCGCCCGGGTGAACCGGCTCTACCAGGGCAAGGAGTTCGGCTACATCGTCGACTATCGGGGCGTGCTGGGCCAGTTGAACGAGGCGATGAACACTTATGACGCCTTGGGCGGTTTCGATCCCGAGGACGTGGACCTGACCGGGGCGGTATTCGATACCCGCCAGGAGGTGGCCAAGCTGCCGCAGCACCACTCCGACCTCTGGGCGGTGTTCAAGGAGATGGCCAACAAGAAGGATGTGGAGGGCTTCGAGGTGCATCTGGCCCCCGAGGACAAACGCCAGGAATTTTACGAGGCGTTGCGGGAATACCAGAAGACCCTGACCGTGGCCCTGGCCACCGAGCATTTCTTCGACGAGACCCCGGAGGAGCGGATCAAGACCTATAAGGCTGACCTGAAGTTCTTCCGCAGTTTGCGCGCCTCGGTGCAGCAGCGCTACGCCGAGACCATCGATTACAGCCAGTATGAAAAGCAGATCCGCAAGGTGATGGACAGCCATATCCAGTCGCCCGACGTGGAGGTGGTGACCGACCTGGTCAACATCTTCGACGTGGAGGCCTTCGATAAGGTCGTGGAGGATAAGGTCGGAACGGCGGCCAAGGCCGATACCATCGCCAGCCGAACGGTGAAGACCATCCGTGAGAAGATGGACGAGGACCCGGTCTTCTACAAAAAATTCGCCGACCTCGTGCAGAAAGCCATCGACGACTACCGAGCGAAGAGGATCAGCGACGCCGAATACCTACGGCTGGTCAGCGATTATATGACCACCGTCCGGCGCGGCCATGACCGGGAGTTGCCCAAGGAGCTGGCCTACTATACCGAGGCTCCCGCCTATTACGGCATCCTGAACGAGTCCATGGGCGAGTACCGGACCAAGGAAGACGAGCGCAAGAAGCTGGCCACCGAGATGGCCCTGGCCATCCAGAAAATCGTCGACCAGCGGAAGAAGCGGGACTGGGCGACCATGGAAGACGTGATCAAGGGGATGCAGAACGACCTGGACGACTATCTCTTCGAGTTGGAGGAACAGCACGGAGTACGCCTTTCCACCGAAGAGATGGACACAATCATTGAACGCTGCATCGCGGTAGCCAAGAAGCTGGCCGGCTATGAAGCGTGATACGGTCCGCTGGGGGCGGATCGAGATCCCCTACACCTATAGGTTTTCATCGCGAAAAACCCTGGCGATCAGTGTTCGCCCCGATCTCTCGGTGGAGGTGCGCGCCCCTATCGATACGCCGCCAGACAAAATCCGTGAAAAGGTGCTGCGACGCGGGGCATGGATCAGGAAAGCCTGGCGCGAGTTCGAACTATATCTCCCCAAGCAGCCACCCCGCCGTTATGTCAACGGTGAAACCCACCGCTACCTGGGGCGGCAGTATCGTTTGCGCGCCGAACAGGGGAGCGAGGATTCGGTCAAGTGCTTGCGCGGTTATCTCACGGTGACCAGCCGGGTAACGCCGAATTCCCAAAAAACAAAGGAACTGCTCGAAGAGTGGTACCGGGAACACGCCCGACTGGTCTTCCGCGAGCGGTTGGCCGAGTGCTGCAAACGCGCTGTGGTGCAGGGTATCGAAGAGCCGCCCCTGTTCATCCGTAAGATGTCAACGCGCTGGGGGAGTTGCTCCGGCAAGGGCCTGGTTTGTCTGAACCTGGAGTTAATCAAGGCCTCGAAAGAGTGCATTGACTATGTCATCATGCATGAACTCTGCCATTTGAAGGTCCTCTTTCATGGGCCAAAATTTTGGCGGCTGTTGGTGAAGCTTATGCCGGACTACGAGGAACGAAAGAGGAAGCTGAACCAATTTGCCGATGTGTAAGCACACCGAATCAAGCCGTACAGCAGGAAAGTCAGGAGGAAGATCAGTAAGCCCCATGTCGGCAATTGGCGGATTACTGAAATGGAACAATGGGACCAGGACTATATCGATCTGATGGGGCCGGGCCTCCTTACGGTCAAGGCGGACGGCGATGGAGAATTGCAATTCGGGGCCATCGAGGCCTGGCTCGACTGCCGGATCGAGACGGTAAGCGGGCTTGAGCGGCGCGAATTTTTCTTTGATGGGATGGAAGAAGGCGATCCGATTTGCGGTCGGGGCTGGGCGCAGGTAAAGGGCAAGGTCATGACCGGCCGCCTTCACTTTCACAAGGGTGATGATTCCAGTTTCACGGCCACCAAAGCGAAACTTTTTTCATAAGGGGAGGATGAATAAAAACGCGGCCACGGTAAGGACCAAGACGCACACAATTAGTGCCTGATCGATGGGTGGGCAACGGCACGCTTGCTCAAGGGGAAGAGCAAGAAGGCATTGCCCCTCTGGGATCTGCTTATTCCGGCTACAGCCGGCCCGTTTTTTTCAACACGATTTCCGTGCCCTTGTATGCTGCAATCAGCAGGGTAACCCAGCCAAGCAGCAGTACATACTTCATGGTTTTTCCCTCGGCAAAAGTTCCAATTAATACATTTCCCTGGCGGACTCGCCGCGGATAATTTCCTCGGCTGAAATTTTTTTGGCATCCATCCGGTGCCAGAAGTAAGCGATGTAGGCCAGCACTATTGGCACGGCCAGGGCGACGTAGCTCATGACTGTCAGGGTATAGCGGCTGCTTGAGGCGTTGGCGATGGTGAGGCTGCTCTGCAAATCGAAGCGGGACGGATAGAAGGCGGTGTTGTTAAATCCGGCCGTGAAGAAGATGGCAAGCGCCATCAAAATGCTGCCGAAGCCGCCAAGCCAGATGCCGCGGCTGGACTGGGTGCGGCGGGTAATGATGACGGCGAGCAGCACCAGAACGAAACCGAAGCCGAGCAGGACCAGGTTGGCCGGCATGGCCAGCAAATTGTGGAGGTATTTGCCCTCCTCCAGCACAATCCGGCCGTGGGCCTGCTCAACGGCATAGCCGGTCATGACCGCCCAACTGGCCAGCACGTAAAGCAGGAAGGGCAGCGCCAGCAGGAGGCTTTTGAAGGCGCTCCGGCGTAGCCGGTCATTCAGGCCGAGGAGATCCGGGTGGATAAAGTCGATGTTGTTCACCAGGTACATGGCGCCCAGCATTCGGGCTAGAAAGACAAGAAAAAGCCCGAGGGTAACGTTGAACAGGTCGAGGATCGCCTCCAGGCCGCGGAGCGGGTGCTGCCAGGTAACGGCATTGAATTCGTTGAGCGAAAAATCGGCGCCGGTGAAGAAGGTGCCGATGGCAACGCCGATTAAAAACAGGCCAACGCTGCCGTTGATGAAGAGAAAGCGGTCGTAGGTCCGGGTGCCCAGCAGGTTGCCGGGCTTGCCGCGGAATTCGTAGCTCACCGCCTGGAGGATGAAGGTGAAGAGGATGGCGATCCACAGCCAGTAGGCGCCGCCGAAGCTGGTGGCGTAAAAGAGCGGGAAGGCGGCGAACAGGGCGCCGCCGAACAGCACCAGGGTCGTGAAGGTGAGCTCCCATTTGCGGCCAAGCGAGTTGGCGATGGCGCGCCGTTCCATGTTGTTTTGCGCCTCGGTTACCAGCAGCGTCTGGCCGCCCTGCACAAAGGTGAGAAAAATGAAGAGCGCGCCGACGACCGAGATGATCGCCCACCAGAGTTGCTGCAGTTGGCTCAGTTGCAGGGCCGTGAACATTATTCCGCCTCCGGTCCTTGCTTGATCTGGTTGAGCATGATGCGCACCTCGGCGATCAGCAGAACGGTAAAGAGCGTCAGGAACAGGAAGAAGGTCGTCTGCACCGTGGCCGCGGTCAGATTACTGCGGGCCACGGACACCGGCAGCAGGTCCTGGATGGCCCAGGGCTGGCGGCCCACCTCGGCCACCACCCAGCCGGCCTCGCTAGCCACAAAGGCCAGGAAGATCGAGAAGATGCCCAGGGCGAGCAGCCACTTCTGGCGGGCGATGGTGTCTTTGTAGCTGAAGAACAGGAAGGCGGCAAAGATGAGCGGGAACAAGGTGCCTAGGGCAACCATGATTCGGAAGGCATAGAAGACGAGTACCACCGGTGGCACCGCCTCTTCGGGATTTTTCAAATAGCCGTAGCCGAGAAAGTTTTTGTAATTTTCGAAATTGCTGAGCGCTGCCGCGCTTCTTGTCCGGTCGTTGTTCGCCCGCGCCTTTTTGTATTCCTTGAGGCTGGCGATGGCGATTTGCCCTTTTTCGATCTTCTTGCCGGTGGCGAGGAGCTGCCGGTCCGGGTTGCCGTAGACCAGATCATTGATGCCGGGCACAAAAGAGCGCGGATCGCGGTTGGCAAGAAAGGAGAGCAGAAAGGGAATCTCCACCTTGAACAGAAAGGCGTCGCGGTTGTCGCCCGGCCGTTTTTCCGGGTTCGGCACACCGAGGGCCACGAGGCCGGCGCCGGCCCGGCCGGTATAGAGGTTCTCCATGGCGGCCAGTTTCATGGGCTGCACCCGAGCAGTGGTATGGGCCGCCTCATCGCCGGTGAAGGCTACGAAACCGGAGGAGAGCAGGCCAAGGACCGCGGCCACGATAATGCTCTTCTTGGCCATTTCCATATGCCGGCCCTTCAGGAGAAACCAGGAGGAGACCCCGATTACAAAGAAGGCGGCGAGCTGGAAGCTCGAACTGGTGGCATGGGTGAACTTGCTGATCGCCACCGGCGAGCCAGCCACTGCCCAGAAATCCTGCATCTCGAAGCGGGCGCGGTCCGGGTTGAAGGCCATGCCGACCGGGTGCTGCATCCAGCCGTTGGCCACGAGGATCCAGACGGCCGAGAGGTTGGAGCCGAGGGCCACCATCCAGGTTGAAAAGAGGTGCATTCCCTTGGAGAGCCGGTCCCAGCCGAAGAACATTACGCTAAAGAAGGTGGCCTCGAGGAAGAAGGCGAAGATGCCCTCGATCGCCAGGGGCGCCCCGAAGATGTCGCCGACCATCCAGGAATAATTGGACCAGTTGGTGCCGAACTCGAATTCCAGGATGATGCCGGTAGCCACCCCGATCGCGAAATTGATCGCGAACAGCGCCATCCAGAATTTGGTTATCCGCTTCCATGCCGCGTTGCCGGTTTTGAAATAAAGGGTCTCGAAAAATGCCAGCAGCAGCGAGAGCCCCAGGGTAAGCGGCACGAATAGCCAGTGATACATGGCAGTGAGGGCGAACTGCGCCCGCGCCCAGTTGACCATGGTCAGATCAAGATGTTCCAGCATGGCATTCTCTCCCGGTTAGCGGTCCGGCATTGCGGTCAGCTGCTCTAGAACATGACCGGCCCTTTCTGCATCGGTGGCAAAGCGGGTGGCGAGCAGGTCCGGAAAGAAGAAGGTCTTGAGAATGGCAAAGATTACAAAGAGCTTGAGCAGGATGATGACCCAGAGGGTACGGCCCAGCCGCATGTTCCGCAGGCCGTCCCGGTACAGAAGGAAAATTTTCCGCCAGATCGAGGGCAAGGCTTCCCCCATGTTTTGTTGCGTTCTGTTTTAGCCGACGGTCAGAATCTTCAGGACGAGCTCGGCGCAGCGGCACATGTCCTGCAGGTGGATGGTTTCCTCCACCGTGTGGACCTTGGTCATGCCCGTGCCGATGATGGCGCAGTCCAGCCCGCGGCTGGTGAAGATATTGGCATCGCTGCCGCCGCCGGCTACCACAAATTCCAGGGCAGCACCGGGCAATCCGGCGGCCGCATTCCGGACTCTGGCAAGCACCTTGGCATCCATTGCCAGGCGCATGGCCGGATACTCCGGGGTAACGGTCATGGAGACGGCGGGTTTGCCGGCGGCCCGGCCGCTCGGATCGGTCCAGTCGTCGATCACCTGATAGAAGGTTTCTTTGAACTCCTCGGTATGGGCGAAGAGTTTGGCGTCGGAGTGGCTGCGGATCTCGCCGTGTATCTTGACCAGGTCCGGGACGATATTGGTGGCGGTGCCGCCGGCGATCAGGCCAATGTTGGCGGTGCTTTCCTCGTCCAGCCGGCCCAGGTGCAGTTCGGCAATGGCCCGGCTGGCCAGCTGGATGGCGTTGACGCCCTGTTCCGGGTTGAGGCCGGCATGGGCCGACACTCCGGCAATCTCTACGACAAACCGATTGGCGGCAGGCGCGCCGATGATGACCCGGTTGGTGGCGGTAGTGTCGAGGGCGTAGCCCATTTTTGCCCGCAGCTGGCCGGGATCAAAGGCCTTGGCGCCCTGGAGTCCGGTCTCTTCGCAGGTGGTGAAGATAAATTCCACCGGCCCGTGCGCGG
>Ga0156789_1042_pt4 | contig 14105 bp, 12 predicted proteins | sample RifOxyD3_FD_110738 | JGI IMG/M metagenome (GOLD analysis project Ga0156789, IMG submission 110738) | Deltaproteobacteria bacterium RIFOXYD12_FULL_57_12 | reverse complement strand
TGGTCTTCGCCGGCGGTATCGGCGAGAATGCGCCTCCGGTCCGCGCCCGGATTTGCGAGGGGCTGGGATTTCTCGGTATCGAGTTCGAAGAAAAGCGAAACGCGGCGAATGAGAGTGTAATTTCGGCGAATGCCAGCCGGGTGGCTGTCCGCGTCATTCCCACGGATGAGGAACGCATGATAGCCGAGATGGTTTGCGGCGTTCTTGGACTTGGCATGGCCGGTGAAAAAAGGAGTTCGGAACAGGGAAACAAATAAATCTTGTGACCGTATCCGATTTCTCGAACAGGCTGCTAGCCACCAATAACGAATACAAACGAAACTCAAAGCACTCAGGGAGAAGGACGATGCTTACTGGCGTGTGGCGAACCACCTCTCGGTCGGCCAGATTTATCTCTACGACAATCACTCCGGAAATCAGAAATTGGAAGTGGGGTAAGCAAAAATGAATGCGCAAATACTTATGGACACAGCAAGCGCCTTAGTCGCCGACGACAAGGGCTTGCTGGCGATGGATGAAAGTAATTCAACCTGCAACCAACGATTTGCCAAATTGGGGATTCCCCAGACCGAGAAGGCCCGGCGCGCTTGGCGGGAGTTGATCGTGACCACGCCCGGTCTCGGGGAGTCGATCAGTGGCGCGATCCTTTACGACGAGACGATCCGCCAGCAGGATAAAAATGGCACTCCCTTTGTCAAAGTCATCATTGATGCGGGCATCATTCCCGGCATCAAGGTTGACACTGGCGCCAAGGACATGGCAGGTCATCCGGGAGAGAAAATAACCGAAGGTCTGGACGGCTTGCGCGACCGCCTCGCTGAATATTCTCAAATGGGCGCCCGATTTGCCAAGTGGCGCGCGGTCATTGCCGTGGGTGGCGGCATTCCCAGCCGGGGTTGCATCGAAGCCAACGCCCAGGCCCTGGCGCGTTATGCCGCCTTATGCCAGGAAGCCGGACTGGTGCCCATCGTCGAGCCGGAAGTGCTCATGGCCGGCAAGCATACCCTTGCTCGCTGCTGTGAGGTAACGGAGGAATGCCTGCGAACGGTTTTCAACCAGCTTTGCACCCAACGAGTGCTGCTGGATGGCATGATCCTGAAGCCCAACATGGTGCTTCCTGGATTGACCTGTCCTAGGCAAGAAGCGGTGATTGATGTGGCCAACGCCACGGTGAAGTGTCTCTTGCGGGCTGTCCCCGCAGCTGTGCCGGGGATTGCCTTCCTGTCTGGCGGCCAATCCGCTGAACTGGCCTCGGCCCGTTTGAATGCCATGAATGTTAGATTCAAGTCTCGGCTGCCCTGGGCGTTGGCGTTTTCGTTTGCCCGCGCCATCCAGCAACCGGCTCTGGAAATCTGGCGAGGCGAGGAGGCCAACGTCCCGGCTGCTCAGCACGCCCTGCTCCATCGAGCCAGGTGCAACCGGGCTGCGCGCCGCGGCGAATACACTGCCGCGATGGAAAGGAGATCGTCATGACAACCGCTGCAAATCCCGCTTCGGCGCAATTGGATCAACTGGCGATCAATACGGTTCGTTTCCTGTCCGTTGACGCCATTGAAAAGGCCAAGAGCAGCCATCCCGGCTTGCCCCTCGGCGCGGCGCCGATGGCCTATGTGCTGTGGACGCGGTTTCTTCGGCACAATCCGGCCAATCAGCATTGGTTCAATCGGGACCGGTTTGTCCTGTCGGCCGGCCACGGTTCGATGTTGCTTTACAGCTTGCTGCATCTGACCGGCTACGATTTGCCTCTGGAACAAATCAAACAATTCCGCCAATGTGGCGTTGCAGACCGCAGTTAAGGCACTTATTTACCCCTCAGGGGGGTACTGAACAGAGTCCGGCTTTGCCGGATTAGTGCATGGAATAGATGCAAGCAAAATTACGTTGTTGTTTTCTCGATTACCTCAAATTGATCATCTCTACCCAGGAGAATTCCCTCCTGCTCACCCTCAACATATTGAGGTCCCACCACATGTAGAGGGATACCGATCCTGTCAGCCTTTTGTTCTGTCACCTCTTTCCGTTTCATCCCTTTGTAAATAATGGCTTTTCTCGCATAGTTTCTCGTGCTTCCACATCTGGCACGTCACTTGCTAATATACTGCATATATTATGATCATCCTGCACAAAGGAGAAAAGGATGAAAAAGAAGTTGGCGTTGCACGATTCGTGATCGATCCGGATGGCAATGGCTGCGAGTTTGCGGTTGTGGTTGCTGATGAATGGCAAAAACGTGGTCTTGGGGGGAAATTAATGCAAGCGCTAATAAGTCATGCAACCTCGCGCGGGATAAAACGAATTCATGGGTCCGTACTCAAGAATAACTCGGATATGCTTCAGTTCGTCAAAGGCTTGGGTTTTGAAGTAACCGCAAACCCCGATGATTCCTCGGTCCTACTGGTTAATAAATATCTGAGCGAGCAAGCAAGGTAATGGGGACGAAGGTGATGGTGTTTATGATGTTATTAAAATTGATGGTCTCGCGAAAACCTGCTCAACATCCCAGGTTTGCTCTGTAAGTGTTTGAACAGCTTGCTTCCTCGGCGGATGGACTTTTTTCGCAGGAAATGACACGATGCCGTGGGATTTCTGTCATCGCGTATCGGGGAATACGTGGCATACCCCTTGAACTGTAATCACTTGCGGCCATCCTATATTATTGATTTATAAAGGAGAAAAGCCAAAATGAAAATTTCAGAGTGGCTGGATGAAAAGGAAAAAGAGAATGGTGATGTATCTCAAATCGTATTGCCTGCGGATATGTCTTTTGATGAAGCGCCAGATGAGACCATCTTTTTTAAAGAGGTTAATCCATGCGGGATGCTCTGCACAGAAAATCATCCATTTTCCAAGGTCGAACTCTTTGGCCATTGGTATTTCTCTTCAGGTCAAGACAAGAAAGCCGGCATTCATTCATCAAAAATGACGTGGCGGCTGTTTACAAAAGATAAGAGCCTTGCGCTTCAAACGGCTAAAGAACATATAGAATACCTGACTCCGTGAAATAATTGCGGCCTGTTTTGTCAAAGCCATACGGCATCAGCCGGCACAATGATTCCACACAATGTAACCATGGGAAAAAACTTTATTCTCCAGGCGGTGTTTATTTTATTCCTGTTGTTCCCGGTGAGCCATACGCAAGCTGCCGGTGAAACAGATTTGTCCGCTGGTTCAGAGCCTGTTCTATCCTCTGGCAAAGCTGACGAAGGCCCTAATGGTGCTGAAGATGATGCCGGGCAAGAAGAAAAGTGGGAAGATGAGTGGGAGGAGGCAGATGCCCTGGCCGACCCCCTTGAACCCTTTAACCGTTTCTTTTTTCACTTTAATGACAAGCTGTATTTCTGGGTACTGAAACCTGTTGCCAGGGTTTATTCAGGTATTTTCCCGGAAGAGGTGCAAATTGCTGTCAGAAACTTTTTTGATAACCTGGAAGCTCCAGCAAGAGCAATAAACAGCCTGCTGCAGGGCAATGTGCGGGGTTCTGCCTCAGAGGTGGCACGGTTTACCCTCAACTCAACTGTGGGCATTATCGGGTTCGGCGATTTTGCCGGGGATGTTATGGGTCTGCGTTCTTCAAACGAGGATTTTGGTCAGACCCTTGCCCATTACGGAGCAGGAGGCGGATTTTACATCAACTGGCCGTTCCTGGGCCCCTCCAATTTAAGGGATTCCCTGGGGATGCTTGGGGATGGATATGTGCATCCTTTTATACTTCTTGATGTTGACAGGGATGTGACCATTGGACTCCGGACCATTGAAGTGGTGAACTCTACAGCACTTACCCTGGGGGATTATGAATTGTTTGTCGGAACAGCTCTGGATCCATATGCGGCAGTAAAAGATGCCTACCAACAGTATAGAAACGGGCTTATACAAAAATAAATCAGATTCCGGGTGTTCGGGTGTAATGAAATGGCTCAATACATAAAACAAAATAAGCTGGTACCGGTTGTTCTCGTGATGTTTTTAACGATTCTTCTTTTTGGTTCAGGAATCTTTGCGGCAACAGCTGCGGGCCCTATGGAACAGCTGCAGAAATCGGTGGATGAACTTCTCAGAATATTGCAGTCGCAGGAATTGAAGGAGCCCGATAAAAAAAGCGAACGTAAACAACTTATCGACAATGCCACCAATGAGATATTTGATTTTCGGGAAATGGCCCGGAGTTCTCTGGGGCAAACCTGGGACACCCTTACCTCTGAAGAGCAGGACCAATTTGTCGGTCTGTTCACAAGACTCATAGAGCAGCGATATAAAGGCAAGCTTGATGCATACGATAATCAGAAAATTATCTATAAAAAAGAGCTTATAAATGGAAAGAAGGCCCTGATCAATACTGCGGTAATTGATAAGGATCTCGAAATTCTAATAGATTATCGGCTCAAGGAGAACCAGGGTAAATGGCTGGTTTATGATTTAAAGATCGAAAATGTAAGCCTTATTTCCAATTATCGCAGAGATTTTGATTCCATCATCAGGAAGGAACAGTTTGCCGGCCTTGTGGAGAAGATGTCAAAACAGCTTGAAAAATCAGATACGGCGAACTAGCCCGCATTTCTCACAAAGATCGTCGCGAAACGATGGGAGGTCGTATGGATACAAGGCGAACGAAGAAAAATACCCGGAGGCAAACTGTTAGTATGTTGAGGATATTTTTCGAGTTCAGGTAAGCGAGCCTGCGAGACTCCGACGCGGCAGACATGCGGCATCACGCCGTTGCAGCAGATTGCTTGTGAGAAATACGGGCTGGTCATGACAGTATGAATTCCATAAATTTCCGCAACTCCATTCTTTTAATTACTTAATTTTAAAATGAGAATTCCATTTTATGCCCCTCACGCCTCTCTTTTCCCATGCCTTTAATTGCCCCGCTATTGTAGGATTATTTTGTATTTCCTTAAACAACTAGCGGCATGATCTTAAAGCATATCAGCTGGATATGAAAAACACCTTATTGCGGATATATGACAGGGTTGTTCTTGAACACCCTGTCCTGACACTTATTATTGTTTCCTGCATACTTGCTTTCTTTGCTCTGCAGGTTCCAAAGTTCAAGCTGGATGCTTCGGACGATTCATTGGTGCTGGAAAACGATGCCGACCTTTATTATCACCGGCAGATCTCTGAACGCTACGGGGGAAATGACATCCTTGTCGTGGCCTATACCGCCAAGGATAATCTTTTTTCGCCGTCTACCATGGCTGACCTTAAAAGTCTGCGTGATGAACTGCGCCAACTACAAGGTGTGAGCTCGGTAACCACCATCCTCGATGTTCCCCTACTGCTCACCTCCGGTGTCACCATGACGGATCTGGCAGATGCGGACAAGCTCAGGACCCTGGAAAACTCCCCTGTTGAAAAAAGCATTGCCCTGGAAGAGTTTAATGACAACCCGCTTTACAGGGGCCGACTGGTAAGTCCGGACGGCAAAACCACGGCACTCCTGCTGGGCCTCCCCCTTGACCAAGAAAACAGAGCCCTGCTGAAAAGACGCTTCGAGCTGCGCGAAAAGAAATACAAGAATGAACTCTCCGCCGGTGAAGCGGAGGAACTGGAACAGGTCTCCAAGGTATACCGGGACAAATCGACCAAGAGTATGAACCGGGACAGGCGGCTGGTTGACGAGGTCAGAACTGTCATGGACAGACATCGCGGCCAGGCAGACCTCTATCTTGGGGGCGTGCCCATGATCATGGCGGACATGATCGCATTTATCGGGAGAGACATCGTTCTCTTCGGGCTGGGTGTCATTTTCTTCCTGGTTATCACCCTGGGGGTCATTTTCCGTAAAGTACGCTGGGTCGTGCTTGCCATGTCCTGCAGTCTGGCTGCCGTCCTTGTATTGGTCGGCGTTCTCGGCCTGCTCGATTGGCGGGTCACATTCATCTCCTCAAATTTCATTTCGCTGATGCTGATCCTGACCATGTCGCTCACCATCCACCTTATCGTACGTTACCTGGAGGTGCATGCCCAGTCACCTGATGCAGACCAGCGTGCAATGGTCCTGGAAACCGTCCGGACAATAGCGCTTCCCTGCCTGTACACCATGCTTACCACCATGGTTGCTTTTATCTCGCTCCTGGTTAGCGGTATCCGGCCGGTAATCGACTTCGGCATTATGATGACCATGGGCCTCATGATCTCTTTTGGCCTTGTTTTTATCATATTTCCCGCAACAGTCGTGCTTCTGAAAAAAGACACCTCCGGCGCAGGTGAGGATTCTACGCATCCTTTCACTCTTATCTTCGCACGTTTCACCGAAGCCCATGGGAAAAAGATACTGCTGCTAAGCATTGTTCTGGCTGTCATCAGCATCATTGGCATTACGAAACTCAAGGTGGAAAACAGGTTTATCGACTATTTCAGTAAGAATACAGAGATATTCCAGGGTATGAGCTTGATCGACAGCAAGTTGGGCGGTACCACGCCCCTTGACCTGATCGTTGATTTTAAGAGAGAGCCTCTGGTTTTAGATGATTTGGAAGAGGATGATTTTGGAGACGCAGAACCTGACCCGGAAACTGCTTACTGGTTTTCCGATGTCACAACCAGGGATGAGATCGCGGAAATACATGACTATCTGGAGAGTCTGCCCCAAACAGGAGAGGTTCTGTCCCTTGCCATACTGGAAAAACTAACCACAAGGCTCAATGGCAACCAGCCGCTGGACGGTTTTGATTTTTCCATACTGCTGAAAAAAGCACCCCCCGACCTGCGGGAGCTCCTCATAAGTCCCTATGTGTCGGAGGATATGACCCAGGCCAGGTTTGCCATGAGGGTCATTGAGTCTGACCTGAAGCTGGAACGTAAAGCCCTGTTGGCAAAGATACGTGATCACCTGGTGAACGAACTGGGCTATGAAGATAACCAGGTCCATTTCACCAGCATGTTCGTCCTCTACAACAATATGCTGCAAAGCCTGTTCCAGTCGCAGATCCTCACCATCGGCATTGTGTTCCTGGCCATCATGGCGATGTTCACGCTCCTCTTCCGCTCCATTCGCCTGGCAGTCATTGCCATTATTCCCAATCTCTTGCCCGCGGCAATGGTGCTGGGCACAATGGGATGGTTCTCCATCCCTCTGAACATGATGACCATTACCATTGCCTCGATCACCATCGGCATCGCAGTGGATGATACGATTCACTACATCCATCGCTTTCAGAAGGAGTTTTCCAGGGACAGGAATTACATGGCCACCCTCTACCGCTGCCATCGCAGTATAGGCAGGGCTATGTATTATACATCGATCACGATCATTCTCGGCTTTTCCATCCTTGCTGTGTCAAATTTTGTTCCTACGGTCTATTTCGGTCTATCCATCGGGTTTGCAATGCTGGCTGCTCTGCTGGCTGCCCTTACCCTGCTGCCGCAGCTGCTTGTAATCCTCAAACCCTTGGGCCCGGAGGCCAAAAATAATGAACAGGAAACCCCATAAAAAAAACATAATCCCCCGGACAATATTGTGTCAAATGCATCAATTCGAGATATATTTGTGGATCAATCCTGTCCTGGACTGACTATTAACCTGTTTGCCTCCCTTCATGTTGCATGCGGGGAATATGGTATATAAAAGCGGATGCAGCTTATACTCAGAAGAGAGACTCGCATCTCCATGGTTGACAAATCAAGAACAATTTGAGAGAGTTGTATAATAGTGATTGTCTCTCATTACTGTACAATTTATGATTGCGCATTGACCATTGAGAGACTCGAACTGCCTATGATGACCATAAATTTTTTCGACCAAAGGAAGAAATGTACAACAGTTTGAAAGACGATATGAGCCATGCTCATCAGCCTGGCCCGGGCTCAACGATCCGCACGCAAGGACTTCCGAACCTGGTTCACATGCTGCGCCGGAGAGTTCAAGAGCTTGGAGAGAAAACCGTCTACACATATCTCAATGATGGAGAATCTCAAGAAAGCCGACTGACATATTGTGAACTGGAACGGAGGGCGCTCGCCATTGCAGCACATCTCCAATCGCTACTTTCCCAGGGAGAAAGAGTCCTTCTGCTCTACCCTCCGGGCATCGATTTTCCCGTGGCATTCTTCGGGTGCCTGTGTGCGGGCATGGTTGCCGTGCCAACCAATCTCCCCGGTTCCAACCGGTTCCTGGCAAGCATCGAGACAACGGTATCCGACGCAAGACCAACAGCCGCTCTCACCACGGCTTCTACCCTGGAAGAGTACAGACGCCAAATAGACCAGACTCCGGGACTCGCGACTCTCAAATGGATAGCAACCGACACCATTCCCGACAACCTGGCAGATGATTGGCAAGAGCCTCCCCTTGGGACTGATTCACTCGCTGTCCTCCAATACACATCCGGCTCCACCGGAAGTCCCAAGGGCGTAATGATCAGCCATGGAAACCTGCTCCATAATTCATCCGTCATCCACGCAGTCTTTGGTCATTCAACGAGTATGAGAGGCATAATCTGGCTTCCGCCCTACCACGACATGGGGCTGGTCGGAGGGATCATCCAGGCCGTTTACGCGGGTGGTGATGCGATCCTTCTCTCGCCTGTTCACTTCATCCAGAAACCGATCCGCTGGCTTATGGCCATCTCACGGTATAAGGGCACGTCAAGTGGCGGGCCGAATTTCGCCTACGATCTTTGTGTTCGAAAGATCACGCCGGAGCAGAAGTCGGAACTTGATCTGAGCAGTTGGGATGTCGCTTTTAACGGTGCCGAGCCTGTCAGGTGGGAGACGCTCCAACGTTTTGCTGCAGCTTTTAAATCCTGCGGCTTTCGGCAAAAAGCATTTCTGCCCTGTTATGGCCTCTCGGAAATAACCCTTATCGCTACCGGATGCAGCAAAAACTCCGAACCGACATTCCTGCAGGTGGATGCGCAGGCGTTGCAAGCCGGCCGCCTTATCCAGGTCGCAGAAAATGGGGAGCACGACTTCAAACTGGTTGGAGATGGGGAGGTGCCGACGGACCAGGCGATTGTTATCGTCGACCCTGAGAAGCTGACTCCCTGCAAGCGTGATAAGATCGGAGAAATATGGATCTCGGGGCCAAGCGTCGCACAAGGATATTGGAATCGGCCCGAAGATTCGGAACAGACATTCCGGGCAAGGCTTGCCGATAACGGTGCAGGCCCCTTTCTGCGTACGGGAGACCTTGGGGTCATCCATGCCGGTCAGCTCTTTGTCACCGGTCGGTTGAAGGATCTCATCATTATACGGGGCCTCAATTATTATCCTCAGGACATTGAGAGGACCGTGGGGAGAAGCCATGAGGCCTTGCGGGCTGGTGGCGGGGTGGCGTTTGCCGTTGAAGCCGGGGATGAGGAACAGCTTGTGTTGGTGCAGGAACTCGAGCGACAATTCATCAAAAAACTTGACACGGGAGCGGTGATCGGAGCTATTCGTCAAAGTGTTTCACGTGAGCATGGAATCCAGGTCCATACTGTGGTGCTCATCAAAACTTCCAGTCTTCCCAAAACGACCAGTGGAAAGGTCCAACGCTCCCTTTGCCGGGAACATTTTATCCAGGGCCGCTTGCATGTTGTAGCCCAATCTCCGGAGGCTTTCCGGAAAGTTGAGCCGGGGATGTCCCTCCAGGCATTGAAAGAATGCCGACCGGGCCGCATAAAGCCGGATTCGTCGGCTGTAAGCCTTCTGAAGGATTGCACGCGCACGGTCAACTCCATGCAACCAGATGACATAGAGACTGAATACGCACCAGAGCCCATTCGTACCATTGAGTCTTACATTGTCCAAAAGGTGGCGGATATCCTGAAGATTCCGCTGTCCCAGGTGGATGTGGACCATCCATTGAATATGCTGGGCATTGATTCTTTGATGGCAATGGAGCTGAAGACGGATATTGAAGAAGACCTGGGAGTCGAGTTTCCCTTTGAGGTGCTCTTTCTGGGAGCCTCCATTGCCGACCTGAGAGCACATGCTCTCTGGCAAAAGACATCGGGAAGAGGTCTTGAAGCCAAAGACGGACCTTTGGGAAAACTGCTGTCATCCGGACATCACACCAAGGAGACGGTGGAAAGGGAGGGCGCCCATGGCAGGGCCCCTGAGATACAACCGGAGTGCCTGCCGTTTGAGGACTACCCCGAATACCGGAACCTGCAGCGGATCATGCTGGGAATGAAAGCGCACGGTATCAACAATCCTTACTTCAGGGTGCACGAAGAGGCCAAGGCGGAAAGCCGGGAGCTTATAAACTTCTCCAAATATAATTACCTGGGTATGTCCGGAGATCCGGTCGTATCCCAGGCCGCCAAAGACGCCATCGACCGCTACGGTACGTCCGTTTCGGCAAGCCGTCTGGTTGCAGGCGAAAGACTTCTGCATCGTGAGATTGAGCAGGAAATTGCCGATCTGATCGGCACGGAGGACAGCCTAGTTTTTGTGAGCGGTCATGCCACCAACGTGACCACTATCGGCCATCTCTTCGGCAAATCCGACCTCATCGTTCATGACGCCCTGATCCACAACAGTGTTCTCCAGGGATGCATACTCTCCCAGGCGACGCACCTTTCTTTTCCGCACAACGACTGGCACGCCCTGGACATGATTCTGAGGGAGTCGCGACTCCGTTTCCGACGGGCTCTCGTCGTGATTGAAGGTATTTACAGCATGGATGGGGATATCCCGGACCTGCCGGAATTTATTAAGATTAAAAAACGGCACGGCGCCGTTCTCATGGTGGACGAGGCCCATTCCATCGGGGTATTGGGGCAAAGAGGCAGGGGGATTGTCGAACACTTTGGAATCAATCCTGCTGATGTGGACCTCTGGATGGGCACCTTGAGCAAATCCTTTGCCAGTTGCGGGGGCTACATCGCCGGATCCCGGGCCCTCATCGAATACCTGAAATACACGGCTCCGGGTTTTGTTTACAGCGTGGGCATGTCTCCGCCGAATGTTGCGGCAGCGCTGGCCGCCATTCGATTGCTTCGGCAGGAGCCCCAACGGGTGACGCGTCTCCATGATCTCTCCAAGCTTTTTCTCCTGCTCGCACGGGAAAAAGAACTCAATACCGGCGCCGTCAGCAGCGATTCTCCGGTTATTCCGGTGATCGTGGGAGATTCCTTGAAAGCCTTAGCTCTCTCTCAAGCCCTCCTTCGACAAGGGATCGATGTTCTGCCTATGGTCTATCCGGCCGTTCCCGACAACTCCGCCCGTCTGCGCTTTTTTGTCAATTACACCCATACGCCCGAGCAGATACGTTTTACCCTGGATGCCGTCGCTTCGGAGCTGGAAGCCTTGCAACAGGAAGGGAACGAGAAACAGCGCGCTGCTTCCTGATTTGACATGATTCTCAATGCACGGGATAAAATAACAAAGAGCCTGTTGTCGCTATTGGCCAGGACCCCCCTGCTTTATTATCCGTATTACCGAAAACACTTCCCATACCCCTCCGTCATCCTGATCGAGAATACAAACTGCTGCAACGCGCAGTGTGTCATGTGCCCCCGCGACACGCTTACCCGGAAACGTGGTTTCATGGAGTTTGGATTATTCGAAAAGATCATGAAAGAACTGTCCGGCGCACGCCGCAAGCCCGTCGTCCATCTGCACGGGTTCGGTGAACCGCTGCTGGACACATTGCTGCCTGAAAGGATCAAGCTCGCCAAGGCCTGCGGCATAAAGCATACCTATATCGTGACCAATGGTTCGTTACTGTTTGCCGAGACATCAAGAAAGATCATTGCTGCGGGATTGGACTCTATGAAGATCAGTTTTTACGGCACTGACGTAGAATCTTATCACGCCACCATGAGAGGGCTGGATTTTAATGTGACGCTGCAAAACATCAAAGACTTTCTGAGGATAAGGAAGGAACTGAAGAAAAAAACTCCGAAGTTGATCCTGCAATACCTGCCCCAGGAAACAAATGGGGCCAGAATAGATGAGTTTCAAACCCTGTGGCGCTCTCTGCCGGATAAGAATGGAGGCGATTGTCTGAATATCAGCACATTGGACAACTTTGGCGGCGGCAAGTCATACAACATTGTGGGGGAAAAGATAGTGTCTGTCTGTTTTTATCCCTGGACTGCCCTGTCGGTGCTCTGCGATGGCAGAGCGGTTACCTGTTGCGTGGATTACAATGGCGTTCAGGGCGTAGGAGATCTGAACTGCCAGAGTATTGAGGAAATCTGGAATGGGCCTGTGTTGTCCGGGATCAGAAAGAACTTCGGGAAGCTCGACTATAGCGGGTTTCCGACCTGCCTTAGCTGCGATTGGGTCCGCAGGCGGTAGACGAAGGCCGAATCACTTGCCGCCCTCCTCCCATCGGGTTGCCATTATGCCCAGGATGAAGACCACGGTTGCGAAAATTCCTATGCTCACGGCGTAACGCAGGGCGTTCTCGTTGTCGTGCAACACCATGGATGCCCGAAGGCCCTCATTCACATAGTACAGCGGCAGCATTTTGGCAAAGGTCTGCAGGAAGCCCGGCATCATCTCGAGAGGAAAGAAGCTCCCCGACAGGAACATCATCGGAAAGGCAATGGCGTTGGCAGCGGCGGCAGCGCTCTGCGCCTCCTTTACGATGCGGGTGAGAATCATGCCGATGCCGACGAACGTGAAAACGTTAAGCACAATGAACAGCGGCAGCCAGGCGTTTATCTGCAGTTTCACGTCAAACACCCCATAGCCCACCAGCAGCATTGCCGTGGTGGCTATGACCGCGAGCATGAACTGGTAGAGAATGTTCGACAGTATCCAGTCGGTACGGGTGATGGGCGTGGTGGACAGCTTCCGGATGATCCCTTTCTGCCGCAGTTCCGTGTTCACGTTCACCGTACCGAACAGGCTCTCGGTCATCACCGCCATGGCGATGATGCCGGGGATGAAGAACTCAATGAACCGGTATTTCCGGGTATGTATCGATACCTCTTCCGTCTTGAAGAACGGTGTCTTTGCGGACAGCTTCTGATTCATCGTGGCAAAAGCCATGTTCAGAATCTGCATCTTCTCAACCACCGAGCTTGAGCCGGGGTCGTTGACATAGGTGATGGTAACGAATGCGTTGGGATCGCCGAATTGCAGATATTGGGCGAATGCCTTTGCATAACCTTGGGGAATCACGAGGACAAGGTTCACCTTGTTGTTCTTGGCATACTGTTTGGCGTCGATGGCGGGGTCAACCATGGTTATCTTGAACTTCCCGGTATCGGCGAGGCCCTTGGCGATCATCGCCGAGGTTTCGGTTTGGTCGAGGTCCTGCATGCTCAGGTTGAAGATCAGCTTGTCATCGTCCATGAAAATAGTGCCGAACACCAGTATCAGCAGAATCGGGAAGGTTATCGTGAAGAACATGGTGGTCTTCTCACGGTAGAAGCTCTTAAAGCTTATGACCAGACTTGCAATGACGACGCGCAGGTTCATTCCGCCTCCTTGTTCACGGAGGCGCCTTCGTGGAGCGCCTCGCCGGTAAGCTTCAGGAAAACCTGTTCAAGATTGGGCTTGCGAACGTCCATGCTGAGCAATGACGCCCCGGCGTCTTCCATAGCATTCAGTATCTTCCGGATGTCGTCCATGCGCTCCACCTTCATATTGATGTTCCTGTGGCTGTTAATTTGCGGATCGAGGCCCATCTTCCCAGCGACTTCAAATGCTTTTTCATCGCCGCACTGGAGTGTGAGGATCAGGTAATCCGCATTGGTTTCTATGAGCTGCACGGGCGAGTCCATGGCAATGATCTTCCCCTTGGAGATAATGGAGACAGTGTCAGCAAGCAGCTCAGCTTCCTCCATGTAGTGCGTGGTGAGAAATACTGTCTTGCCATGCTTTTTCAGGCCCAGCAGGACTTCCCACACCTCGCGCCGGGCCCGCGGGTCAAGCCCGGTCGTCGGCTCGTCGAGGAACACGACCTCGGGGTCGTTCACCAGCGCAATTGCGATTCCGAGTCGCTGTTTTAAGCCCCCGGAGAGTTTCATGTATTGTTCCTTGGCCCTGTCCTTGAGATTCACGAGCTCTATCAGCCCGTCAATATCGACTTTTTTGTTGCAGAAAAGCCGCGAGTAGTACTGCATGGTCTCCCTGACCGTTATCCTGTCAAACGAGCTGAACCCCTGCGGCAGGACGCCGATACGGGGAACGATGTCGCGCTTTTCTTTCGTGACGTC
>Ga0156789_1006_pt1 | contig 14294 bp, 13 predicted proteins | sample RifOxyD3_FD_110738 | JGI IMG/M metagenome (GOLD analysis project Ga0156789, IMG submission 110738) | Deltaproteobacteria bacterium RIFOXYD12_FULL_57_12 | reverse complement strand
TTCGCCGGGCTGCTCGCTGCAGACACAGTTGGGCGTTGCCGGGCACGGACGGAGTCGGCCGGCCGCCAGGCCTGTTTCTGCCACGGTCTTTGGAAAAAATGTCCGGCAGGCCAGCAGCAAGCCGCTGGCGATAGCTATTCCCAGGAGCCAGGAGGTCATTTTTTGCATTATTTTTTCTGAAATGTCAGTTTGTTGTCCTGCGCAGGATCAGACCAGAATAAGCGCAGAGTAGAATTTTGGATCATTATCCCAAGATTGTCTTAACGGGGCAAAGAAAAAAGAAAGGCGGAGGTGACACCCCCGCCTTTTTACTTCGGTTTCAATCCTGGAAAAATCTTATTTCAGAATCCGCATGCAGTCCTTACCGCTGAATGGTCTGTTGTTGAACTCCTCAAGCAGGTTACCGGTGATAGTCAAGGGCACCGTAGTCCCCGCCTGGCCGCTCAGGTCGAGGGCGGCCTCCACTGCCTGGTTGTCGAACTTCAGGGTCATATCCGGGAAGCCGTCGCCGTTTAAGTCGTGACAGTCGCACAGTTCGCCCGCAAAGGGAGTGGCCACATCTTCAAAATTCCAGCGGACTGGCGCCACGCCTGCCATGTCCTCCATGGTGAGTCTGACCGTGGCCGGGTCAATGGTGCTAACATCAAAGTCCGTGCTGCCGAGGATAGCGGCGGGAATAACGCCCAGACTCTTTGAGTTGTAGGGGTTGGGGCAGGAGCCGGGCTTGATGTCCACCGCTACCTTAAGCCTCGGTGACTCTACCACCCGTTCCAAGGTTAACAGAGTCCAGGAGGTGTTGAGGACTGAATCACCCCAGTCGCCTGGAGGCCAGGAGCCGTCGGCATTCTGGGTGGTGACGATGATGTCGGAAACCTCCGCGAACCAGTCGACATCCGTGCCGCCTACATCGATGGTGGCAACTCCCAGGGATTCAAGACCCTTCATCATGGCGAACATGGACTGGTAGTGGTTCCGGAAGCCGGGGTCCGTATTGGCATCGTTCCAGTGCCGGGCGATATAGGCGATGGCATCCTTTGCACGCTGGATAGCGGTGGTGTCGCCCAGCATGGCCATCTGAAACAGCAGGTTGCCGGTTTTGAGAATGTTTACCCATTCGCCTGACATCGTGTATCCGGAGCCGCCGTCATTGGGGCCGCCAGTCACATCGGTCTGGATGAAATCGATCCAGTTGTTCAGGCTGGGCAGAGCCGCGGCAATATCGACCCCAAAGAGCCTGCTGGCATAGACCAGGGCCATGGTGACGTAACCGGAATTGGAGTTGTCAGCCCAGTCCCATGTCGGTGTCGGACCGCCGTTCTCAATATTGTAACCCCAGCCGCCATTGGCGTTTTGGCCGGCCAGAAGATATCTGACCGCATTCTGGACCACCTGCAGGTAGGTTGTTGGGTCGCTGCACATCAGTTCCGGGTGGCGGCTGGCCGTAAGCGCCATGATGGCCAGTGAGGTGTTGTAGTTGGCGTGGTGATTGCCCTGGGCCGGCACATAGAATGAGCCGTCCGCCTGAACCTGGCTGCAGATGTAGCGGAGGCCGGCCACGATATTGGCATGGTATGCGAACTCCTCGGCAAGCGGGTCACCGTACAGCTCGTAGGCCCGGTCTTCCATCTTGAGTACGGCAAAGCCGGTGTAGGCTACCTGTTCCCATCCTCCCCAGGAGCCGTCCGGATTCTGCTGAGTGGCCAGGTAGGCGATTCCTCTGTCGATGGCCGCCTCGATTTGATCAGGCGTGGCGGCCCTGCTTTGGGATGCGCCGAGCATCAGCAGGCAGGTTGAGAAAAAAACAAGAATAACCGAAAAAAACAGGAACTTTCGTTTCATGGCAAATCCCTCCGAGACAGAAATTATTCAATATCTGGTGAGCCGATAGCCGATAAAGCGAGGTGTCTGTCAGACGGGCCGGATAGTATAGTATTAAGCGCGCAACCGTGGGGTGCTGTTTGTTGGTGTCTGCAATAACCTGCTGATCATGCGTTTTCGGCTTTCAGACAGATGAACGGACAAAAGAGAAAAAACAGGGGGTGGCGGACAGCCGCATTCAGCCTCCAGTGAATCCCCCTTCACCGGAGGCCGGATACCGGCAATTTTAGAATAACCTCTTTCATGGCCAGCACCTTGGTTGAAGGGGTGGTTGCGAAAGGTTGGAATCGAATAGGTTGTCGTAATCTTTATCGCACTTCGGAGAGCCTGTCAAACAAAATTAATTGCTAGGTTTTTTGCGGTGGACAACCGGCTGGAATGTCATGAAGAAACTGCGAACAGCCGGTCATTTGGTGTCATGTTTTTGGCAGGTATGGTTGTTAACCTGTTGAAAATATTTGGGGACAAAAAATGACCACTGCTCCATCAGCAGGTGGCAGGCCTGGTTGGTCTGTATTTTTTATCAAGTGCCTTGAAGAAGGCTGAATAAAAGGATGGCGTTCAGGCCGGTGATGAACAGCGCGATTCCCCACAGCACCGCCTTTTCAACCCCTTTGTTCCGGTGTTCCCCCATGACCTTCGCCGACGAGGTCAGCATGATCAGGGCGAGCAGGGTCCACGGCAGTTGGATGCTCAGCGCCACCTGGCTCCAGATCAGACCCTGGAAGGGGTCGGTCAGCAGGAGGATGAGCAGGGCTGCAACGCTTACGGAAATCAGCACGCCCAGCCGGGAGTGGTTGTCGTGCACATCGAGCGGTTCGCCGAACCAGCCGGCAAAAATGCTGCCGCCCGCCAGGGCCGAGGAAACCGCGGAGGAAAATCCGGCCATGAGAAGGGCCAGGGCAAAGACGCGGGCCGCGTTGTTGCCAAGCAGCGGCCGCAGTGTCGCCTCCGCCTGAGGCAGTTCCGTGACCGTGATGCCGTGGACAAAGAATACGGCCGCCGCCACGATGATCATGGCGCTGTTGATTGTCCAGCCGGCGATCATCGCCAGGATGGTGTCGATGTACTCGTAACGCAGATGTTTTCTGATGCTCTCCTCATCGCCCAAGTGCCACTCGCGGCTCTGGATGATCTCGGAGTGCAGGAAGATGTTGTGCGGCATGATCACGGCGCCGAGCACCGCCATGATAATGATGATCGAACCTTGGGGAAAGGCCGGCACGAAAAGTCCGTTGGCCGTGGCCTGCCAGTTGACATCGGCCAGAAAGATCTCATAGATGAAGGAGAGGCCGATCAGCGAGACAAAGCCGATGAGGTAGCGCTCAATGACCCGGTAGCCGTTGCTTAAGACCACCGCAATGATCGAAACGGCGGTGAGCAGGGTGCCGATGGAGAGCGGCATGCCGAAGAGCATGTTCAGGCCGATGGCCGCGCCCAGCAGTTCGGCAAGCGAGGTGGAAATCGAGGCCAGCATGGCGCTGCCTAAGAAAACAATTTTGGCCTTTTTACCCAGAAACCGGGAGATGGCCTCCGACAGGCAAAGGCCGGTGACAATGCCGAGGTGCGCCGCGTTGTGCTGCACCAGGATGAGGATGAGCGTTGAGACGGTCACCACCCAGAGCAGGCTGTAGCCGAACTGCGAGCCGGCGGCAACATTGGCGGCCCAGTTCCCCGGGTCGATAAAGCCGATCGTCACCACAAAGCCCGGGCCGACATATTTGAGGATTTCCAGGCCGCCCAGTTTCGGCGTATGTCCGGTAAAGAGCTGGCGAATGATTTTGAGCATGGGCGCGTTATTTGTTCTGGGAAAAATTAACCGCCAGCCATGAGACTGGCAAATTCCTCGGCCTCAATGGTTTCTTTTTCAAGCAAAACCGCTGCCACGTTATGCAGCAGCTCTTTTTTGTCGCGCAGGGTGACCAGCACCAGCTTCATCCGCTCGTCGAGCAGCAGCCGCACCTCTTCGTCGATCTGGCGGGCGGTCTGGTCGCTGATCTCCCGCTCCGGCATGAGGCCCTGATGCAGCAGAGGGCTGGCCTGCTGGCGGTAGGTGGCATGGCCCAGGGTGTCGTTCATGCCGTAGAGGGCCACCATACTGCGGGCGATTTCGGTGGCCTTCTGCAGGTCGTTCTGGGCGCCGGTGGTGATTTCGGAAAAGATGACCTCCTCGGCGGCCCGGCCGCCAAGCAGTACGTCGATTTTTTCCAGCAGTTCGGTGCGGGAGAGCAGGTAGCGGTCCTCGGTGGGCAACTGCAGGGTGAAGCCCAGCGCGCCGATGCCGCGCGGCACGATGCTGATCTTGTGAACCTTCTCGGCGGTCGACCGCAGGGCGGCGACCACGGCGTGGCCGGTTTCGTGGTAGGCGACAAACTTCTTTTCCCGTTCGTTCAGCACCCGGTTTTTTTTCTCGAGCCCGGCGATGATCCGGTCAATGGCCGCCTCCAGATCGGTCATTTCCACCTGTTCCTTGCCCTGGCGTACCGCCAGCAGGGTGGCCTCGTTGATCAGATTGGCAAGATCGGCGCCGGTAAAGCCGGGGGTGCGGCGGGCCAGGACCTCCAGATTGATTTCCGCGGCCAGCTTGACTCCCCGGGCGTGGACCTCCAGAATAGCCACCCGTTCCTTGAGGTCCGGTCGGTCCACCAGAATGTGCCGGTCGAAGCGGCCCGGCCTGAGTAACGCCGGATCGAGGATCTCGGGCCTGTTGGTGGCGGCGAGGATGATCACCCCCTTGTTTGGTTCAAAACCGTCCATCTCCACCAGCAGCTGGTTCAGCGTCTGCTCCCGCTCGTCGTGGCCGCCCATCATGCCGGTGCCGCGGGCCTTGCCGAGTGCGTCCAGTTCGTCGATGAAGACGATGCAGGGCGCGGTCTTGCCGGCCTGTTCAAAAAGATCGCGGACCCGGGCCGCGCCAAGGCCGACGAACATCTCGATGAAGTCCGAGCCGCTGATCGAAAAAAACGGCACGCCGGATTCGCCAGCCACCGCTTTGGCAAGCAGCGTCTTGCCAGTGCCAGGCGGGCCGACCAGCAGGATGCCTTTGGGAATCTTGGCACCGAGCCGGGTGAATTTATCTGGAGTTTTCAGGAACTCGATCACCTCCTGCAACTCCTGTTTGGCCTCATCCTGGCCAGCCACCGAGGCGAAGGTGATGTCCAGGTCTGTCTGGGCGATGATTTTCGCCTTGTGCTTGCCGAGGGTCATGATGCCGGCGCCGCCGGCCTGGCCAAAGCGTTTCATAAAGAACATCCAGATGCCGACGAAGATTACGGTTGGCACCACCCAGGAAAGAATCGCCTTGAGCAGGGTGTTTTCATTGGCCGCGATGATGTCGATGTTGTTCTTTTCAAAAAAATCGATCAGGTTCGGGTCGCCGACCCGCGGGGTTACATAGACCAGCTTCGGGAAGAGCGGCTCCTGCTTGCCGTCCTCGATTTTCTCAAAACCCTTGAGCCGGTCGTTGGAGATGACCACCGAGTTGATGGTCTTTTCGGTCACATGTTTTTTGAACTGGGTGTAAGAGACGTTTAAGACCTGCGGGGAGAGCCAGTTTTGGATGAACAGGAAGATGAGCGTGGCAACGAGGGCGTAGGAGAGGGAAAATGATGTTTTGTTCTTCATGGGCGGTTCCTCTGGTTCCTGGGGAAGGCGGTACTTTTGATAGGATACTACCAGATTGTCTCGTAATGGAAAACATCTTCGCCGGTTCACGTCAGGAAAAGACATTTCGACATTGACACCCTCTTCCGCCAGCGACTACAATGTCAACACCAAGAGGTGGTGATATCGCTGCCAGTAACATCAATATCTTGCAGGAGAATTTTTTAATGATGACGAGAAAATTGTCAGGTTTGATAACCGGGCTGCTGATCCTGGCCATGACGGCCGGCTGTAGTTCCGGCAGCAAAGAGGAAAAGGGTGCTGGCCAGACCGGCGGCAATGAGGCCCGCTATCTAACGGTGAAGGGTTCGGACACCATGGTGCATCTGGTCAGCACCTGGGCCGAGGCCTTCATGAAGGCCAAACCCGGCACCGAGATCTCGGTGACCGGCGGCGGCTCCGGCACCGGCATAGCGGCGCTCATCAACGCCACCACCGATATCTGCGCCGCCTCACGGGGGATCCAGGACAAGGAAAAGACCCAGGCCACCGCTAAGGGCGTGACGCCCAACGAGATTCCCGTGGCGCGCGACGGCATTGCCGTGATTGTCAACCGCGAGAATCCGGTGACTGAGCTTACCGTTGAGCAGATCGGCTCCATTTTTTCCGGCAAGGTGACCAGTTGGAAAGACGTTGGCGGCCCGGATCAGCCCATTCTGGTCCTGTCGCGGGAATCCAGCTCCGGCACCTACGTTTTTTTTCAGGAACATGTCATGAACAAGGCCGATTACACGGTACACGCCCGTTTTCTGCCGGGAACCTCGGCCGTGGTGCAGGCGGTGACCGCGGATCGCTGGGCCGTTGGTTATGTGGGACTTGGTTTTCTGGCCGAGGCGGGTGAAGGGATTCACGCCCTGCATGTCAAGGCGAATGCCGTCGCTCCGGCGGTCGAGGCCACCGAGGCTTCGGTCCGGGCCGGCGGTTATGCCATTGCCCGGCCGCTTTTTTTGTATACCAGCGGCGCTCCCGCCGGCCTGATCAAAGAGTTCGTTGAGTTCTGCCTTGGGCCGGACGGTCAGCGGATCGTCCGGGAAACCGGCTACGTGACCCTGCAGTAAGAGCAGTTATGTGGAAGGATAAGGCCGTGCATCTGTTGCTGCTGGGGGCTGCCTCCACCAGCATCCTGATTGTGCTTTTAATCTTCGTGTTCCTCGGCCGGGAGGCGGCGCCGTTCGTCAGCCATCCCGGCCTTGGCCGTCTTCTGGACAGTCAATGGATCCCGGTTTCCTTTCAGCAGGAGCGCTTCGGCATTCTGCCGCTTTTCACCGGCTCGCTGCTGGTGACCGTGCTGGCCATGGTTATCACGGTGCCCTTTGCGGTGCTGGGCGCCATCTATATCGCCGAGGTGGCGCATCCTACCGAACGGGAAATCCTGAAGCCGTTCATCGAGATTCTGGCCGGCATTCCATCGGTGGTGCTCGGGTTTTTCGGGCTTGTGGTGCTGGCGCCGATTGTTAAAGAAATATTTGGGCTCTCCTCCGGGCTGAATGCCTTGACCGGTGCCCTGTTGCTTTCTCTGATGGCGATTCCCACCGTGATCTCCATCTCCGAGGACGCGATCATGAGTGTGCCGAGCGTCTATAAACGGGCCTCTCTCGCCTTGGGCGCCACCCGGCTGCAGACCATCTGGCGGGTCACGGTGCCGGCGGCCCTGCCCGGCATCATTGCCGCGGTCATGCTTGGCATCGGCCGGGTGATTGGTGAGACCATGGCCGTCCTCATGGTGACCGGCAACTCGGCAGTGATCACGCTGTCGCCGCTTTCCTCGGTGCGGACCATGACCGCCACCATTGCCGCCGAGATGGGCGAGGTGCCGTTTGGCAGCGTTCACTATCAGGCCCTGTTCTGGGTGGGGATCGTGCTGCTCACTGTCACCTTCGGCCTCAACATCGTGGCCCAGCGGGTCCTCAAACGCTACGGGATGATGCAATGAGCGCTAACTTGCCAGAAAGGATTGCCTATCTGCTGCTGCGCCTGGTCACCTATTCCATGGTCGGCCTGGTGGGGTATATTCTGTTCGATATCATCCGGCACGGCTCTCCGGCGCTTACTTGGGAATTTCTGTCAACCATGCCGCGCCGGAGCGGGGCGGCCGGCGGTATTCTGCCAGCCATCGCCGGCACCCTCGCCCTGGTCGCCGGCACTATTGCCGTGGCCCTGCCGCTCGGCATCGGTACCGCCATTTTCTTAAGCGAATACGCCCGCCGTGACCGGTTCACCGAGATCATCCGGTTGGCGATTGTCACCTTGGCCGGGGTGCCGTCCATTGTTTACGGGCTGTTCGGCCTCGGACTTTTTGTTATTTTTCTGGGCTTCGGGGCCTCGATTCTGGCCGGCAGCCTAACCCTGGCCTGCATGGTGCTGCCCACCATCATCGTGGCCAGCGAAGAGTCGCTGCGCGCCGTGCCCCGCGGCCTGCGAGAGGCATCTCTTGCCCTGGGCGCCACCAAGTGGCAGACCATCCGCACCAATGTGCTGCCCTATGCCATGTCCGGCATGATCACCGGCTCTATCCTGGGGATCGGCCGGGCGGCCGGCGAGACCGCTCCCATTCTGCTGACCGTTGCCGCCTTTTATCTGCCCAAGCTGCCGAAGTCGGTGTTCGACCAGGTCATGGCCCTGCCGTATCATCTCTATATCCTGGCCACCCAGCATCCTGATGCGGTACGGGTCCGGCCCATGCAGTACGGTACCGCTTTAGTCCTGCTGCTCCTGGTTCTGGGGCTCAGCCTGGGCGCCGTTTTTGTCCGAATCCATTTTAGGAAGAAATATCGATGGTAAAAGAAAACATTGACCTCAAACAGTCGGAACTGGTGGTCAAGGCCCAGCATGTGAATTTTTACTACGGCAAGACCCAGGCCCTTTTTGACATTTCGGTGGAGGTCGGCGACCGGCGGGTCACCGCGCTGATCGGGCCGTCGGGCTGCGGCAAGTCGACATTTCTAAGAAGTCTGAACCGGATGAACGACATCATCGACGGTACCCGACTGACCGGCAAGATCGAAATCAACGGTGAGGATATCTACGGGCCTAGCGTCAACGTGGTCGAACTGCGGCAGAAGGTGGGCATGGTCTTTCAGAAGTCCAACCCGTTTCCCAAGTCCATTTACGACAATGTGGCCTACGGTCCCCGCGTCCATGGCCAGCGAGACCGTGCCCGGCTCAACGAGATCGTCGAGCAGAGCCTGACGCGGGCGGCGCTCTGGGAAGAGGTGAAAGACCGTCTGTCCGCCAACGCCCTGGGATTGTCCGGTGGCCAGCAGCAGCGGCTCTGCATCGCCCGGGCCCTGGCCGTGGAGCCGGAGATTCTGCTCATGGACGAACCGGCCTCGGCCCTTGACCCCAAGTCCACCACCCGCATCGAGGATCTGATCGGCGAACTGCGGGTTGATTATACCATTATCATCGTTACCCACAACATGCAGCAGGCAGCCCGGGTCTCGGACTATACCGCTTTCTTCTACGAAGGAAGTTTGGTAGAATTCGGGCTTACCAAGAAGATTTTCACCAAGCCGCGGGAGAAGCGGACTGAGGATTACATCACCGGCCGGTTCGGGTAGATCCCAGGAGAGGGAACATGTCCAAACATCTGCAGCGCGATATCGAAAAACTGAAGGCCAAGCTCATCCACATGGGCGAAGTCATTGAAGACCGGGTTTACCAGGCTACCATGTCGGTGATCAAGCATGAGCCCGCCATGGCCCAGGCGGTGATCAGAGGCGATGCCGAGATTGACGCGATGGAGGTCGAAATCGAGGAGGACTGCCTCAAAATACTGGCGCTCTACCAGCCGGTGGCCATTGATCTGCGCTTCATCATTGCCGTGCTCAAGATCAACAACGATCTGGAGCGGGTTGGTGATCTGGCGGTCAACGTGGCGGAGCGGGGCGCCTTTCTGGCGACCCAGGAAGGTTTCAAGATGGTCTTTGATGTCTACAAGATGGCAGTCAAGGCCGAGGGCATGCTCACCCGGAGCATCGACTCTTTGGTAAACATGGATGTCCGGCAGGCCCGGCAGGTCCGCGCCGAGGATGACGAGATGGACACCTTGAACCGCGAGATGTATGCCCTGGTTAAAGAGGTGCTGCCCCAGAACTCCGACCAGATGAACTGTCTGTTTCACGCCGTGTCCATCGGCCGCCATCTGGAGCGGATTGCCGACCATGCCACCAACATTGCCGAGGACGTGGTCTACATGGTGGAAGCGGAGATCATCCGCCACCGGCCCGAGGTGTTCGAAGAGTAGCCGCCGGATTTTGCCTGAAGAGGGGTAATCGTTCACCAGGGGCACTAAAAGGGGTACTGCTGTCCAGGAATTGTAAACGTTTACAAAGAGGGGAGAGAGGCGCGGATGCGTAGCGTTTTGCAGGGCAGGGCAAAAAAGGCCGGTTTGCCGCCGGGCTCTCTGATTCATGTTGGTGAACGGCGGGCGGAAACCGTCTCCGTCACGGTGGCTCACTACGATCAGGAGTCGTTCACCGAGACGCAGGTGCAGAATGCGGCTGATTGCCGCTCCTTTGTAAAACCCGATTCGGTAACCTGGATCAACGTCGACGGCCTCCACGAGGTCGCGGTTATCGAGGCATTGGGGAAAGAGTTCGACATCCATCCCCTTACCATCGAGGATATCCTCAACACCGGACAGAGGCCCAAGCTCGATATTCTTGACGAGCATCTCTATCTGGTGCTCAAGATGCACCGTTACGACGAGAAAACCGGCGGCATCAACGCCGAACAGGTGAGCTTGATCATCGGCCACGGATTTCTGCTCACCTTTCAGGAAACCGCTGGCGACACCTTTGAGGCGGTGCGCACCCGGCTGCGCACCAACCGGAGCCGGATCCGCAAGCAGGGCGCCGACTATTTGGCGTACACCCTGCTGGATTCGGTGGTGGACGGCTATTTTTCCGTGTTGGAGCGGATCGGCGAGGAGATTGATGGGCTGGAGGACGAACTGATGGCAACGCCCGACACCCGGACCCTGCATCGCATCCATTTTTTGAAGCGGGAGATGTTGCTGCTCCGTAAGTCGGTCTGGCCGCTGCGCGAGGTGTTGAGCGGCCTGCAGCGCAACGACACCCCCTTGTTCGGCGACGGCATGGCCATGTATCTGCGGGATCTCTACGACCACACCATCCAGGTCATCGACACCACCGAGACCTTCCGGGATATGACCGCCGGTATGCTGGACATCTATCTCTCCAGCGTCAGCAACCGGATGAACGAGGTCATCAAGGTGCTGACTATGTTCGCGGTGATCTTCATTCCGCTGACCTTTATCGCCGGGCTCTACGGCATGAATTTCAACACCGGGGCGAGTCCGTACAACATGCCGGAGCTCAACTGGTATTACGGCTATCCCTTTGCCCTGGGCCTGATGACGGCGATCGGTCTGGCCATGGTGGTATTTTTCAAGAAAAAGAACTGGTTTTGAACGAGTTTGCCTAACAGGGAGCCCGCATGGATTTCCGGACATTATTCGAGCCGCAGACCATGGCGATCATCGGGGTTTCCCTCTCCAATGACCGCCATCCGGCCAACGTCATTTTCAGCAAGAACAAGCTCCGCTATCCGGTGCGGATCTACCCGATCAACCCCAAGGGCGGCCTTTTGCAAGGCGAAAAGGTGTATGCCAGCATCCTTGACGTGCCGGATAAGGTCGATCTGGCGGTTATCGCGGTCCGGGCCGAACAGGTGGCCGGCGTGCTGGCCGATTGCATCGCCGCCGGGGTGCGCGGCGTCATCGTTATTTCCGGCGGCTTTGCCGAGAGCGGCCGGACCGACCTCCAGGCACAGCTGGCGTCCATGGCCGCCAAGGCCTGGCTGCCGATGATCGGCCCTAACTGCCTGGGCATCTACTCGCCAGGTCATGTGGACACCTTTTTTCTGCCAAGCGAACGGATGGTGCGGCCGGAGGCCGGCGCGGTGGCCGTGGTCAGCCAGAGCGGCGGCATCCTGGTTGATCTTTTGGTGAAATTCGCCGAAGAGGGAATCGGTCTGTCCCGGGCGATCAGCATCGGCAACAAGGCCTTGGTCCGCGAAAAACATCTGCTCGACTATCTGGTCGGCGATCCTGCCACTAAGGTAATCACCTTTTACGTGGAGGGGTTTGCCGAAAACGAGGGCCGGGAGTTCGTGCAGGCGGCGGCGCGCAGTCCCAAGCCGGTGATCGTTCTCAAGGCCGGCAAGACGCCGGGCGGCAGCAGGGCGGTCTCCAGCCATACCGCCTCGCTGGCCGGCGACTATGCGGTGTTTTCGGCGGTACTCGCCCAGCACGGCGTGGTGGAGGCCAGAAACGAATTCGAGCTCATCAATTTCTGCGGCTCACTGAGCTGTTACCAGGAGACCATCGGCAACCGGATCGGCATCATTACCAGCAGCGGCGGCCATGGCGCCCTGGCCGTGGATACCTGCTCCCGGCACGGACTGGAAACGCCGGTATTTACCGAGGCGTTGCAGACCACGATTCGGCAGCGGCTTTCAGCGAACGTCCAAGGAATCGCCGCGGTTGGCAACCCCATTGATCTGACCGGCAGTGCGGTGGAGGACGACTTCGTGGCCGCGACCGAGGTGCTTTGCGATGTCCCGGATATCGACTGCATTATTGTGCTGCTCCTGCCCTATCTGCCCGGCATCTCCTCGGACCTGGGCGCCCGGCTGAGCCAGGTGTACCGCCGGGAGCGCAAGCCGCTTATTGCCTACGTACCCCATATTGAAAAGTATAAAATGCTGATCGAGGGTTTTTCGCTGAACCGAGTGCCGGTCTCCTCGTCCATCGATGGTGCAGTGCTCATGGCCGATGCGTTGAGGAGGTGCAAGGCATGCTGAACCCTGCAATGACGGAGATTTTTGAAGCCGGCCGGGCCGCCGGCTGGATTCTGGAGCCGGAAGCTAAAACCCTGCTGGCCGCCGCCGGCCTGGATGTGCCCCGCTTCGCCAGGGCCGACAACCTGGAAGCAGCCCTGGCCGCTGCTTCGCAAATCGGCTATCCGCTCGTCGCCAAGGTTGTCTCTCCCGGAATCATCCACAAGTCGGACGTTGGCGGTGTCGTGGTCGGGGTAGGGAACGACGGCCAATTGCGCGAGGTTTTCCAGCGGTTTCGGACTCTGGACCCAGGCGCCGCCATTTTAGTGGAGGAGATGCTGCCCCGGTCCGTTGAGCTGATCGTTGGCGCCAAGATCGATTACCAGTTCGGGCCGGTTATCCTTCTGGGAATCGGCGGCACCGGTGTCGAGATTTATCAGGATACCGCCATCCGCATGGCGCCCCTGAAGGAGAGCGATGTCCCGGCCATGATAAGGGGCCTCAAGGGACGGCGGCTGCTTGAAGGCTACCGGGGCAGCGCGCCGGTTCATCCGGCAAGCCTGGCCCGTCTGCTGCTCGCCTTTTCCGGCCTGGTTATGGAGGTGGCCGACCGGATCGAGTCCATCGACCTGAATCCGGTACTCTGTTTCCAGGAACGCTGCGTGGTGGCTGACGCCCGGATTATGCTCCGGCGGCCGTGACGCAGGCATGGTCAGGGGGCAGCAGGGCGGAATAACCAGAAAACCTGCTAATCAGTGGTGGCTTTGGGCGCCGCGTCGTTCCAAACCACGAGAAGCAGACCGGGGATGCCGACGAAATCCTTGCGGTTGCGGGTCAGAAGGCGGAAGCCGTGCTGCACGGCCTGACTGGCAAGCCAGAGATCCTGCATCCGATAGCGGTGCGAGATGCCATTCCTGGAGAGTTGGGCCGCGAGGTCGCCGAATATCTCGCCACTGCTCTCGTCGATCATGAGCAAGGGTTTCTTTTTCAACCGGCTGTAAGCGGTCTGGATTACACAGGGAGATTGTCTCATGGACGGAGCAAAGCGCGAATTCCCGCATCTGCCGGAACGGCTGGCAGGCCTGGAAGAGCTGGCCGAGAATCTGTGGTGGTGCTGGCATCCAGCCGCACGCATGACTTTTAAGCTGCTGAACCGCCAGGTCTGGAAGGAGAGCATTCACAACCCGGATAAAATGCTGCGGGATCTCCCCCTGGAGGTTTTGGAACGGGCGGCTGCCGACCCGAAATATCTGCGCCACTACGACGTGGTCCTCTCCCAGTTCCACAAATACATGGAACGCCATATCTGCCCCATGCTCCGGCACGTCTGCGAACCAGACACCCCGGCCATTGTTTATTTTTCAGCGGAATACGGCCTGCACCACTCGCTGCCGTTCTATGCCGGCGGTCTGGGTTTTCTGGCCGGCGATTATCTTAAAGAATGCAGCGACCTCAACGTCCCCCTGGTGGCGGTGGGCTTCATGTACCCGGAAGGCTACGTGCAGCAGCGCATCAGGGAGGACGGCTGGCAGGAGAGCCGGCAGCAGATTCTCGACCGGGAGGCCGCGTCCATCTCCCGGGTGCTGGATGCTGACGGCCGGCCCTTGGAGGTGAAGGTGCCGCTCATTGATCCGCCGATCTATGTCACGGTCTGGAAGGTGGCGGTGGGCCGGGTCTCGCTCTACCTGCTTGATACCGACATCGAACGCAACGACCCGTGGAACCGCAGCATCTCGGCCCGGCTTTACACCGGCGACCTGGAGCAACGGCTGCGGCAGGAGATCGTTCTCGGCATCGGCGGCACCGAGGTGCTTGAGGTGCTGGGCATCAGGCACGCGGTCCTGCATTTGAACGAGGGCCATGCTGCCTTTGCCCTGTTGGAAAGAATCCGCGACCGGCTGCTCGCTGGCGCCGATCTTGAGACGGCCATGGAACAGGTGCGGAAGACC
>Ga0156789_1117_pt3 | contig 14581 bp, 8 predicted proteins | sample RifOxyD3_FD_110738 | JGI IMG/M metagenome (GOLD analysis project Ga0156789, IMG submission 110738) | Deltaproteobacteria bacterium RIFOXYD12_FULL_57_12 | reverse complement strand
CCGGCGTTTAAATGCTCCAAGGTCTGACTGGCATGGCGCGAGAAAACATCGGCAAGGCTCTGAAGATAGCTTTCATTCAGTGCTTCCGGTTTGAATGCCGGTTGTCGCGCCGAGCTGGCAAGGGCCACATGAAACTCGGCGGTTCGTCCCCCGAGGTTCTCAAAAGCAGTGAGACTTTCCCCAAAGCTATCACAGCCACCGCTTTCGGCATAGGCAGCGGCGGCCGCTAGAAGTGGCATTCCGGCAAAGGGGCGGAAGTCTTCGCTTACCAGATCCTTGGTTCGCTCTAAAAAATCCCGGGCCGAGTGCAGGGCATAGCTCCAGCCGTCGCTGTCGCTCGCCAGGTATGGTTGGAGCATGGCCACCGCTGATGTTTGGCCTTGGAAGTTGAGCAGAATGCCGCCGGCAACAGGTGCCAAGGCCTCAAAATCGGTGTGATCGGTGAGTTGTAGACTGATGGCAAAATCAGGATTAGTCCCTTCCTCCATCCTTCGATAGAGCTTGAGAATGGCCTGCTCGTCCAGCACTACCGAACTGTTACTCTGTTCGACCCCCAAGCGGCGGACATTGCCGCAGGGGCTCTCGACCGGGAACGCCTTTTCAAAGGCGCGGGTGGCAAAGGCCTGGAGCGTCCCACCCTGGGCGGTAGAAAAGGTACGGTTGTCGGCCATAGCCTCGAAGAGATCGCAGCAGGCAACCCGATCCGCCAGCCCGTCCAGAAAGACACCTTCCGCCTTAGGGGTCTTGAATACGGCAAGGACACTTTCCGGGGCTTCGGTGGCAAGCCTTTCCGCAGCTGGACCGGTCACCACCTTCAGTGGCAGGCAGTAACTTTCCTTGTTGCCCTCGCTGAAACTCAAGGTAAGAAAGGCCATAAAAAATCCCCCACCCATCTTGCTCGAGTCTGATATGGCCACCCCGATGATGGTTCGAGACTTGCTCCTGAACCAGCGCTGGGTAGGAAGCCAGGCGGGGAGGATCTCATTCTCCAGAACATGCTGGAAAGTCCCCTCCAGCATGCCGTTCCAGTTCTCGCCGATGGAGATGGATGGAAGATGCAGTGCCTCACTATTCCGCGCTCCACTGAGGCGAATGGCTTCGGCCGGCGCTTCCAGCCGGAACCAGTAGAAGGAGTGCGGACCGATGGTGACAAAGTAGGGAAGCTCGCCGATGGTGGGAAACTCGGTACGCCCGATCATCTCCACCGGCACCCAACCCTGGAACTCCGAGAGGTCGAGTTCCACCGGCTGCACAAAGCGGGAGAGGTTTGCCACCGCCAGGATCACCTCCGCCTTGTAGCGTCGCAGATAGACCAGGACTTTGCGGTTTTCCGGGCGCAGGAATTCGAGGCTTCCCCGACCGAAGGCCTTGTGCTGGCGGCGAAGCGCGATCATCCGTTTCATGAAGTGGAGCAGCGATGAAGGATCCCGTTCTTGGGCCTCTACATTAATGGTTGTGTAGCCATAGACCGGGTCCATGATGACCGGGAGAAAGAGGCGGGCCGGGTCGGCCTTTGAGAAGCCGGCGTTCCTGTCCGCGGACCACTGCATGGGGGTGCGCACCCCATTGCGGTCGCCAAGAAAGATGTTATCGCCCATGCCAATTTCGTCACCGTAATAAAGAATCGGGGTGCCGGGGAGGGAGAAAAGCAGGCTGTTAAGCAACTCCATCCGCCGGCGGGAGTTGTCGAGGAGTGGCGCCAGCCTCCGGCGGATGCCGACGTTTACCCGCATACGAGGATCCCTGGCGTATTCGCGGTACATATAGTCCCGCTCCTCGTCGGTGACCATCTCGAGAGTGAGTTCGTCATGGTTACGCAGGAAAATCCCCCATTGGCAATGAGGGGGTATTGCCGGCGTACGCTCCAAAATCTCGGTGATGGGCCGTCGGTCCTCTTGGCGCAGCGCCATGTAGATCCGTGGCATGAGCGGAAAATGGAAGGCCATGTGGGCCTCATCCCCATCTCCGAAATAGGCCGCAGTATCTTCCGGCCATTGGTTGGCCTCGGCAAGCAGCATTCGGTCCTTGTAATGGAGGTCCATCTGCCGCCGAATTTCCTTGATCACGGCGTGGGTCTCAGGGAGATTCTCGTTGGTGGTGCCCTCACGGACACAGAGGTAAGGCACTGCGTCGAGGCGCAGGCCGTCTACCCCGATGTCAAGCCAGAAATTAAGCACACGGGTGACCGCCTTCACCACCTGGGGATTGTTGAGGTTCAAATCCGGTTGATGGGAGAAGAACCGGTGCCAGTAATAGCTGCCGGCCACCGGATCCCAGGCCCAGTTCGAGGTCTCGCTATCGGTGAAGATGATACGTGTTTCTGGAAATTTCGTGTTGGTGTCACTCCAAACATAGTAACGGTGGTGGGCCGATCCCGGTTTGGCCCGGCGCGCCGTCTGGAACCAGGGATGCTGGTCCGAGGTGTGGTTTATGACAAGCTCGGTGATAACCCGTAAACCACGGCGATGGGCCTCTCGCACAAACTGCCGGAAGTCGCGGAGTGTGCCATAATCGGGGTGCACCCCGCGGTAGTCGGAGATGTCGTAACCATCATCCTTTAAGGGCGAAGGATAGAAGGGAAGCAACCAGATGGTGTTGACGCCAAGACCCTGAATATAGTCGAGCTTACTGATGAGCCCCCGGAAATCGCCGCTACCGTCACCGCTGTTGTCGCAGAAGGCTTTGACGTGCAGTTCGTAGATAATGGCGTCCTTGTACCAGAGAGGGTTGCTCTCACTTTTCGCATGCATGGTTTGTGTCCACTCACAGAGAAAGATCGGTTGATTAGGCTGTCGGCTGTTAGCATAACGTCTAACAGCCGATCATTACATAAAGTAATCGAAATCTCGCTCCGTACGCACCCGCCGGCGCAGGAGGAAAATCTGAGCCGGTGTGGAGGTCGGGTCGAGACGCAGATAGTTGCGGGTGCCTTGCCAGAGGTAACGACCGGCGCCCAGCAGGTCATGGACTTGATAAGGCTCAGCCTCGCCGATACCGAACTCGCCCACCGGCAGCTGTAGCCAGCCCTCGTGGGCGTGGTGGGGATCGAGGTTCACCGCTACCAGGATGATGTTGCTGTTGTCCGGCGTGGCCTTGCCGTAGCAGAGAATCTGTTCGTTGTCCACGGGATAGAAGCGGAGATGAAAATTGTGAGACAGCGCCGGGTTTTCCCGGCGGATGCGGTTGACGCGCCGGATGAAATCGGCGAGACTCCCGGGCTGATTCCAGTCCCGCGGGCGGATCTGGAACTTCTCTGAGTCCCGGTACTCCTCGGTGCCGGGCAGGGCCTCGGCCTCGCAGAGTTCGAATCCGCTGTACACCCCATAGCTGCCGCTTAAGGTGGCGGCAAGGACTAAACGGGCGAGAAAGGCTGGGCGGCCCCCGAACTGAAGAAATTCGGGCAGGATGTCCGGGGTGTTCACGAAGAAGTTCGGCCGGAAGAACTCTCGCACCCCGCTACGGGTGAGTTCGGTAAGGTAGGCGGTGATCTCGTGCCTGGTGTTGCGCCAGGTGAAATAGGTGTAGGACTGGTTGAAACCGGCCTTGGCCAGCGAATACATGACCGCCGGCCGGGTGAAGGCCTCGGCCAGGAAGATGGCGTCCGGCCGCGTGGCCCGGATCTGGCCGATAAGCCACGCCCAGAACCTGAGCGGCTTGGTGTGGGGGTTATCGACGCGGAAAATGGTGACACCCTGCTCCATCCAGAACAGGACTACCTCTGCCAGCGCCTGCCAGAGAGCCTGCCACTCCCGGCACTCGAAATCCAGGGGATAGACGTCCTGGTACTTCTTGGGCGGGTTTTCCGCATACTTGATGGTGCCATCGGGCCGATGCCGGAACCATTCTGGATGCTCCCGTACCCAGGGGTGATCCGGCGAACATTGAAAAGCGATGTCGAGGGCCACCATGAGACCATGCCCGTGGGCTGCTTCCACGAAATGGCGGAAGTCCTCCAAAGTGCCGAGTTCAGGATGGACGGTGTCATGCCCCCCTTCTGCGGCGCCGATAGCCCAGGGGCTGCCCGGATCCTCCGGACCGGCGCCCAATGTGTTGTTCGGCCCCTTGCGGTGGGTACGGCCGATGGGGTGGATGGGCGGCAGGTAGAGGATGTCGAAGCCCATGTGGGCGACATAGGGCAGGAGACCTTCCGCATCACGGAAGGTTCCGGAGCGGCCGGGCTCCGAGGTCGTGGAGCGAGGGAAGAGTTCGTACCAGGCGCTGAAGCGGGCGTGCACCGGGTCCACATCCACGGTAAGGGTGGGGTGCTCCGTGGCCCTGGCGCGGTCAGGGTAGCGGGACATGAGGGTCTGCAAGTCCGGGGCAAGGCCCGTTTCGAGCCGGACCGCGCCAGGCTGGCCATTATCGACAAGCTGCGCGGCGCGGTCAACGAGAAATTCCCGGTCGACGGGGGAGGCGCGGTCGGCTGCCTTCGCCACCATGGCCGCCCCTTCCAGGAGTTCGCTTTCCACATCCTGCCCGGCAGTCGCTTTTTTTCTCACCTCCTCCCGCCAAGTGGCAAAGGAGTCCACCCAGCCGATGATGGAATAACAATAGGGCGCAAGGCTTGTGATCGGGAAGGAGGCACGCCAGCGATCATTGCCGAAAAAACGCATGGGGGTCTCCTGCCAAGCGCTGGCGGCGGCCGGCCGGTAGCGGAGCATAACGACCAGGACGTCGTGGCCGTCGGCAAACACGTCCGCGGTCACCTCTACCTCCTCGCCCGGGGTCCGCTTAATGGGATAGCGGCCATCGTCCACAGAGGGCTGGACATTTTCGATAAAGACCCGGCGTGCGAGATTCTCGTCAGGATCAGCCAGTCGGCGGGGGCTGTTGTCCATCATCTTCATCCTCCTTGTTTCCGGGAAACCGTCTACATAAGCACGGCATCTCGTTGGGGGTTTACTTTCCCGGCGGAGCAGTTCATGAAGCACAAGGGTGGGGAACACGGGACCCCGGTGCAAAAAAATTAAAATGGCTCGTCAAAACTGAGGGTTGACAAAGGTTTGGGCACAAAAAACTCGGCTACGGGAAACTGGCTCAGATCTTTAGCAATTCCCGCACGAAAATAGGCATTCACCCAATGAAAGATATCATTCTTTTTAATGGAGCGACGCATCTTTTTCATTCTGGTCCGCCGCGTTTCCCCATCCATGCTGAACGCCTCATGGATAGCGTCGGCAACCCCCTCGATATCGTATGGATTGACCAGCAGCGCGCCATGATGAAGTTGCGCGGCTGCGCCGGCAAATTCACTCAAGATCAAAATCCCGTTATCTTCAATACTGCACGCGCAGAACTCCTTGGCCACCAGATTCATTCCATCCTTAAGGGGGGTAACCAAAGCGATTTCACAGGTGCGATAGTAAGCGAGCAACTCCACCCGGCTGAGGGAGCGGTAGATATAATGGATGGGGGTCCAGCCGACTTCGGTAAAACGGCCGTTGATCTCACCGACCAGCCGCTCGATCTCGTGTTTGAGCGCTTCATATTCCGGCACATTCTGACGGCTGGGAACGACTACCTGGATCAGCGTCACCTTTCTTCGCATCTCGGGATATCGCTGAAGCGCGTTGGCAAAGGCGTGCAGGCGATGCGGAATTCCCTTCGTATAATCGAGGCGGTCCACCCCAAGAATCAACTGCCGCTCGGGAAGATTGGCGTGAATGATCCACGCCAGATCCTCCACCTCTTTCTTCGCCGCCGCATCGGCAAATTGCTTGAAATCAATACTGATCGGAAAAGTTCCCACCAGGACTTCCCTGGTCGGGGTCAGACATCTGATGACCTGCCCGTGGCCGACGATTTTTGTGCCAGGGACCAGCATGCGCACACAATCCATGAAATTGCGTCGGTCGCGCACCGTTTGAAACCCAACCAAATCATATTGCAGCAACGCATCCAGGATCTGAAATCGCCAGGGCAGCCGAACGAAGCCGTCCAGGGGCGGGAAAGGAATGTGAAGGAAAAAGCCGGTGTGCCGGGTCGCGCCCATTTTCTTTAGTTGGTCGGCGACCAGGATCAGCTGATAGTCGTGAACCCATACATAGTCTTCCTCCTCCTCGGTATTGTCGGCAATGGCTTTGGCAAATTTGGTGTTGACGCTTTCGTAGACTTTCCAATACGCCGGATCAAAATTGCAGCGCGACGGCAAATCGTGGAACAAGGCCCACAGGATTTCATTGGAGAAGCCGAAATAGTATTTCTGGATCTCCTCTTCAGTCAAATCCACCGGTTCGAGGGTGTACCCCGTTTCCAGCGAGCCCCGCGCCAGCAGCTCGGCCAGAGCCCCATCACTCATGGCCTCCCGGACATTCGCGCCAAGCCAACCGATCCATAGCCCGCCCCGGTCGCGCAATACCGGTCCCAGCGCCGTCACCAGGCCGCCGGAGCCCGATTTAATCACCCATTCGCCATCATCGCCTTTTTTCACAACGATCGCCAAGCGGTTCGATACGACGGCAAGTCTGGTTGTCTCCATGTTTCTTCAGTCCCTGAGCGTTGAGGTTACGGAAACCCAGGTTTCCAGAAATTTCTTTACGGCGGCACAATCCTCCAGAAAACCCCTGGCGGCAGTCGATGCGGAAGTCGCGCCAACCTTAATGCCAATTCCTGTGTCTCGAATTATTCTGAAGGCGTCTTCGTCGGTCTCGTCGTCTCCCACATATACCGGAAAATTTCCTGGCGGCTGACCACGCAGCAGTTCCGAGAGAGCGTCTCCTTTGTGCCGACCGGCGCAGCGGATCTCCACCCCGCCGTTGAACCGACGGCACTCCAGAGTTTGGAAAGAGGAAATCCCGGTCCAGGCGGCCAAGATGCCCTCTTCCATGGCAGAGGCGACCTGGGCTGGCAAACCCCGGGTATGCATTGCAAGAGAGGCAACCTTGTACTCCAGTTTCTCGCCATAGCCTTTTTGCAGCGCCGCCTCCTTTGCCTTTTCGAGTCCAACCTTCTGTTCTGCCGAGGGCTGGATCACAACCGGCGTGTTGTCAGTCGGGCGCCACAGTTCAAAGCCATGACTGCCAACGATGGTCACGGGAAGCTTATCGAGCAGCATCAAAACCTCTGCGGCCGGGCGGCCGGAAATAATGGCAACGGCAGTGGCATTCTGGTTGACAAGCGAGTGCAGCACATCAAGCACGCCGGCCAGCGGCTTCGCCTGCATCGGATCGACATGAAAAGGAGCGAGCGTCCCGTCATAATCCAAGCCCAAAAACCTTGATCGGGAAGAACACACCCGATCCCAGAAGCCAGGGACATTCCTTATCGCTATTTTTTTTTCACTATGCCATTTCATGATACATCTATTTCTATACCGTTTCTGAAATAATGGCAAACATGAGCGGTCAATACCATGACGGAACACCTCAGTGAGCAAAAAAAATCTGGAGAGAAATTTCCGGATAAATCTCGGCAGGCTATTGTCGTCGAGTTCCAGGCATAGGAAAACAGCCTTGACCGATGCGAAGGATATGAGGTAATCAGAGAGTAGCCTGACGCAACGCGTCGATGTCTCGAAAGAATTGAGGTTTCGATTCCGAACGGGATTCCTCAAGCCTAACGAGGTGTTATCATGAGCGTGACAGCAAATCTTTTCTCCACGGTGATCCGATACAATTTTCGGCCTCTGGCGTTTCTCGCCCTGCTTCTTTTGGTCCGCCCCTTTTTCCCGTTTCTTGACGAATTTCCAAAACTTCTTTCTCCTCTGGAAAAGGCGTTCGAAATCCTCTTGATCTGCGGTATTGCCTGGCTCATCATCCAGAGCATCTACATGCTGGAAGAGGTAGTGCTCAGAAATTACACCATCGATGTCAAGGATAACCTGGAGGCCAGGAGGATCCACACCCAGATTCATTTTCTCCGAAAATTCGTGGCGACGATCATCATCATCCTGGCGATTGCCTCCATCTTCATGGCCTTTGAGAAGGTGAGACAGATCGGCATGAGCATTCTTGCCTCGGCGGGCATTGTCGGCATTGTGATCGGTCTGGCCGCGCAACGGACGATCGCCAATATTCTGGTCGGTCTGCAAATTGCCATTACCCAGCCTATCCGGCTTGATGACGTGGTAATTATCGAGAACGAATGGGGGCGGATCGAGGAGATCACCTCAACTTATGTCGTGGTGAAAATCTGGGATCTGCGGAGGCTCATCGTCCCCTTAACCTATTTTACCGAGAAGCCGTTCCAGAACTGGACCAGGGGTTCCGCGGACCTGATGGGTACTGTTTTTCTCTATGTCGATTACACCGTGCCTGTCGAGGAGGTACGTCAGGAGTTGCGGCGTCTCCTCGGGGCATCATCTCTCTGGAATGGCACGACATGGGGTCTGCAGGTAACGAATGTCACCCCGCAAGTCGTGGAGCTACGCGCCCTTATGAGTGCCACCGACGCATCTGCCGCCTGGGATCTGCGCTGTGAGGTGCGGGAAAAACTCCTGACTTTTGTGCAACATAATTATCCCGGCGCGCTTCCGAAGGTTCGAGCCGAGTTTCAGCCAGATAACTCCTTGGAATCTTCATAATCGCCCGAGTTTTTCGCAGGATGAACACGGTGCCGCGTCGGACCGCTGACCAGCAGGGCTACCGGGAAACGCGAGAAGATTTCGGCGCAAAACAGTTTTTTCTTCGCGCTTATTTTATCGCCGGTAATGGCATTCCGGAAAATGTGAGGGGAGTCGGTCGGCAATACGAGATGGGTATCTTTCCACACCTGTTCGCCGAGTGGGCACGTCTGAACATCGATCATGCCGGTCAGGAAGCGGGGGGTGATAGTTATGGCTAGAGACTTCTGATCCCTCCTGGCAAAGGCAATGAGATGATTATGCCAGAGCCCATGCGTTTTCAGAGGGATGTACACCCCTTTTTGAAACAGGTCGGCATTTTTCTTTCTGGCAATGAGCGCCCGGTGGATCAGGAAGAGCTTGATCCGCCCGTCCTCGCGCGTGGCGAGGAGTTCCGTCAGAAAATCCGAGAGATCATGCTGCCTGTTTTTGATCTCCGCGAGCAACCTAGCGCGACGCTCAAAATTTACGGGACGGCGGTTGTCGGGATCCACGAGACTGAAGTCCCACAGCTCGGTGCCCTGATAAAAATCAGGCACGCCGGGCGCGGTGATCTTGAGCAGGGTCTGGGCCAGAGAATTCCATACGCCGTAAAGCGCCACTTTTTTCTGAAACGGCAGAAAGGAGGCCAGGAATGGATTGTTTTCACCCGGGACGCAGATCTTCTCGAAAAAGGCGAGAAAGGCTGACTCGTAAGCCGTATTCGGCCGTAGCCAGTTCGAATACATTTTCGCTTCACGGGTCGCCTTTACGAGATAATCCTTCATCCTTTGCAGATAATCCTGAGAAATCCCGTCACCCAAGGGAAAGGAACCGAGCAGCGTCTGGTAGAGGAAATACTCGTCGTTTGCCTCGGGAACCGCCCGGCCGTCAAGATGCTGCCTGATTTTTCTGTTGGTCCGGTGCCAGATTTTGAGCATTTTTTCCCACTCGCCGTGCAGTTCGGAAAGAACATTGATCCGAGCGCGAACATCCTCGCCGCGCTTGGTGTCATGGGTGGCGGTGGCGTTCATGGAATTGGGGTGGTGTTCGAGCCGCCGGCTGTTGAACCGATGAAAGGAGTCAAGAGAGACGCCAAACCGTTGCGGTTCGCTTCCCACCTCGTTTAACGAGATCAGTCGGTTGGCAATATAAAGAACCGTGTCTTCGAACCCTTTGGCCATGAGCGGACCGGTGAACTGCTGAAAACGCATGACCAGGTGCAGCCATTCGGCCCTTTCCTCACGGGAGAGATGCTCGGGGATGTTTAAGCAAAGAAGATTTTCGATGAAACCGAGTTCATAGGACAGGTCCGGATTGCGCTCCATGGTCCTTTGGATGGCCTGCCGGATAAAGCCACGATCCTCGGGTCGGGAGAATTCGCTGCTCATGTACGTTCGGTAGACCGGGAAATAAGCCAGCAGATCACTGATGGCCCTGCGCAATCCCTGCAGGGTGATATCGCTGCCGTGCCGATGGCGAATGAAGATGTTTTTCATGAGCATGGCCAGATTATCCACATCACCGGCCATGTGCTTTTCCGCCACCCATTTTTTTTTGGCAAAGACCAGTTCCGGATAGGGCACGGCCGGACCGACGAACCTCCCATAGATGCGGTCAAAGGCCTTCGCATGTCTTTGGTCGCAAAAAAGGCCGTTGACAAAGTTCATGAAGTCATAGCCGGTTGTTCCCTGCACTGGCCAGGAGGAAGGGAGTTCTTCCTCAGGGGCCAGAATTTTCTCAACCACCAGATAGATGTCCCGCACCTTTTTCCGGATGTTCCGCAGGTAAGAGGTTGGGTCATAAAGGCCATCCACGTGGTCGATCCGCAGCCCGGCGATTTCCTTTTGCCGGATGAGCTCGAAGATCAGGGAATGGGTGTGCGCGAGAACGGCCGAGTCCTCCATTCTCAGGGAGATCAGCTTGTTGATATTGAAGAATCGTCGGTAGTTGATCTCTTCGGTCGCTACCTTCCAAAAGGCAAGGCGGAAAAACTGTTCGAGGAGCAATTTCTCAAGGGACTGCATGCTTTCCGGAAGGCCCGCCTGACCGTTGCAGAGCTTTATGTTTCTATCCAGAAAAGTTCTGATCGCCTTGTTCCGGGAATAGAGCTCCCACAGCATCACCTTGATAAAATTAACCTGATCATAGCGTTCGCCTGAAGGCTGCCGGGACGAGATCGTATTGAGCACATAAAGAAGGCCGAGGAGTTTAATGATATCCGGATGGTCGGAACACAGGGTCGTTTCCAGGGTGGGCGACCGGAGGGTAAGGATTTGGGCGTAGGATTCGATCTTGAGCGGGAATATATGGTCGTAATAATGAATGGTGAAACCATGCTGGTCATAATGAAGCGTGATCTCGCCGTTTTCCAGGGCAACCCCAAAGAATTTTCCAAGGCAGGGAACAAGAAGCCGACCTTTGAGCCCGTCATAGGGATGGTCCCAGTTTATGTCAAAAAATCTGAAATACCTGGAACTCGGGCCATGCTCCAGCACATCCATCAGCATTGTATTCTCTGAATCGACGGCCATGTGATTGGGAACGATATCCTGGACCCAGCTCATTCCGGCCCGCCTGACCTCCATGAGCAACCCATCGAAATCCGCCCGGCCGCCCAGTTCGGGATTGATCTGGTTGGAGTCAACGATGTCATAGCCGTGACTGCTGCCCTTTTGGGCCTTAAAGACTGGGGAGGCATAGACCGTTGAGATACCAAGTTCTGCAAGATAGGGGATGATTCCCCGGGCCTTCTTAAATCCGAAGCCGGGATTGAACTGGATACGGTAAGTGGCAAGCGGAATATTCTTCATGTTACCCTGACTTTCAGGATGGAGCTCAGTCCTTGAAAAATCTCGACCCACTGTCGGGCCGCGGCATCGCCGCTCTCGGCCTTTTCCTGGATGGGGTTATAACTGCCCTGGGCGATAGAGAAATAGGCGTTTTGCGCCTTCCACAGATCCGGCTCGATTCCTTCGGATTCCAAAAGGCTCAGGGTATCGGCCAGGTTTTTGAAAAGAGGGAGATCTGCAGTCTGCTGCTCAACTTTTTCCATTACCCGGTTCAACCACTCCGTGGCCGCAAACCTCAGCATTTTCAGGTCCAGGGCGAGATGCCAGCGTCGGGCATTGGCCAGGATGCCTTCCAGTTTTCTTGCATCGATGCTCTCTTCGGTCTCGAACAGCCTTTTGAGATCGGAGTTGAAGATGTGCTCGGCAGTAAAGCTGAGCGGTCTGGGCAGGGGGATGTTGAGGCTTTGCAGGAAATTCATGATGCCTGAATTGTTTTCATGGATCTGCCGGAACGATGCCTCGATATTGGCGTCGGAGAGTCTGAGCACCTGCGCGATGACCTTCCTCTGTTCATCCCGGAAAAGGTGCCAGATGGAGAAATTGTTCACCCCGAAGTGATTGTCCATCAGACGAAGCACCTCGGAGATGTCGGCTCGGTCAAAGGCGGCGCGGATTTCCTTGCGCATGTCGGTAAAGGCCTGCTCGCCCTGAAAAAGGCGCGCCCCGCCGTTGATGTTGTGATCCCCCAGATGCAAGACCGCAAAACTTACGATGGCGTGTTGCCAGGTGATGTCGGAGCGCACCAGAATCTTGCCGATGGCGAGCCGGAATTTGCCGGCCTCGACCAAGTGGTATTTGTCGCAGGCCACAGTGTAGCAGTAAATCCGGGCCACATCGGTGTAGTCCTCAAAGAGCGACGAGACCGCATAGTGAACCCCTACCCGCAGGAGATCAAGCCTGGCCGGTTTGACGAACATCTCGTACACCTTGGCGCCATTTTCAAAAAGATTGCTAGGCGCGAACGCCAACCTCTGCAGGAAGTCCGCTTCCAGGGATCTACCAAGAAATTCCTCGGCAAGCTGGATCACGCATGCCGCATACTGAAGAATCTGAACCGTTTCAATTCCGGAAATCTCATCAAAAAACCAGCCGCAACTCGAATACATCAACAGGGCATTGCGCTCCATCTCAAAAAGCCGCAACAATTCTGTTTTCTCTTCGTCCGTAGGAGTGCGACCCATCTGGTTGCGGAGAAAACGATCAACATTTTTCGCCGATCGATCAAGAACCACATCGATGTAATCATTTCTGGCCTGCCATGGAGATTTTACAAAGCGGCCGACCCGTTCTTCATAGATCGGGGCGGTTTCATCGCGCAGCCAATCCAGGGCCTCCCGTAACGGCCGGCGCCACGCCTGGCTCCAGCCAGGGTTCTGGCCAGAATTGCAGCCGCAGTTGCTTTGCCACCGTTCGATGCCGTGGATGCAGCTCCACGACGAATTCTCATGGATTTGCACCAGATGGGTGGGCGGATGTCTTTCCAGAAATTCCCCGTAATTGGTCAGCCTGGCAAGCTGCCGGGATTCAATCAAATGCAGGCAATAGGCGAGAGCCCGATCACCATGGCGATGATGATGGCCAAAGGTCTCGCCATCGACAGCAACATGGCCCAATTGGGCATGGCCGCGGGCGTCGTCAAAGGTGGATGCTAATCTGCCGGCCAGGCCTTCGCCGTTATCGGCAAGCTCACCAAAGGCGATATCTCGCGAAACCGGGCCATCATAAAAAAAGAGAGTAATACTTTTTTTTGAGGGAAGCTGGCAGAGATAGGCCATGGAGGGATCGATCTTCTCATTCGAGACGTCCTCCCAGCGCGTGCCTTTCACCATTTTTTTCACCCGGCGGGCCTGGCGCGGCGCGAGCAGGGTGAAGCGGATGCCCTGCGCGGCAAGAATTTCCAGGGTTTCGATATCCACGGCCGTCTCCGGCAGCCACATGCCTTCGGGCTCTCTGCCGAATCGTCTGCGGAAGTCACTTATTCCCCAAAGAATCTGAGTAGATTTGTCCCGCTGATTGGCGAGCGGCATGATCGGATGATTGTACGCCTGGGCCAGGGCTGAGCCGTGTCCGGTGAAAAGGTTGCGGCTTATCCGGTCCGCCTCCAGAATGGCGGCGTAGCAGGCGGGCCGATGCCGTTCCAGCCAGGAAAGAAGGGTGGGGCCGAGGTTGAAACTGATCCTGGAATAATTGTTGACGATTTCAATGATTCGCTGCTCTTCGTCCAATATCCGGGAGGCCGTGTTCGGAGCATAGCACTGGGCGGCTATCTTCTCATTCCAGTCGTGATAGGGGTAGGCGGAATCCTGGAGTTCAATTTCTCCGAGCCAGGGATTTTCGCGGGGCGGCTGGTAAAAGTGGCCGTGAATACAGATGTAACGCTCCATGTCTGATCACTCCGATTCGGTATGCACACTCACGCTGCATGCCCTGAGGGTGGTTGGTTTGGCAGTGTCGAGTTTTGCGGCAAGCAACGTCCCGGGTCCGCCCCATTTTTCTTCCGCGGAGTCGACTTGCTTCGACCATATTCTCTGTTCGATGAAGGGGGCCAGACTGAGGCAGGCATCAACCCTGCCGAAATTGAAAAGGCAAAGGGCAGCACCCTGTTTCCTTTCGTCCCACCGGCGCAGGGCGATGACCTTTTCGTCCTCCCAGGCCTTAACCTGCAGGCGATCTTTGTCCGGACGCGACAAGACGGCGGTAGTCTTTCGCAGCCGAATCAACTCTTGATAAAAAGCGAGAAGGATCGAATGCCTCTCGGTGTTCCTCTTCTCCCAGGCGATTTTTGATCGAAGGAAGGTCCGCGGGTCTTGCGGGTCAGGGCACTCCCCTTGCCAGGCAAAGGCAGCGAATTCCTCTCCCCTACCCTTGCGCACCGCGGCAACCAGGTGCGGATCGGCATGATCCACAAAGTATTGAAAAGGGTTTTCTTCGCCATATTCCTCGCCCATGAACAGGAGCGGAATGAAGGGAGAGAGGATGACAGCGGCCGCTGCGATTTTCAGCGCCTCAAAATCAATGAGCTGCGTAAGACGCTCCCCCAGCATTCTGTTGCCTACCTGATCATGGTTTTGCGCGGCAACCACGAACTGGCAGGCGGGTCTGCCCTTGGAGGAATTGCCATGCCGACGCTTGCGGTACAAGGAATAGTCGCCGGCGTACACGTAACCCTGGCACAAGGCTTCTGCCAGCT
>Ga0156789_1116_pt2 | contig 14584 bp, 9 predicted proteins | sample RifOxyD3_FD_110738 | JGI IMG/M metagenome (GOLD analysis project Ga0156789, IMG submission 110738) | Deltaproteobacteria bacterium RIFOXYD12_FULL_57_12 | reverse complement strand
CATGCTGATGTTGTAGGCGGCGCCGGTGCCGCCGTCGACGCCGTCGATCAAGAGGCCTGAGGCATAGGGGTTGCGGACCAGATTGTTTAAAACCGACTTGGCCGAGGTGGAGCCGGAGATTTTTGGATAGACCGGCACCCGGAAGTCCCAGGCCATGGACATGGTCTGGATCATCTTCATGACCGACTCTTCGATGGAATATAAGGTCTGGTGCACCGGCGGCGAGGGCAAATCAACACCCTCCGGCACGCCGCGCAGGCGGGCGATCAGCTTACTGACCTTGAACCACATGAGCAGGCCGCCGTCGCCGGGCTTGGCGCCCTGGCCGTACTTGATCTCGATGGCGGCCGGGTCGCACTGCATGTCGGGAATGGCCCGGATGATTTCATCCCAGCCGAAATAGCCCGAGGCGATCTGCAGTACGATGTACTTGAGATAGGGGCTTCTCAAAACCCAGGGCGGGCAGCCGCCCTCGCCGGTCGCCATGACCACCGGGATGCCCAGGATCTCGTTGCAGTACGCCACGCCCTGCAGGAGGCCGAGCCACATATTGGGCGACAGCGCGCCAAAGGACATGGAGCCGATGACAAAGGGGAAGATCTCGCGGACCGGCGGAATCCACTCGCCGGTCGCTTTACGGCGGAGGTATTCCTCGGGCGGCAGGACGCGGCCGAGCAGGGTGTTCATGTAGAACTCGTGACGGCCGGCGTCCAGGGCCGGATCGGTGAGCATGGAGATCCGGTTGAACATGATGCGGTCCAGCAGGGATTCTGGCGAATTGCGGCGGCCGCCGCGGGTCCAGGCTCCACCCTTGTCGTTCATCAGGAGCCGTACCCTGGCGTCCGTGGCGTTCGGATTCGGGCCGATCGCCTCGTTGGGACAGACCGCGGTGCACATGCCGCAGCCGATGCAGCGGCTGCCGACCTCAGTGCGCTGGCGGATGCCGGTGAAGACCCGGTATTCACTGCCCCGTTTTTTTTGCAGAAGGTCCAGCTTGGGCATCCGCTGCCGGCGGTAGGTCAGGTAGATCGCGCCGGTGGGGCAGACGGAGGTGCAGTGACCGCAGAGGGTGCAGCGATCTTCGCGGTGGCTGATGACCCACTGCAGATCAACAGGGGTCAGGCTGCCTGGTGTAGAGGGAATGGTTCGAATTGAGACCATATCTTGAACTCCTTTCGGTCTGGCGGAACGATTATCGTATTTTCACGCATGGGTTGATAGTCGAGGGAGCGGTCGCGGTCCGGAATCATGGCATCGACGCCGCACATTTCCGAGGCCATGGCCCACTCGCCGGGTTTGCCGCCGATGGTGGCGGGACGTAGTTTTTTGTGATCCATGACCAGCAGACAGGACTCATCCGGCAGGGAACCCATCACGCAGTTGGGTCCGTCGATGATCAGCCGCCGGCAGACATCCCGCAGTCCCCGCAGAAAATCGCCCTGGGGATGGCGGAGCAGTTCTTCGGTTTTCAGCGGGGTAATTACATGTTTGTAAGCCTCCAGCGGCAGGTTGAGGCGTTTGACCACGTAGTGCAGGATGTGGGCGAACACCTCGGAGTCGCTCTGGTAGCCGATATAGCCCGGATAATGGGTGCCGGCCAGCCATTCCTTGATGGGCACGAAGGCGGTGTTCTCGCCGTTGGTCATGGTGGCGATTCCCTGGATGAAAAATGGGTGGCAGGCATAGAGATTGATGCCGTAGTTGGTGTTCTGACGGCCCTGGGCCATGACGACCCGGGCCTTGAGCCGGTTGTCGTGCAGACTCAAGGCCTTGCCGATTTCCAAGGGCCAGCCTACCTCTTTGATCATGGCTACGTCCGGCCAAAAGGAGAAAACGGTTAAATCGCCGCCGTTCTCCTCACCGTTGCGGCGCAGATCTATGCGGGTCGCCATCAGTTCGCTCTCTATGTGCTCCTGATCAAAATAGACCCAGTGATCAGGGGTTTTATAGACACGCAGGATGTAAGTGTTCCGGTCTTTGGCCTCAATCATCGAGTGATTAACATCGAATTCGTGAGTGTATTTTAATTTGTAGCCCCATTTTTCCATGAGAGAATTGAGCCGGGCCAGGGCCTCGCCGGTATGGGCAATCCCCGAGAGGACTGGGTAGGTTGTTCTGATCTTGTAATTAAAATCGGTAAATTCCAGGCCGCGCAACAGAAGTCCGAGGCCGCTGCCGTCGTATCCCTCCTGCATTGCCTCCATGGCGGTCAGGATCGAATAGGGCGAAAAGGGTTCGGTGGCGGTTTTTAGGGCTAATCGACACATGATTTTCTCCCTGTAAAATAATTTTTACAGTTGTGTTGTTGGGGCCTTATTAAAAAAAATGGCAAGGCAAATTTTGTCTGGAAATATAAAGAGGCCAGAAAACTTATTATAGTTGGGAAATTTTATCAAGGCAAAACGTTGACCAGGTGATTGTTCCCATTCTCACGATATTACCAGAGGCCGGTGAGATTTTACTTGACAGAGGCCGGAGTTGGTGAGAGACAAGTTAAGGGAGCAGAAGCTGAGTCGTGCCTAGTGGCTCGGCTCTCCCTTGAACCATCATTCCAATCCAAGATGATCGCAGGCAGCGCCTAATTTTTGGATCGGGAAAATCTCAAAAAAAGCAGCGGCGTTGCCGTCAGATGGAGGGGCAGATGATTATCCGCGACGAAGAAGAGCTGTTCAAAATTGTGCGGGAGAAAAATGTTAGCTTTATCCAGTTTTGGTTTACCGATGTCCTAGGGGTGTTGAAGAGCTTTGCGATTACCCCCTCCGAACTGGAAACCGGAATCGAGGGCATGGGCTTTGACGGCTCGTCCATTGAGGGGTTTGCCAGGATCGAGGAAAGCGATATGATCGCTAAGCCGGATATCCGGACCTTTGCCTTTGTGCCGTGGCGGACCCAGGATGCACCGGTGGCTAGAATGTTCTGCGATATCCTCAATCCGGACGGCACCCCCTATGGCGGCGATCCGCGCTATGTTCTGAAGAGAATGTTGAAAAGGGTGGTGGACAAGGGATACACCTTCTATGTCGGTCCGGAGTTGGAGTATTTTTATTTTAAAGACAATAAGGGCACAGAGGGGTTGGATACCGGCGGCTATTTCGATGCCCGGCCATTGGACATGGGCAGCGACCTACGGCGCCAGACCATTCTTGCCCTGCAGGGCATGGGAGTCCGGGTGGAGTACAGTCACCACGAGGTGGCTCCCAGTCAGCACGAAATCGATCTGCGTTATGACGAAGCCCTGCTCATGGCCGACAAGACCATGACCTACCGGGTGGTGGTCAAGGAGATCGCCCGGCAGTTTGGCTGCTACGCCACCTTCATGCCGAAGCCGGTCTTCGGCATCAACGGCAGCGGCATGCATGTCCACCAATCCCTTTTTCAGGGTGACAAAAATTTGTTTTTTGACCGCGATGATGAATTTCATCTGTCGGTCATGGCCAAGCAATACATTGCCGGTCTTATGAAACATGCCCGGGAGATCACCGCGGTGACCAACCAGTGGGTCAACTCCTACAAGCGGCTGCTACCCGGCTACGAGGCCCCGGTCTATATCTCCTGGGCTCGAAGAAACCGTTCGACCATGGTCCGGGTACCGATGTACAAGCCCGGCAAGGAGGTGGCGACCAGGATTGAGTTCAGAGCCCCGGATCCGGCCTGTAACCCCTATCTGGCCTTTGCGGTGATGCTGGCCGCTGGCCTGAAGGGTATTGAGAAAGGATACGAGCTCTGTGCGCCCATTGAGGAGGATATCTTCGAGATGCTGCCGGCCGAAATCGAGGCCCGTCGGATCAAGACCTTGCCCGGCAATCTCTACGAGGCCATCTGCGAGGTGGAAAAGTCTGAATTGGTTCGGGAGGCGCTTGGCGATCATGTCTTTAATAAATTCATTCAGAATAAGAAGATCGAATGGGATGAGTACCGCACCCATGTCAGTCGCTATGAGATCGAAAAATATCTGCCGATCATGTGAGCGATCAGGCTGAGCGGGTTTGCCCGATACCAGAAAGGCTGTTTATGGATGTCTTTTTTTTCGAAGCATTTGAGGAGGAGGCCGCCTTTTTGCGGCAATATCTGCCGGCGCGCATCCGGGCCGGTATTACCTGGAAAACCATCCAGGAATACGGGGCCGCCGACCCGCCGGCCCCTCTGATCAGCATCCGCACCCAATCGGTGCTGCCGTTGGCCTGGGCCTCGAAGCTGGCCGGTATCCTGTCGCGAAGCACCGGCTACGATCATCTGGCCGCCTACCGGCGCCAATGCCGACAGACAGGCGACCTGCCCTGCGGGTTTCTGCCGCCTTACTGCAGCCGGGCCGTGGCCGAACAGGCCATGCTGCTCTGGTTGGCTCTTTTGCGCGATCTGTCGACCCAGGGTCGATATTTCGGGTGTTTCAAGAGGGACGGGTTGACCGGCCTGGAGTGTGAGGGCAGAACCCTGCTCGTGGTCGGGGTCGGCAACATCGGTTATGAGGTGACCAGGATCGGCCAGGGCCTTGGCATGCGTGTCTTCGGCGTTGATATTGTCGAGAAACATGTCAAGGTCAACTATGTGGCTATTGATCAGGGTCTGGCAGAGGCCGACATCGTGGTCTGCGCCATGAATCTTACAGCTGACAACATAGGGTATTTTGATTACCGGCGCCTGCATCAGGCAAAACCCGGCGCTTTGTTCATCAATATCTCACGCGGGGAGATCGCCCCGGCCCGCGACCTGCTCCGCCTCCTGGACGAAGGCCGTCTCGGCGGCCTCGGCCTTGATGTTTATAATTGCGAACAGGAATTGGCCTATTGCCTGCGGCAGAAAACAGAGAGTACCGATTCCGAGGTCCAGGCCATTCTCGAACTGGCCGGCCGGCCACGGGTCATCTGCACCCCGCACAACGCCTTCAACACTCGGGAGGCGGTTGAACGTAAGGCCCGTTTCAGTATCGAGGAGATCGAGTATTTCCTGGCGCGCGGCCTATTCCGGCTGTCGGTGCCGGATGGGCTGTGAAATATTCAAACAGGGGTGGTTCAGCGGCCCGGGTCGTATCGGAGAATATCCCTCCACGCCGGGTTCCAGCAACATTCGCATCAGGCTGAACTTGGTGAGGGCTTCATAATTATCGGGCCGGTAATAGTTGTCCCGACCACATGGTACCCTTCTCGAATTTCGTATGATTTCTTTGGTGATATTCCATGCTGAGAAATTGTTTGGCGCCTGCTCGCGCTGAAAGCTACCAGGTGGTAACCCTAGCTTTCGGATGGGTAGGCATGGAAAACCTCGTGATTGCAAGGGGGAGTTTTGTGTGGGTCGGGGCGGGTTGAGATAGATGTCTTTTGAGCGGTTATCGCGAAAAACGGGGCGGCATTTCCGGCGGGACATAGTGCCGTTGGAAATGCCGCCCTTGCCTGGCAGCAGGTAGAGAGACCTCGCAGAGCGAGCCTGTTCGGGAGTAAGCTGAAAATCTGATCTATTGGAAGACCGTTGGGCTGGCGCCAGCCGCTAACCCGGCACAGCGCCTGGCATATCCAGGTCAGGCCTTGCTCTCAGTCATCATAAACGAACGCCCTTCATGTTCTCCAGTTTTTTCAGGATCGAAGATCCTCCACGAGTAACAGGTTAACCGAGAATCTTGTCAATTTCTTCCCGATCCGAGTCCATTACATAAGCAATGCCTGAAACATCGGCGGCATCCCTGGTAAGAGCTACGAGATCGTTACGATCAATGTAGGGAAGCGCGAATTTCCGGGCTCCGGCCATGAACTGCTGAAGTCCTTGTTTGAGCCGGTCGATATAGGAGTACATACCGATGGCGCCCGCCGGCAGCTTGTCGAAGTCCTTGCCGAAGCGCTCCCTTAACTGGGCGCCCACGGCAAACAGCTGTACATAGCCGTCGGCTATACTCTCGTCTTCAGACTCCATCTTGTCCTTCATAAGCCTGCCATGAGTCTTGCCCACCATGGCGGCGGTGAGCATGGCCCGGCCCAGGCAGATAGCCTTGACATAAGGCGCGCCTAGGGCAAGGGCCTTGAAGATATGGTCTTCCAGGGAAAGACCGCCGGCGATGGCGATGGGTGGGATATAGGCGCCGCGTGCCGCTAGCTTCTCGCACATCTGATAGGTCAGGCATTCGAGCTGAACCGTGGGGATACCCCATTCGTTCATCATCCGCCAGGGACTCATGCCGGTGCCGCCGCCGGCACCATCGATGGTGAGAAGATCGATCTTGGCATCCGAGGCGTATTTGATGGCCCGGGCAAGATCGGCCGGCCGATAAGCCCCGGTCTTTAAGGTCACGTACTTGGCGCCCAACGAACGCAGGTGGGCAACGCTTTTGTGAAAGGCCTTTTCCTCTACCATGCCGAGCCTTGAGTGGCGCTCGAACTCGGTGATGCCGCCGGCCTTGAAGGCCGCCTGAATTGCCGGCTTGGTGGGGTCGGGCAGCACGATGTAGCCCCGGCTCTTAAGCTCTAAGGCCCTTTCAAGGGAATGAAGCTTGACCTCGCCGCCAATATCCTTGGCGCCCTGGCCCCATTTGAGTTCGAATATCTCGATCCCGAGTTTTTGGATGACATACTCGGGAACGCCAAGTGTGGTGTCCTCGACATTGGCCTGCACGATGATGCCGCCAGTGCCGTCGTACCACCGCTTAAAGGCATCGACCCGGCGTTCCATCTCCGGGGATTTGACCACTTTGCCTTTTTTGAATTGCGCCTTGGAGTCCATGCCGCAGATGTTCTCGCCGGCGACCACCATGACACCTGAGATGGCAGCACCTACGGCCACGTCTTCCCAGTTGATCCGGGCGATGTCGGTGGAGCCGACCGCGCCGGTAAACACCGGAAAATCAAGCTTGATGCTGCCGTCGGCGCCTAACTTGGTGGTCGTGTCAACAGCCGGGAAGGTAGCCTTGTCCGGGTCGGCCTCGATTCCCTTGGCGCCGACCGCGGTGCCCTGGATATTGAAGTGGGAAAAATCCACCGGGTAGTCTTTTTCCGAGCCGGCCGTGATCTTGCCGAAAGGCATGGGATAGAGGACCTCCCTGCCCTTTATGGCGGATTTGCCTATTTCGCAAGGTCCCTTGCAGCCATCCAGGCAGGTAACGCAGATGCCTGATCCGGGGGCCGGGGCAACTCGGGTGGTGGTGAGGGTGGCAGCGCTTCGATTTGCTTTGCTAAACGACATGTTCGGTCATCCTCCTTAGTAGATGGGTTCATAAAATTAGTAGATGGGTTCATAAAACTTGTTTTCTTATCCCTGTCATCGCCATGCCGGATTGCAAGAAAATCAGGCCTTGCCGGCTGGACCGTGACTGGGCAGGACGCAATATTCTTTCGGCAGCGGCCATCGCTTGCCGAATATTGGAACAGGGAGCAAGGGGAAAATCAAGTAGGTTCATGCCGAAGAACTCCGTGGCCAAGACACCAGCCGGTCACGATGACGAAAACAAAATCATCAGGTAATGCCTTGCCACTGTAATAAGAAAAAAAGTATTTGCAACCAATAATCGTGTCGTTAAATCAACATGGTTTTGGTTTGATCGCGAGTGGTTGGATTGTTGCTATATGTTGAGAATCGGCAAAATTGCCGTTTTGGCGCCTTGCCCGCAGATGGGTGATTCCTCTGGCGATTTGTGTAAGATTGCGTTATTTTGTCATTGTATTTTCTTTGGTTGCGATCCGGCCGGCAGTTTTCTGCGGAGGGCGTTCTGCACAATGATAACGGCAAAATTGCCTTTCTGGTCCGGAAACCAGCAGATCCTGGCTCGGGGAGGGAGGAAGATTTATGAATGAAAAAATTGAAAAAAAATGGCTGGCAATCCTCAGAATCCTGCAGAAAGAGAGCGGCCCGGTCAAGAGTTCCCGCCTTCTTGAAAACCTGCTGGCCATGGGGATAGAAGTGAGCGAGCGGACGGTCCGTCACTATCTGTTGGATATGGACCGCGAGGGGCTAACCCGAAACCTGGGTAAGAGGGGAAGGGTGATTACCGATGACGGCCGACGGGAACTGCATGCGGTCAGGGCCTTTGACAAAGTGGGGTTCATGGCCGCCAAGATTGATCAACTCACCTATAGGATGTCCTTTGATCTCTACCGGAAAAGCGGCACGGTGATTACCAACGTCAGCCTGGTGGGCCGGGATTTGCTCGATGAGTGTTCTCCCCTGATCTGCCGGGTTTTCGAGGCCGGTTATTCCATGGGTACTATGCTGGCCCTTTTCAGCCCGGGCGAAAGGATCGAGGGTATCACGATTCCGGACGGCATGGTCGGCATCGGCACCATCTGCTCCATTACCTTGAACGGCGTGCTCCTGGCCCACGGCATCCCGACCCGTTCCAATTTCGGCGGTCTGCTGGAACTGCACGAGCGGGAGCCGACCCGTTTCGTGGAAATCATAACCTATGAGGGGACCAGTCTGGATCCTCTGGAGATCTTCATCCGCAGCGGCATGACTGACTACGTCGGGGCGACCGCCACCGGCAACGGCCGGATCGGCGCCGGGTTCAGGGAGGTGCCGGCGGACAGCCGGGATCATGTCATTGAATTGACGCATAAACTGCAGGATGTCGGCCTGGGGGGATTTCTGACCATCGGCTGGCCCGGTCAGCCCCTGCTCGAAATTCCGGTGAGTGAGGGTCGGGTCGGCGCCATTGTTATTGGAGGTTTGAATCCCATTGCCATCCTCGAGGAAAAAGGCATCCGGCTACAGTCCCGAGCCCTGGCCGGCATGGTGGAATACGAACGTCTCTTCCATTATAAGGAGCTGGGTGAGCGGATCAGGGTCTTTGCCGGTGGATAACGGTTTGGATAGCGGTGTGGTCCTGGTACGTTAGTATTTCCGACTCTCTAAAACTCGGAAGGGGGGGCCTTCTTGCCGTCCAGAACCTGTCTGATCTTTTTGGCAAGGGTGGAAGGCAACAGGGGTTTCGGCAGGAAGAATATACTCTGGGCGGTGGAGATTCCGAGAGAGGAGAGAATATTTTCCGTATACCCGGAGATGAAGATAACCTTGAGGCCGGGATGTATGGCTAAAATGGCCTCGGCCAGGGCGCGACCGTGCATGCCGGGCATGATGACATCGCTGACCAGAAGTTGGATCTGATCCTCGCGACCCTTGCAGAGTTCGAGGGCTTTCGACCCGGAAGCCGCCTGGAGTACCTGGTATCCAAGAGGGGCGAGCGTGTCGGTCATGAGTCGCCGGCTTACTTCATCGTCGTCAACCACCAGGATGGTTTCCGTGCCGCGGGGAAACATCGCCGCCGCCGTTGGGCCGCCGGTTTGTTCGGTGGGCTTGGCGTCAACCACCGGCAGGTATATCCGGAAAGAGGTTCCGTGGCCCGGTTCGCTGTACACCCAGATGTGGCCCTTGTGCTGCTTGACAATGCCGAAGACCGTGGCCAGCCCCAGGCCAGTGCCTTTGCCGATGTCTTTGGTGGTGAAGAAGGGTTCGAAGATTTTTTCCTGGATTTCGCGGCTCATGCCGAGTCCGGTATCGGAGACGGTAACGACCACATGAAGGCCGGCCTGGAGGTCCGGATCGGTTGTGGCGATTGTTTCATCCAGATAGGCCTCTGATGTTTCGATGATCAACCGGCCGCCGGCGGGCATGGCATCCCGGGCATTGACCGCCAGGTTCATCAGGATCTGTTCGATCTGACCGGCATCGGCCAGCACGTTTCTGACAACCGGATTCGGTTTGATTTCGAGGGCAATATCCTCGCCGATCAGGCGGTGGAGCATCTTGGCCAGGTTCTGGATGATCGTATCCAGGTTGACCGGCAGCATCTCCAGCACCTGTTTGCGGCTGAAGGCCAGAAGTTGCCTGGTGAGGCCCTCGGCCTTCAGGCCGGCCTCATGGATGAAGCTGATGTTTTCCCTGGCCGGATGGTCGCTTGGCAGCTGCATCAGCGTCAGTTCGCTGTAGCCCATGATCCCGGTGAGCAGGTTGTTGAAATCATGGGCGACCCCCCCGGCCAGCCGGCCGATGGATTCAAGTTTTTGGGCCTGGAGCAGTTGGGCCTGGAGTTTCTGCTTTTCATCCTCGGTCCGGGTCATTTTCTCTTCGAGGCGGAGCTGGTCGGTGATGTCGTCCATCCTGATGACGGCGCCGTCGATGCCGTTGGCGATCAAAGGGTACACCATGATTTCCGTGCAGCGAAGATCGCCATTTTCACGGGGAAGGAACTGGGTTGAGTTGTGGGGCAGACGTTTCCGGAGTGAATCCTGCGTTTCCGCCAGGTGGTCCGACAGCATCGGGAAAATCTGGTCAAGCGGTCGACCCAGAGCGTCTTTATGGGCGATGCCGGTGGTTATTTCCGCTTCCTGATTCCAGTGCGTGATAATGCCCGCCGTATCAACGCCTACCAGGGTCGATGGCATGGAGTTGATGATGTTGTTCAGGAGGTTTTTGGTTTTGACCAGTTCCTGCTCCATGCTGAGCCGCAGGCTGATATCCCGGCAGGATTCAATAATGCCGATAATGGCGCCGTCGACATTCCGGAGAGGATAGGCAGTGATTTCAATATATCTGGTGTTGTTGTCGTTTTGGTAGTGTTCATGGATCATGGTCACCGGCTGGCCGCTGGCGCGGACTTCCGCAAGCGGCCAGGGATGAAGCGCGCCGTCGCACGGCGTGTCGCTGTTGTGGGACAGCTGGTGGCAGGCGCGTCCTTCGCCGATCTGGGAGTGGGCCAGGGCAAAGCGCTGGGCCGCATCATTCATCAGACTTACCCGGTAATCGAGGCCGATCACCATGATCGGGTCTGAGACGCCGTCAATCACCGATTGCAGGAAGCGGCGGGATTCCCTGAGCATCTCCTCTTCGCGTTTGCGTCTGGTGATGTCGCGGGTTTTGCCGAGATATCCTTGAAAGGAGCCGTCCGGCCCGAATTTCGGTTGGGCGCTGCTTTCCAGAACCACCAGATGGCCGGCCTGGTGCCGGCAGCCGCTTTCCATGGCCTGGAATGGCAGGTGGTCGCGGATCATTTCAAGCAGGCGTTTGTTTTTCCAGCCCTCTATTCCGGGCATCATTTCATTGATGGTCCTGCCGAGTACCATGTCCGGTTGCAGGCCGAGCATGGCATGGATGGCCGGATTGACATAGGTGTACTGATCCTTCCCGTTGGTTTCCCAGACCAGGTCCGAGACCTCTTCGACGAGCTGGCGGTATTTTTTTTCCGAATCTGTCAGCTGCCGGCGGCTTTGTTCCAGGCTGAAGGACATTTCCCGCATGAATAGAATCTGGTCACCAAGTTCGTCGTTTGTCGGGGCGGTGAGTTCATATCCGTAATCCCCTGCCTTGATCGATTGCATGGCCAGGCGTTGCTTGTCAAGAAATCGCGCCAGATAACGGGCTGAAACAAACCAGAGCAGCAGGTTGAGCACGACGGCAATAACGAGTAAGCCTACGATTTCCTGCTGCAGTTGCAGGTGCCGCCGGCGATTCGTCTCGGAGATAGTCGTGATTGCAGCCTGCGCCACTTCCTGAAAACGGTAACTGGTGGCGGCGAGAAAATTCTGCCGGTCGTTGACAGCCAGGGAGTTGAAATACATTGCTTCGGCGTTCTTAATGAAACGGTCAACGGGCTGCAGCAGATCAGGGCTGCCGGCTGGGGGATGCGTGGCGGCCAGCAGTTTTTTCATTTCATTGATCTGTTGTCCATCCCCGGAGGTGAGGAATTCCTGCCAGCGGCTGTGCGTGGAGGTGAACAGGGTGGCGAACTCCAGTTGTTGCGCAGTGGGAGCCTTGGAGATCATCCCAGGAAAACCCTTGGAAAGTTCCGCGTTTTCCGCATGCAGCCTTTGGTCGATGAGATGCTTTTCGTGCAACTCCAGCATGGCCTGCCGGTAATAGCCCATATGTTTTGAGATGTCTTGCAGGGCCGCGGCCAGCGGCCCTGGGAGCAACGCGTTGCCGGCATTGATTTTTTCGGAAAGCGTTGCGGCGGCGGCCAGTTCATTTTCCAGTCTTGCCTGGAAATCGTCGCTGGAATGCGGATGGCTGTGATCGGTAAGGGCCGTCAGTCGGTGGATCTGGAGTTTAAACTCCTGCAGGACCGTGATCTGGGCGGTGTTGGTTCGCAGACTGGTCAGGGCGTGGATGACCAGGAATGCCAGGAGAAAGGTCACCAGGGTCAGGGTGAAGAAAATGGCGAATATTTTTTTGGAGATGTTTATGCGCATGAATTACAGTCTGTTGCGAACCTGGTCGAAGAGTGCCCGGTCATAGAGCCGCTCGTTAAGGTGGCCGGTCTGGTAGGCCTCTTTCAGCGAGCCCTGCAGCAGGTCGGCTTGAATCATGGATTCTATCCAGAAGTTGACACCCCGGTCCCAATCCTTGTCGAAATCAACGGTGAAGTTGATGGTCGGCAGGGATTTTTCTTCAACCTCCACGGGCAGATCGAGCCACCTGGCGACCTGGCCGGCAGCGGTTTTTTGGTTTTCCGTCAGAAAGCGGTTGGCCCGCAGCAGCAGGGTGAGCAGAGCCTCCATCGCTTTGGGTTGGGCCGCGACACTCGAGGTGTTGCCTGCCACCGCGCAGCAGGGCGTGCCATGCCAGCGGCCGGCCGGCGGCAGTTCGTTTAACGAGGCGATATATTTGCCGACCCCCTGCTGTTCGGCCAGAGCCATGTACGGCTGGTTGATGACAAAGCCGTCGATCAGGCCGTCCCGCAGGGCCGGAATCAGGTTTTTTTCGCCGCGCAGGTTGAGCAGGGCAACCTTAACGTCCGGTGCATCCAATCCCTTGCCGTAGGTGATACCAACCTCCCGCAGGCCGTATTCGAAGATCAGGTTCTGGACCGAGACATCGTTCTTGTAGCCGATCCGCACAGGGGTCTTGCTGGCGCGGACGTATTCTACGAATTCCGGCCAGCTGCCGGCCGCCAGCTCCTTGCCAACCACCAGCCCGGCCCCTTCGGTCATGGCCGGTGCCAGGATGCGCATGGCGCTCCCCTGGTCGATGAAATCGATCATGGCCGGCACGCCGCCGAAGACCAGATCAAACTGGTCCTCGTTCAGCTTGCGGAGCAGTTCCTGACCGCCCGGGCTTGAGGAAATAAGCAGCCGGGCCACGGTGCGGTTGTCGGCGACCAGTTCGTATTCCTGCCGGAAGGTGATTTCTTTGAGAAAAATTCCACCGTGCTTCTGGAAATACTCCGGGTTCATGGCGGCCACATAGAGCGGCGCATGATGGTCGTGGGGCGCATGGCCGATTCTGATGACCGGGATCGGTTCGGCAGCCTTCTGGCAGCCGATAGTCGGCAACAGGCACACGAGGCAGGCCATGGCGTATGCGAAAAAAGCGCGGTGCATATGGTTTCCCCTCCCCGGGTTTTGCCAGTTGCAGGGCGGTGCTTGTCGGGCCGGCACGATAAAAACGTCACGATTGCCGATGGTTGTCTGTACTGTGAACTGTAACTGAATACATGTCAAGGAATAATCAGGAGGCGCGATTGTCATGCCGTCGGCCAGAGAGGCGCTGGCCGGCCGGCCGCGAAAATGGCGTCCGGCCTTCATAGTTCTTGACTCCGGCGGTCGACAAGAATACTAATTTGTTCAAGGGAATGGTTTGGTTCGGGGTTGCATTGCAACGATGAGGGACGGAAATGGACGCGAAAAAAGACTGGACGGTCGGGGAACTCCTGGGCACTTCCAGCGGGTACTGGCGATCGTGCGCATTGCATGCAGGGGTTCGGCTGGAACTCTTTACGATTCTGGGCGATCAGCGGCTTGACGGCGGCGAGATCGCCCGGCTGACCAAGAGCGATGCGCGGGGCATCGGGCTGCTGTTGAATGGACTGGCGGCCATGGGGCTCATCGTCAAGTCGGCGGACGCATACGCCAATACCGATTTTTCCCGGAAATTTTTGGACCAATCCTCTGGCGCCTATCTCGGCCATATCATTCTGCACCACCATCATCTGGTCGATGGCTGGGCCCAGCTCGATCAGGCGGTTCGGTCCGGCCGGCCGGTGGAGATGCGGTCGTATGGAGAGGAAAAGGAGCGGGAGAGCTTCCTGCTCGGCATGTTCAATCTGGCCATGGGACAGGCGCCGCGGCTGGCCGCCCAGCTCGATCTGAAAGGCCGGAAGCATCTTCTTGATCTGGGAGGCGGGCCAGGCACCTATGCCATCCATTTCTGTCTTGCCAATCCCGATCTGCGGGCCACCATTTTTGACCGGCCCACCACCGAACCCTTTGCCCGCCAGACCGCGACGCGGTTTGCGGTCGACGGCCGGATCGATTTCCAGGCCGGCGATTTCAATGTCGACCCGATTGCCGGCCACTACGATGCCGCCTGGCTCTCCCATATCCTGCACAGCAGCGGCTATGAGGAATGTGAACGGCTGGTGGCCAAGACCGTCGCCGCTCTGGAGCCCGGCGGCCTGATCATGATTCACGAGTTCATCCTGGACGACAGTCTGGCCGCCCCGCTGTTTCCGGCCCTTTTTTCCCTGAACATGCTGATCAATAATCCGCACGGCCGGTCTTATGCCGAAGGCGAACTTCGCGGGATGCTGGCTAAGGCCGGGGTAACCGACATCCGGCGCCTGGAGTTTACGGGTGCCAACGATTCCGGCATTCTCTGCGGAGTCCGGTAAAGC
>Ga0156789_1044_pt1 | contig 14609 bp, 15 predicted proteins | sample RifOxyD3_FD_110738 | JGI IMG/M metagenome (GOLD analysis project Ga0156789, IMG submission 110738) | Deltaproteobacteria bacterium RIFOXYD12_FULL_57_12 | reverse complement strand
AACGGTTCTGCCGGCTCCGGATGCCGCAACCGGTGGGCGAAGTGTGGCCGAGGCCGGAAATTCACCGAGGAGAAAGGTTGTTCTGGAGATTTTTTGTGTTTGTTCCATCCGGAAAGCGTATTCCTCCTGGCGGATGTCGGTTGCCCGGCTGTTTGCCGGCGCTGCCGCGACGAGCAGCAATAGCGCCAGTCTGATTATTTTTTGCTGTCTCATGGGAGAAGTCCCTCTGCTTTTCTCTTTTCCGGCCGGTGACCGATTCCGGGGATTTTTTTTCACGGGCAACATGGTTTGCAGGCACCTCACCGGGTTTCTCCGTAAGAGGTCAATAAACGAAGTTTTTTACTTCTTTGTTTGTGCCTTGTAAGAGGTTTTTTGCTGTTATTCGGTAAGCGCTTTTTCCCGATGCCGGTCCACCTGCGCCCGGTTACGCGCCTTATGCAGTTTCCGGACAGCCTCCTGGTCGGGTTGGAAACCAAAGGTGTTTTCGATCTCCATGATCACGGTGCGCATGGGCAGGCTTTTTCCTGCCTGATGGTTTCTGAACCGGCTGTAGGCGTACCGCTCCCACCTGGTGGGCAGGTCAGCGGTCCTGATGAGCCGCAGCCTGTCCGTCTTCGAAAACCTGGCGATCTGGGGCCGCAACACTTCCCGGCGGCACCAGATTTTCTCCAATAGGCCAAGGCCGAGACAATCGTCATGGTCCAGGGGATCGTGGATAAAGCCCTGGCCTTTCATGAAGCGCAACACCCGGGCGGGGATTTTCGAGTTTCTGGCGTATTCCGCAAGTGACCCGCTCATGCCGCCACCTCGCCGGCAAGCCGGGCAATGCTGTTGCTGATCAACCGGCAGGCGTGCCGCCGGCTGATCTTGAATTCCCTGGCTATATCCGGCGTGCTGACCGGCTCGGGCTGCTGCAGGAGCCAGCAACATACCTGGCGTTGCCGTTTGGTCATGCCCTGCAGCGCCTTTTTGACATCCGCATGGTCAACGTCCTCTTCAGGTCGTTCATCCCGTTCCGGAGCGGGAAGGTCGTCGATCTCCTGGCAATCCATGGTCTGCAGACCGGATGCCAGCTTCATGCAGTTCGTCCGGAAGATGACCCGGAAGAACGGGGCGAGCTGGTCGGGCTGTTCTTTCCGGCAGGTTTCCAGCAGGGCCTGGAACGCGGCAATAACAGCCTCCTGTTCGATATCGGCCGCCTCCGCCGCCATGTGACGCCGGTAAGGCGCGGCGATCTGGCGGACCAGGGCCTTGTTGCTCGAAACCCAGCCCATGGCCTTTTCCCAGAGTTCGTCAGGCGGGGAGGAACCGTTCCGTTTGTTTCCCAAGGATGGTGGTTGTGTCAGTCCCATTTTTTCCTTTCAAAGAAAAGCTGTCTGTTTTATGTCACGGTCAGTCCAGAACGATGGTCAGCCTGACCAGGAATCAGGGTTTGCCCTTTCTTTTAAGATTAAAAAAAGATTAAAAAAGATTAGCGCCTTCCGGGCCGATTTCGAAAACGCCCGCCCAGCAAGGGTTTCCGGTCGATTTTTTGTCTTGCGAGTGTGAGTGCTATGCCCCCCTTTGTGTGAGTGCTATGCCCCCTTTGGTGTGACTGCTATGCCCCCCGGTGTGAGTGCTATGCCCCCTCGGTGTGACAGCTATGCCCCCCAAGTGTGACAGCTATGCCCCCTCAGTGTGAGTGCTATGCCCCCCCGATGTGACAGCTATGCCCCCCTCATTCGAGAAGGGGCCGGCCGGAATCTGCTGGACATGCACCCTGTCCTCCGTGTCGATTTTCCAGGCGACGAGGGCGCCAACCCTGACCAGTTCGTTCAGGGCAACCCGCAGGCTGCGCCGGTAATCGACCAGCCGGTTGCATTCGGAACCGCACAGGTGCTTCAGGGTCGTCACCTTTACCGGGAAAGGCTCCCGATGGCTGGCGTAGAAGCCGTGCAGCCACTTGGCCAGGTCAATTTTGAGGTGCAGCCGCTGCTGCCATTGCAACTGGGTCCACCCGGCATCGAACAGGGCGGCAAGCTTGGGATTGATCTTCAGGAAATAGGTCTGGGCCGGCTCGTTGTAATAAAATTCGTCAACCAGCGAGCCTGCGTAGGTGAAGGTCTCGTTTATGTAGGGGTGGTGGATCTCGACGTTGATTTCAACCGCCGTGGCGGTCAGGCGCCGGAGCGAATCCTTCAGCCATTCCCGAGCTGATTTGCCCGACTGGCGACCGATCGCCTTGAGAAAACCACTGACCTTGAACCGCACGTAGTTGCCGGATGTTTTCCCGTGATGGCGGGCCGCCAGGTGCAGGCTCTGCGCCAGGACATCAAAATCGCCCTGGTCAAGACGCCAGCCGGTATAGCGGATATCCAGCCCCTTGACCGCGGCAACCAGTTCACCTTTAACCGCTCGGCGCCGGCCTCGCTTTATCACCCCGAAAAGCGCGGAACGCAGGCAGAGGTTCGGAACGCCCCGTGTCTTCTCCGGCCAGTCGGGCAGGAACGGAGTTTCTTCCAGTTCCAGAGCCTTTTTCCGCAACTCGGGCGACAGGTTTATCAGCGCACGGTTGAAACCCTCCCGGTCGGAATCCACGTCGCATTACCAGATTTGAACATCGTTGGCTTTTCGCTTGCGGCCGGGCTCCTTCTTTGTTCCCTGTCGCTTTTTGGCTTGTTTATCCACCATGGACTTCTATCTGTCGGCGAGGTCGTCCCGCTTTCACTGCATGGATTCGTTTGCTTTGAAACCAGGAGGTAAGGTCCTTTTCGAGGATAAGCACCGTTTTCCCGGGCTTATAGGCTGCTAAGTCGCCTTTCTGGATCGCTCGATGGATAGTGTGATAACTGCATCTGGTCAATTTCGCCGCCTCGTCTATTGTCAGAGGATTGTTTTCTGTCATCGTCGGCAAGCCTCGTTGAAAGCAGCCCTGATTTGTTCAGGGCTGCCCCAGATCCAGGTATCCCTGCTGATACCGGTGGCAGCCTCAAGGCGAAGTGCAACCATCCGTGGACAAGGCCGCCGGCCTTGAATGATGTGGTTGAGGAAGTCCGGCCCGATATCAGCCGACTTGGCTATGGAGCGTTGGGTGATTTTCTGTTTTGTTGGCTTCATGGCCAACTTCGATAGCAAAAAGTAGACTTTTTTGTCAACAAAAAATGAGAGACTTTTCCTGAAAAGGTAATTTTTTCTTTCGTTTATTGAGCAATTGGTCTATTGTTGAGCAATGGCTCAATCAGTTTCGAAACAATTCCATGCCGCCTTGTCATATCTTCTGGGAGAAGAAGGGCGAGGTGCGCAAAGTCGACTGTCCTGCGAGCAGAAAATTGACCGGGGCTACCTGAACGCCATTGTCAAAGGCCGGAAACCGGGCTCGGAAGAAGTGCGGATGAAAATCGCCGCCCATTTCCGCATACCCTACGAGGAGATGCTGGCTCTTGGCCGTCGTCTGCTGGATGGGGATGAAATTCAGGTAGCCGGTGCGAGTGGGAACGGAACAAGTGAAACCGTTCCGCTGCCCCCTGTCTCAGCCATTGCACATGCCACCGATGGCAGCGCGACGGATGATCGCATCACGCCCTTTGCTAAACCCGGAAGGGAAAAGGAGCCCATTGCGGAGAGACTCCGGAAAACAGTTGCGATTCTGGAGTCGGATACATCCTATCGTGATGTCTTGGCTGATCTGATCGACGTTTTCTATGGGGCGGTTCGCGCCACGGATGACAATCTGGCGCTACGAAATCAGATGAGGGCTATGGAATCTCGGATCGCCAGCCTAGAAAAACAGCTGGCTTACAAAAAAGAGAATCCGAGGAAATTCGCGTAAAACTTCCGGCGGATCAATGGGAAAGAAGCGAGGACGGAAAAATTGTCAGGCCGTTTAAAATTTACTGATTGATCTCCCGGGGATTCATGCGGTCAACGTGAATCAGGAGGTGAAATGCATTTATGCAGGATGCTAACAATAGGCGTATTACGCCCAAAATTACGCCTAATCTATACAATTAACTGATATTATTGTCTTGACGCAGCCTTCCTAATCCTGGGGCCGTAGGTTCGATTCCTACCGGGGGCACCATACATAGCGGGTTTGCGAGTAGTTAGCTTTTTTAGCGAACCACCTTAAACTACCATCTCTCCTCAATCGCATTTGATGCTGCCGCGCTCGCTCTTCCTTTAAAATCTACTGATTGTCGTACTGCCCCGTTACACCGCGAGCGCGCTCGACCTTCAGGTCGATATCTTTCCGGCCCTTGGGTGAGGCATTCTTGTAAGCTTCTGTCTCTTTGTACTCGTCCGAATTTATTTTGTTGGCCGCCTTCATTTTCTCCATAATTCCTTTATTGCGCTTTGCCGTGGGATCTTCCGGAAGAGCGGGGTCCATCTTCGGTCCTTTCTCCGCCGCCTTTACCTCCGGAGGCTTGCTTGAGTCCATCTTCGGCACCTCCTTCGCAGGCTTTACCACGAGAAGATGAGATGATGTCATCTTCGGCAATTTCCTCGCAGGGTTTACCTTTGGAGGAGGGCCAGGCGTTACTTTTACCGGAAGCTCTTTGGGTGGTTCCTCTATGAGATCACTCGTTTTCATGTTGGAATCTTCCTGCGCAACAGCAGCTCCAGAAAAAAACCAAATAACAGCGACAAACAGAATAGCAACCAGTCTCATCTTGCTCCTTGCATCCCTCAATAAATTGATATTGCATGGCCAGTGCGCAAGCCGTCCGGCATAAGCTGCGTCGCCGATCTTCCCAGTATCTGCCTTAAGCGATTGACACGTTTTCCCACAATCATATGTTATGACGCCTTTTTTGGAAACAATTCTGTTTCTTGCCGAGACATCGACGCATTGCGCCAGGCTTCCTTTCTGATTACCTCACATCCTCCGCATCGGTCAAGACTGTTTTCCTGTGTTCGGGCCTCGACCGCCATGAAACCATGTGTTTTCGGAAGAACCCTTACGACGGCCAGGGACTCGCCTGAGGGACCCGGCACCTTTTCCATTGCCCCGGTGCCGGGCCTGTGCTAAAAAAATCCAACCACCCGTTATTGACATTTTTCTGGAAAGGCGGCCGGAGTTCCTGGCAGATAAGCGCTGGCCAGCTCTATTTCGTCAAGGGTTGACTGTAGGGCCATCACCACCCAAGATCTGGTACAGGGCTGTTCTCCACGCCGACCGCTGAAGTTGCTCCTTGCTTTGACGGAGAAGAAAATGGATCTCGACAGACTGACCATCAACGACAGCCAGGAAGACTATCACGAACTGCTCCGGGAACTCCGGTCCGGCCAGGCGCAGTTGATCGATATCCGCGAACAGTCGGAATGGGAGCAGGCCCGGTTTCAATGCGCTATCCATGTGCCTCTCTCTGACCTGATCCAGGGCAAGGGAATCCAGATATTGAAGGAGCTCCGGCAGCAGAACAAAAAGATCTATCTGCACTGCCGGTCCGGGCAGCGGGTACAGAAGGCCCGGGAGGTCCTAGCCCAATATGGCTGCACCGAGTTCAGGCTCATCACCCTGAACATGCTGGAGATGCTGGAGCAGGGTTTCCGCCTGACCTCATGACCGGCCTCGGGCTGTTTGTGGGCTACGAGGCGAGAGATTGCTGTTGGCTGAGATGCCTTGCCATTCGCTGCTGACATGGAGTTTGGTCCGGTGTAACATAAATTTTATTTTCGGAGTCAAAACAACTCGCCAATTTATCAGAGGATGATTCGTGAAAAGATACGAACCGACAGTACTCCTTTTCATCGGCACGGCGGCCTTGATCTTCTCCGGCATCGGCCCCCGTGACCGGCTCACCTGGATCCTGGAGGTCTTTCCCATTTTTATCGGAGTCCCTCTGCTGATCGGCGTTTATTCGCGCTTTCGATTTACCCCGCTTGTCTACCGGCTCATCCTCCTTCACTGTCTGATCCTCATGCTGGGCGGCCATTATACCTATGCCGAGGTGCCCCTGGGATTCTGGGTCCAGGATCTGCTGACACTTTCCCGGAATCACTACGACCGGTTGGGCCACCTGGCCCAGGGTTTTATCCCGGCGATCATTGCCCGCGAGCTGCTTCTCAGAAAATCGCCCCTGCAGCCGGGGAAATGGCTGTTCTTTCTAGTGGTGTCGGTATGTCTTGCCATCAGCGCCTGTTATGAGTTCATTGAATGGTGGGCCGCCCTGATCGGCGGCGGCAGCGCCGAGGCCTTTCTCGGCACCCAGGGGGATGTCTGGGATACCCAGTGGGATATGTTCCTTGCCTTTGTTGGCGCAATCGTCGCCCAGATAACACTGGCCAGGCTGCACGACCGGCAATTGAACAAGCTGGAGGCTGCATAACGCTGCCAGGACAGCGGCCGGAAAAGGCCCTGAATCCGTGAGCGTTCGAGAATGGTGCAGATGCGAGGCGGCGACGATGTTGATTATCCTTGTGCGATATCAACGAGTTGCCAACGAAGCCAGCTGTGCCGTTCTCGGGCGCCCTGAAAGGCGGCGGGGTGAATCGATAATCAAGCGAAAATTTTCATATTATTAATTAATAACGGCATGATAGATTGTTGCTCAGCTCAAAGCCGTCACGGATTCAGGAAGGCGATTCGATGCAATCAAAACAGGCACCCGGTTACAGAGAAGAAGCTCTTTGTCGGTTGCACTGAAAACTTTTTCTACGCAGTCAATGACGGAATTTTGCTGAACACATGACCTGGAGCCGTGCCATGACCGAGAAAAGAGTCGCTCTGGTAACCGGAGCAAACAAGGGGCTTGGTTTTGAAACCAGCCGCCAGCTTGCCCAGCTTGGCATCAAGGTGCTCATGGGCGCACGGGACCAAACAAGGGGCGCGGCAGCCGTGGACAGGCTGCGGGCGGCAGGGCTTGATGTCGAATTCGTGCAGCTTGATGTAACCAATGCCGCCGATATTTCCCGAGTCTGTGCCATGGTTGCAAAAAACTTCGGCCGGCTGGACATTCTGGTCAATAATGCCGGCATTGCCCATAGCGGCGAGCAGTTTTTTTCCAACAGCACGGAAACGGTTTCCATGCAGGCCCTGCGGGAGACCTTTGACGTCAACTTCTTCGGCCTGGTGGAGCTGACCAAGGGATTGCTGCCGCTGATCAGAAAAAGCCCGGCCGGCCGCATCGTCAATATGTCCAGCATGCTCGGCTCGCTCACTCTGCACAGCAACCCGCAGACCGGTCTCGACCAGATCAAACCCCTTGCCTATGACGCCTCCAAGGCAGCGGTCAACCAGTTTACCATTCATCTGGCCGCATTGCTCAAGGAGACGCCGATCAAGGTGAATTCGGCACACCCCGGCTGGGTCAGGACAGATCTCGGCGGCGAAGAGGCCCCCATGGATACGGTGGAAGGCGCCAAAACCGGCGTTGCCCTCGCCACCCTGGACAACGACGGCCCCACCGGCGGATTCTTTCACCTGGGCCAAACCATGCCCTGGTAGATGCCCACCGCCCACAGGGCAATTTCGAAACAAACTCTTGCGCAACATGCCGGGAGTCATGAATGAAAGGTGAAAAATGCACTGTCCGAAATGTAGTCACATCATGGCCCAGATCACCTATGAATCGATCACGGTTGACCGCTGCACCAACTGTCGGGGGATGTGGTTTGATCATCTGGAAGCTGAGAAGCTGAAGCGGGTCCGAGGGTCTGAAAAAATCGACTCCGGCCTTTCGAGAACCGGCGAATCCTATGACACGATCAAAGACATTGCATGCCCGCGCTGCAGCGTGCCGATGACCCAGGCCGAAGACCCGGGCAAAGAACTGTCCTACGAAACATGCAGCAAATGTCGTGGCATTTTTCTGGACGCCGGCGAATTCAAAGAATTCAAGCACGACAAATCAATCCTGGATTTTCTGAAGAAATTTCTATGAGCCGATTGTTGATCACCCCTTTCTTCAAGGGGCTGCCCATGAACGGGCCGTGAATGGAAGATTCTTAACCTCTGCGGTACGTTCCCTATCGCGCCAAGATTTCCTGTCAGAAGGAATACGTTAACCCAAGAGCCTCTTGCAAAATGAACGTCGTAGCGAGATCGAGAAAAAAATATTCTGAGCAAGGATGAGTTGTGAAATCGCCCGGAAGCGTAGCAGCGCTACGTTGAGGACGATTTTACAAGGAAGACGCCGCGCAGGTTATTTTTGCCGATCGGAGCAGATGCTCATTTTGCAAGAGGCTCCCAATACAACCGTAAAGGAGCAGACGTCATGAAAAGAATGAAAATTATCCCCATAATTGCTGCAGCCGGTTTTATCCTGATGTCTTCTTTTTACAGTGCCGAATGCCAAGGGGCCGCCGAGGTAGTCGCCATTGACGGCATGGCCTATAATCCTCAGTTTTCTTTGACCGACAACCTGAAATCGTTTGTCGGGAAAAAGGTTACGGTCACTCTTGAGTCCGGATCAGCTTTCACCGGCAAGGTCAAGGAAGTTGGGGAGCATCTTCTCCATATAGAAAGGCTTGACAGCAAGGATTTTAATGATGCCCTGATCAGCATTGATAAAATTGTCGCTCTTGATGCCAGATTCTGGGAATTTAAGCGGTAAGAGGACGGGCAATAGAAGCCATTCCGCGGTGAGGCGCCCACTTGCTTTGCACGGAGAAGAAAAAATGGACGGCAGCGGGGTCACCGCTCTTGCAAATTTACGAAAAAACGTACTGTTGACTTGAGGAAATGCAAAAAAAAATTCTGTCCCGGTTTTCCTTCTGGTAATACTGTTATGTTAAGAAAATACAAAATAATTTTGTTCCAATTTCCTGTCCTTTGGTGATGGCTTGCCATCCGAAGGTGACATAGAGTTTGGTTTTGAGGGAAAGAGATGTTCTGGTTTTGTCCTCCGTTTCTAGTAACTTTTTCTTTTGATAACGAAAAGAGCGAGCAACTATGAGTCGAAAAAGGCAAAGCCCCCTTGAGGACCTTATTGATGTCACTTCATTATTGCCATGGTGGGCGGGATTGCTACTGGCAATAATTTCTTATCTTGTTCTTCATAGATTCGCCAGCGTAGAGATACAACCAGGAGCCGACATCTATCATCCTGGCGCCATCGTAGCGAAACAACTACCTAAAACCCTTGCCTACTTTGGCCAGATGGTGTTGCCATTCGCCTTTTTGCTCGGCGCAGGCGTTTCCGCCTACAATCGTTGGAAACGTCAGAAACTTTTCAATTTCGTTGCTGGCACACCTGACCCTCGCAAAACTCTTGGCAAACAAACATCTTCCGAAACTACCGGATCTGTCGGGAATATCCTCAACGATATGACCTGGCATGAATTTGAAGTCGTGGTGGGCGAATTCTTCCGCCGCCAAGGCTATTCCGTGCGTGAGACTGGCGGTGGAGGCGCAGATGGCGGGGTAGATTTACGAATGACCACCAACGGACAAACGTATTTAGTCCAATGCAAGCAGTGGAAGGCCTTTAAGGTCGGCGTCAAAGTCATTCGTGAACTGTTTGGCATAATGAGTGCGGAAGGGGCGGCCGGTGCCTTTATCGTGACTTCCGGTCTCTTTACAGAGGAGGCAGAAGAGTTCGCGGCCGGCAAAAATATTGTACTCCTCGACGGATTGCAGCTACGAGAAATTATTCGCGCTGCAAAAAGCCCTCTGCCTGGTGCTTCTTCTTACGCTTCGCCACCATCATCAAAGTCTGACATAAACCCGACGGAAGAAACCATCCCGTTTTGTCCGCAATGCAATGCGCCAATGGTTAAACGTGTTTCAAAAAAAGGTGCATACGCTGGCAAGCCGTTCTGGGGATGTTCTCAATATCCAAGATGCAAAGCAATCGTCCCATGGCATTGAGGGTAGTCGCGCGGAATTTGATGCTACATCGGGAATCGGGTACGGAACAAAGCAACTAAGTGAGGTTCCAATTTTGAGCAACACTGAAGACAGGCAAAAATAAAGTTATCCGAGTCTTTTCTCTTTAATTCAATGATGTTATATAAGAAAAATGAGTAATCCTGTTAACTTTGTAAATATCCGGGGAGACTTCCCAGAAGGGCAGCGAGGGGCTTTCGAGGGACTCGTCTGCCAATTGGCAAAACGTGAGGCTCTTGACCCAAAAACATTTCGGAGGATTGAGGGGGCAGGGGGCGACGGTGGCGTAGAGTGCATCCATCGCCTTCCTAGTGGGGGTATTGTCGGTTACCAGGCAAAATACCACACAAAACAGGAAGACATTGATTGGAGAAAAATTGATGAATCCGTAAATACGGTTTTGAAGACCTATCCTGATTTGGTCACTTACGTTGTTGCGATAGCATGTGATTTTACTGGGCGTAGGAAAGTTAAGGGCGGAAAAATCGGCAACGGGACTTGGGGCGTATGGGATACCCACGTTGAGAAGTGGAACAGCGAGGCGACAGAATCTGGGCGGACTGTAGAATTTATTCCATGGCCTGCGGCAGAATTGTCGGACCGGCTAACACCTACTGAGGCCGATGGGCTTCGGCGACTCTGGTTCAGCGAGGTCGAGTTTTCCCGAGACTGGTTCAGAAGGCACGTCGAGTTAGCAAGCGATGCTCTGATCGAACGGTATCACCCGAAGGATCATGTCAATGTCACTGCGCAGACTCTTTTTGAGTTTATCATTCGACACCCGGCAAGCCGTCAAAAGCTGTCAGCCCGAATTGAGCAGATTAAAAAATTTTCGATTGATGGCTTGTTTCATGGCAAGAGCGGGGTGATTCCGCCCAAGAAACTTTCTGGTAGCTTGGCCGATGTTATTCAGAAGCTGCTAATTTGTGAACAGGAATTTGTCTTGCCAGCGTGGGTGCCTTGGGAACCGGAAAAGTGGGTGGCACTTGCCCAAGATGTTTCAAACAACGTCAACGAATTGCAACAGTGGTCATGGGAGACCAGGGAGCAGTTTCATGATGACGCCCACAAACAGGTGCGACATGATTTGAGCAATATTTCCGATAAGTTGAACAAACTCGCTGACGAACTAGACCAACTAGAATCTTTGCTGAAAGGTCGTCACCTCGCCGCGGAGAAGGTGCGAACAGCTCTCGTTGTAGGCCGTGCCGGCAGCGGAAAATCGCATCTTCTAGCGCGTGCAGCCGAACTCGCGGTGTCTGAGAACCTGCCGGTGATTTTTGTCCTAGGGCAGCAACTCCGCCACGGGGCACTGTGGCCACAAATTCTTGAGCGGTTAGGATTCCCCGGAGTTCCTGCCGATGAATTTCTTGGGGCTTTGGACGCAGCAGCAGAATCTGCCCGGGTACGGGGCCTGATATTAATCGACGCTATCAATGAAGGTGCCGGAGCACGTCTTTGGAGAAATGAAATTTCCCAATTCCTTGCCCAGATAGGACGATATCCGAATTTGGCGTGTGTTATCGCCTGTCGTGCCGAATATGTGAAGTACGTGGTGCCGCAAGCAGTGCTCAGGGCACTACCACACTTTGAGGTTAGGGGGTTTGAGACCCCAGAAGAACAGGAAATGGCGGCCAAAGTCTATCTCGACGGGAGGGGGATTACGCGACCTGCAACACCATGGCTTTCTCCCGAGTTTGTCAACCCATTGTTCCTCCGCAGTTGCTGTACCGCCTTGCATAACAACGGGACAAGCGAATTCCCGCGCGGTCTACGTGGCGCAAAGGCGATATTTGCCTTTTTTGTGGATAGTGTCGGATGTCATCTCGGCGTGGGAAGGGATGGAAGTAACGATCTGGTAGGACCAACCAAGGCCACCCTCCGTGAGATCGCCGTGCAGATGGCTGAAAGCCGCAGGGACTATCTGGAGCGCAATAGAGCGGATGTGATCGCGGTAGAAAAGTTTAGTGGATTCGCACCTCCCTTCGAGACAAGTTGGCTGGAAGTATTGCAGCGTAATGGCCTTGTCCGTTTTGATCCAGATCCGGCTGTCGATTCGGCTGACCCGCTTTGTGAACCAGGGGATGTGGTTCGTTTCAGTTTCCAGCGCTTTCAAGATCACTTGATGGCCGAGGCCCTCCTTCGGAAGGTTGACGATATACAAGCAGCATTCGCGGAAGGCGGCCCGCTTGCTTTCATTATCAACAAAAATCGGTTCGGTTGGGGAGAATGGCAAGGGCTTGTAGACGCCCTGTCATCCCAAATTCCCGAACGGTTTGGCGTGGAACTGGTCGATGTCCCGCCCGATATCGATGATAATTGGTGGTCCCGCATTTGGGGAACCCAGGACGCGTTTGTCGAGAGCGTACGCTGGCGGGCCAGCGAAGCCTTTACTGACCGCACCGGCCAGCTTCTCAACCAACTATTCGACGGAAACCATGATCCGATTTCGCTTCTCATTGAAGTATCTGCCTCCCAGGATCATCCTTGGAATGCTGAGATGATCCATCGCAACCTCCGGCAACGGAAAATGCCGGAGCGTGATGCGTTTTGGACTGTCGAAATCAATAAAGCCTTTGGGGACGAGACCCATGCGATCCACCGGCTGATCGATTGGTGCCTGCATGGACAAGGCCCTTTAGCCAATCAGGAGGCACAACGGCTTTGCGGCTTGGTGCTAACGTGGTGTTTCACCTCTACCTGCCTCCCCCTCCGCGATAAAGCGACAAAAGCACTCACCTCAGTTTTGGTGGCTAGACCGAGTATTTTCTTCAACCTCCTGGATTCCTTTCACGAAGTTGATGATCTGTACGTCGCAGAGCGCCTTTTTGCGGCGGCGTACGGAGCCAGTTGCATTGATCCTTCTCCCGAACGTATTGCTTCATACGCATCCCGGACGGCACGAGCCGTTTTTCTGGGAAAGGTGCCCTCTGAAAATCTTCTATTACGGGATTATGCACGTGGGATCGTCGAGCTTGCCAAACACATTGGCGTTCTCTCTGACGGAATCGACATCGAGCAATGCCGGCCACCCTATGGCTCGCCCGCACCAAGATTTGGCGTTACCGATGAATCTTTGCAACAGGTAGCGGACAAGGCTGGGGGGCCGGAGATTATGCATTCATGTTATGGATGGACAGGGAATTTCGGGAAATATGAGATATCGCCGATGGTGAACTCTTTTGTTGCGGTGAGGCTTTCGAAACCGCCGGCTTACAGCGCGCATGAAATATTTTGTCAATTTGTTTCCGAAGTCATTGGTAAAAATTCAGGACGCAATGAGGCGTTGGAAGCATTGCAAGAGGCTAAACGACTCGATCTTAATATAATTTTTGAAAAATTTGACACGAACAGAACAAGTCGGACGGAGACCGTTGACCCTGGGGTAGAAATACGCAGAGCAGAGTTACGCCTTTTGGGGCTGTTGACTCCGGGTGAAAAAAAACGTTACCGAGCAGAGGCCAGGCCTTGGTTGGGCATTAATCCAAAAGACAAAAAGACCGATCCCAAGCAGTTTGATATTGCCGCCGTCCAACGGTGGATCGCCAAAAGGGCTTATGGCCTGGGGTGGACAAAAAAAATGTTTCCGTACGAGATGGAGCAACATCACGATTATTCACGATCCAGGCCAATCGTGGAACGGATCGGAAAGAAATATCAGTGGATAGCGTTGAACGAGTTGCTTTGTCGACTTGGGGACAACTATTGGATTGGAGGCACCCATGGGAAGAGTGCAAAGAGATACGATACCCCGCCCGATATTGGGTTCATGAGGGATATTGACCCTACGGTACTTTGTTGCTCGAAGAACAGCGGTGGAGGTGCGCTCGACAACAACCCATGGATGCTTGGTCAGCAAATTATCATGCCAGAATGCCCTGAAGACGAACTCAATGACTGGCCTTTCCTGGCTGATCCGGGAGATGGCTTAGTTGATCTGATTCAACGGATAGATCCCAATGGCGATAAATGGATTACGCTTTATGACCACCGGCGTGTGTCGACACAATACGCAGAAAAAGCGTGTACAATGGAGCATGGTTTCCGGCTAGAAGAATTCAGGTTTGTTTATTGCGTGCTCGTTCAACATAAGGATGCAAATCGGTTCGTTTCAAATCTCAAGGGAAAACGTAAAATAGATGTGCATGATTGGTACCCACCCGAACTGACAGACGGGCCGTATCTCCTTGAGGCGCCTTGGCGGCCCACCTGGCCTCAAAGTCGGTGGAGAACAGATGGTTGGCAAACTCCAGAGGATCTCCCGATCGCCTTCCCTGTCAGCAAATATACTTGGGAGTCTCATTTGGATGCATCGTTGCCGGAGGGTGCAAGTGCCTTTCTCCCTTCGCCTTGGTTAGCGCACCAGCTTGGCCTTTCTCCCGTCCCAACGGACGTCTCTGTCTATCGTGACGCCGCCGGTAAGCACCAATTTATCGGAACCCAATTAGAGCATGATGGGTCTTCTGCTGTAATCAACGCCGAAATTTTTGAAAAATATCTTGCACAGCAGGAAATCGCATGTGTCTGGCTTTTCGTTGCGGAAAGAAACGCATGGCCTGGGGGGCACAATAATACCGCTACTTGGCGACGCACAGAAGGTGTTTGTTGGCTTGAAGAAGGGAGAAAACCTAATGCTGTGGTTTGGCATGAAGATAGAGATAATAGCACTCCCAAGGTGAGTTAAGGCCGAAAACCTGGACAGATCTGAATAGCGCTAGTTTACGAGAAAATTCCGCTCTTGACCAAGTTGACAAACTCCACCTCAACTTTCTGACTTGCGAAAAACTTAACATAAAGCATT
>Ga0156789_1115_pt1 | contig 14641 bp, 15 predicted proteins | sample RifOxyD3_FD_110738 | JGI IMG/M metagenome (GOLD analysis project Ga0156789, IMG submission 110738) | Deltaproteobacteria bacterium RIFOXYD12_FULL_57_12 | reverse complement strand
GCATACCCGTGGCGCCATCGAGCTATTTTTCAATGCGCCGTCGGTGCTTGCCCGGCTTGAGGGGGTCGGGGTGGTAACGGCGAGGGATGCCGGGGATCTTGGATTGGTCGGGATCGCCGGCCGGGCCAGCGGCCGGGACTGCGATGTCCGCCGCTGCCTGCCGACCGGCATCTACCGGTATTATGAGCATCCGCGCCTGGTGGAATCGAGCGGCGATGTCCATGCCCGAGCCCTGGTCCGTCAACTCGAAATCGAGGCGGCCATCGCCTTTGTCGACCAGCAACTCACTATCCTGCCGGCCGGCGAGGTAACCACCCCATTGTCCCCGCTGATGCCGTCCGCCCTGGCCGTCGGCCTGGTGGAGGGCTGGCGCGGTCGAATTGCCCACGTGGCGATCACCGATTCCCTGGGCCGCTTCAGGCGCTACAAGGTAATCGATCCGTCTTTTTTCAACTGGAGCGGCCTGGCCATGGCCCTCCGCAACGAGCAGATTTCGGATTTTCCGCTCTGCAACAAGAGTTTCAACCTCTCCTACTGCGGGTTTGACCTGTAATACTTGGTATTCCCCGGAGAAATGAGAGATGGACACAGGGCATCATGATTGACATACTGCGCGAGAGATGGAAGCAGGGGTATCGGACCGGCGCTTTTCCGAAGCAGGAACCGGCGCTGCCCGACCGGTTCCGCGGACTGCCGGTAATCCGGCAAGAGCAATGTCCGCCGGACTGCGGTCAGTGCCAGGGGCAGTGCCCGTTCGACGCCGTCATGGCAACGGCGGAGGGGGTCGGTATCGATCTGGGCCGCTGCCTGTTCTGCGGTGATTGCATGGTCTGTCCGCACGGTTGCATTGCGTTCAGCCAAGATTACCGGCTGGCCACCCGGACTCGGGAAGATTTGCATCTGGGCCGGGACGAACTGCAACTGGCCGCGGCCTTGAAAGGCAGGATGAAAGCCCTGTTCGGTCGTTCCCTGAAACTGCGGCAGGTATCGGCCGGCGGTTGCAATGCCTGCGAGGCCGATATCAATGTCCTCGGCACCCTGGTCTTTGACTTGGGCCGGTTCGGCATTCAGTTCGTGGCCTCGCCCCGGCATGCCGACGGGATTCTGGTGACCGGGCCGGTGACAAAAAACATGCGCGCCGCCCTGCTGGCCACCTACGAGGCCATGCCGGCACCGAAGCTGGTCATCGCCGCCGGCGCGTGTGCCATTGCCGGCGGACCGTTCCGTGACAGCCCGGAGACCACCGGCGGCATCAACGATCTGCTGCCGGTGGATCTCTTTATCCCCGGTTGTCCGCCGCACCCCTATACCACCCTGGATGGGCTGCTGCGGCTGCTGGACCGGCGCTGATCGGATGGCGCCCCTTCGCACGCTGTTTATGAAGGAGATGGATTGAGACCGTGATCCCCTGATCAGACCGGATCGATATGTAGAAGCTGGCGTTGCAAAAGATCGTCACTGAACCACATTGACCGTTTTTTTGCGAGTCCGTCAGGAAGGAGGAAAAAGGATGGCGTTTTTTCTGGTGGCAGTCGGTCTGTTACTCCTTGCCGCCCCCTTGAGCCTGTTGGCCGGCACCGGCACGGGTTTCCGGGAAAAATCCGCCTTGGTCAGCCTGCTGGCCGGCTGCATTACCGGCATCGTCGCCGTCTTCCATGCTCTGGCCGCAGGGGGGATCTCCACGGTCCTGCCCTGGTCAGTGCCGGTCGGGGCCTTTGCCCTGCGGCTCGACGGCCTGGCTGCGGTGTTTCTGCTGCCGGCCTTCCTGCTGATCGGGGCCGGCGCCATCTACGGCGAGGGATACTGGCCCCGGCAGCGGCAGCCAGCGGGCGGGACCTGGGTTCGATTTTTTTACGCCATTCTGGCCGCAGCCATCGTCATGGTCCTGGCCGCGGATAACGCCATTCTTTTCCTGCTGGCCTGGGAATGCATGGCCATGGCCGGTTATTTCCTGGTCTGCACCGAGCGGCACCGCCAGGACGCCCAGGAGGCCGGGTTTCTCTATTTTGCCTGTACCCACACCGGTACCCTGATCCTGTTTGGCCTCTTTGCCCTGCTGCATGTCTTTTTCAGCGGCCCCGTTACACTGCCGCCGGCAGCCAGCCTCGATGCGGCGGCGACCGCCGCCTCGGCAGTTTTTCTCCTGGCCCTGACCGGTTTCGGCCTGAAAGCCGGGATCATCCCCCTGCATATCTGGCTGCCCCGAGCCCATGCCGCGGCGCCCAGTCATGTTTCAGCCCTGATGTCCGGAGTGATGATCAAGACCGGTATCTACGGGATCATGCGGGTCACCTCGTTTTTCACCGGCATCCCTGCCTGGTGGGGGTGGACTGTCCTCGGCCTCGGTCTGGTCTCCGCGGTTCTCGGCGTCGTGTTCGCCATTGCCCAGCACGACATCAAGCGATTGCTGGCCTATCACAGCGTCGAGAATATCGGAATTATCCTGCTCGGCTTCGGTACTGCCCTGCTTGGTCTCAGCTTCCGCGAGCCAGCCCTTTTTACCCTGGGCATGGCCGGTGCCCTGCTCCATGTCATCAACCACGGACTGTTCAAGGGGTTGCTTTTCCTGAGCGCCGGCTCCATAATCCATGCCACCGGCAGCCGCGAACTGCTGCGTTACGGCGGCCTGCTACGTCATCTACCTCTGACCGGGTTTTTCTTTCTGGGCGGTGCCGTGGCCATCTGCGGCTTGCCGCCTTTGAACGGTTTTGTCAGCGAATGGTTTGTCTATCTCGGGCTGCTGCAGGCCGGCAACAGCCCGATCGCCAGCCTGACCCTGGCGGTGCTGGCGCTCCCGGCCCTGGCCCTGACCGGCGGTCTGGCCCTGCTCTGTTTCGCCAAGGTCTTTGGTCTGACATTTCTCGGCGCACCCCGGGCGCCGTTGCCGGCCGGCTGTCACGAAGCCCCGGCCAGCATGCTGGCCGGTATGGCCATCCTGCTGGCGGCCTGCTTGTGGATCGGCCTCCTGCCGTCGACCATGGTGCCGTTGCTGACCGACGGCCTTGCCGCCTGGCCCGCCGGGTCCGGTGGTCGACCGGTTGTTCTCGCCACCCTGGCGCCAGCCGCCAATATTTCCGTTGTCGCCCTGCTCCTCCTGCTTCTGGTCGGCGTTATCACCCTGTTCTTTGTTCTGCCCGGGCGCAAAGCAGCGGCCCGGGGAATGACCTGGGGCTGCGGTTTCCCCTTTGTCGATGCCAGGATGCAGTACTCGGTGTCGTCCTTCGCCCAGATCATCAACGATCTCTTTGGATGGGCTTTGCGGACACGCCGGCAGGGCGAGACTCCCAAGGGGCTGTTCCCGGAGCCGGTTCGGATTACCAGCCATGCGCCGGATGCGGTTCTTGATCTGCTGGTGCTGCCGGTCTGCCGACGGCTGGCCGTCCTGGCCGACCGGATCCGCCACGTTGTCCAACACGGCAACCTGAACCTCTATGTGCTCTATCTGGCCCTGGCCCTCTGCCTGCTTCTTTGGCAGATTGTGCGCTAGGCAAAAAATGGGGCCTGAGGGTTTATCGGTTGCCGGCTTAAAGACCATGAGCCAGATCTGGCAGAAACGATACTGATGATCATGTACAGGATGTTGTCGACAAAGGCGGGCATAATGGCCACCACTTCAGGCAGCCATCAGGGGCGGACCAGCAGGGAAAGCGCCTGACACCCTTGCCTTCCAAATACACCCCGTTTGGTCAACGACATTCGGCCAGAGAAGAGAGCGGCCGACGCGAGTCCGAACAAAAAAAGCCAGGTGGAGTAAAGGCGAATCGCCTTCACTCCACCTGGCTTTTTCCAAGCAACTATTCCTGATCATCCCCATTCATTACGGCCCTGATTACTCAAGACTCGATCAGAGATGACACCTTGCTTGCTTACCAGTTCTTGCTTTTCAGGATGTTGCCGACTTCCGCCTGATGGCTTTTTTCAATCAGCAGCATTCTCTTGTTTTTTGCTTCGCGTATCTTTTCCAGCAGAACGTTCAGATCCAGTGGCTTTTCCAGAAAATCCTCGGCGCCCAGCTTCATCGCTTCAATGCTGCTTTTCACCGTGGCCTGGCCGGTCAGCATAATGATCTGCAGATCTGGCTGTTTTTCCTTCAGGCGCCTCAGGGTTTCTATGCCGCCAAGTCCGGGCATTGCCAGGTCCAGGACAATGGCGTCGAATGACTCCTCGTCGATCCTGGCCAGGGCATCTTCACCGGCCATGACCGAGTCGACCGTAAGCCCGCGGATTTTCAGACGCGCCGTAAGCACCTCCAGAAACTGTTCTTCATCGTCCACCAGCAAAACATTGCCTTCGAGCTTGCTCGGCGTAATCATCAACAACTCCCCTGTGGAACACTGGTTATTTCCCGGAGCCACCCATCAGCTTACGCGCCGTGTCCACTTAGCCGGCCTCGGCAAAAGCCACCGCAGACATGGTGCCTTGAATTTTTTTCTGATAGGCGGCCTTAATGCGGCTCACCAGGATTTCGATGTCAACCGGTTTTTTGAGATAATCAAAGACACCGAGCCGTTTTGATTCATCCTCGTGCAGGTCGGTGCCATGGCCGGTTAAAATAATCACCTGGATGGCCGGATATCTTTCCTTGACCCGCCGCAGCACCTCCATGCCGTCGATGCCGGGCATCTTCAGGTCAAGGACCATGACGTCCGGTTCCTTGTCATCAACAAAATCCAGAGCCTGTTCGCCATCGTAAACCGTGTCTGTTTTCAAGTCACGCATATTCAGACGTTCCGAAAGCGTTCTGACAAAGGTTTCCTCGTCATCGACCAGCAATACTTTCATCTGTTTCATGTGCGGTTCCTCCAGGATTTGTTCATGTGCTCTCGGATGGTTTCAGGAGGGGTTATTCCTGTTGTTTCCTGTTTTCTGCCTGTTCTTTATCATGGTTTTCGGCAGTGATGTCGTTTGCGGATTCAAAATCGCCGGCTTGGGCAAAGGTTGCGGCAACCATGGTGTTTTCGAAAATCTTAAACAACGATTTCCGGCGTTTCGGTTTTGTCCGTGCCTTTTTGCGATGCCAGGCCTCCTGGATTTTCTGGATCAGGCGGTTGGTGTCGAAGGGGACGGATATATCATCGGTGGCGCCTTGCCGCATGCCCTCCATCGACCAATTGATCTCATCCGGATTAGTCAGGAGAATCACCTCCACCGGCGGGCATGCCTGCTTGATTCTGGAAAGGATCCGCATGGCTTCGCGGCCCCGGTCTCTAACATCAAGCAGCACTACGTCGATATCATGCTGCGCGACCATTTCCTCGGCGTTCTGCCCGGTCCCGGCTGCAGCAACCGTCACTTTCTGACGTTGCAGCTTTTCCTGCAAGGTGTCCCGGAAGCCGGGATCATGGACAGCAACAAGAACCTTGGCAGTCATGTATCCTCTCTCCCGGGGTGACTGCGCCAACCGGCGCGGCAACCGGCTGTCTGTTTTCTGCCCGAACTGCTGTGGTTCCGTGGCAATCAGGCAAGCTGCTCTCTTGCAGCGTCATGACGAGACACCATCAGGCATCGACCATCACCGTGCCGTAAACCAGATGCAATTTCCTGATCCCCAGGTCGGAAAGGTCGAGCGACGCGCGCCGGCTTCTTTTTTGCGGCGCACCGTAAACGATCTGCAGCGCCACGTCGTGGAGACCTTCTTCGGCAAAGGCGGCGGCCGAAAAAATTGAATCCCACAGGCTAACTTTCACCTTTGATATGGTCCTCGGCAAAAACTCCCGGGCGGTGTTCCATTCGCCGGCCTCGGCAAAGGCGGCGGCCGAAAAAACCGAATCCCAAAGATTGACTTTCACCTTTGATATGGCCATCGACAAAAACTCCCGGGCCGTGTTCCATTCGCCGGCCTCGGCAAAGGTAATTGCCGCCATCGTCATCTGGGTTTTGTTCAATTGGGTCTTCATGACGGTTCTCCTTGGTTTGGCTTTTGTTGTACTCTTCAGGGAAGTACCCTTTTCTTGTTTGAAATAGATATAGCAATCACTGTGCCAAGAAGCAGCAAAAAAAATGCTGCATGATTTCAGTCTGTTGATTTGTTCTCAATGGTCCAGAAGGAAACGCCCTTCTCGAATCGTTTTGAATCAAACCGAATCATCAGTCGCTTGTGTAGGTAAAAAAATCAATTAATATCGAAATATTACATTTGCTATCCGATCGCGACGCCGTGGCGTCTCTAAACGTTTCGTTTTGTATCGGACAGAAGAAAAAAACAGAAGAAAAAAAGAGGAAAGAAGAGACGAAGGCCCTGACCCGTGCCGAAAAAAATCGGCGCCAGGCACGCAGGGGAAATCAGGCCGGCCAACGACATCCGCTTTCGAACGCAGGACTACTGCGCGCGAAATTTCGCAGCGTTGATCGAGTACGCCTCGCCCGCCAAAGGCTGACCCAGCTGAACACCCTTGCCCAACCCCTACTCCACGACAATTCGATTCATATTGTTTTACTCCTTTTCATCTGGCCTGCCGTCACAACCGGAACATTTAATAAATCGGACTTGCCAACGCCAATATTATTGGATTAACTTTCCTGAAACGCAAGGCTACTGGACCGCTTTCTTGCGAAAGAGCGGCCTACTGTTTCAAAATGATTTATTTAAAAACGAATCACAGCCGCCAGAATGACAATGCCGTCGACTTATGCGAATAAAGTATTATTGAACCGCAGAACAAACTCATGCAATCAAACACTGGGGAGGGACAAATGCCGTACGAGACAGCACTAGGACGCTACTTTGACAAAACTTACACGGAAATCGATTTCATCAAGAAAACCTATGCCGCCTTCAAGAGTCATGGCTTTCATGACAACAACACGATTGCCGCAACCTGCATCTGCCGGGACGAGATATCCCAGTCGTTACGTAGCGTGATCAAGCACATGTGGGGCGAGGCCTTCAACCTGTCGAGCCTGGCCGGCATGTTTACCGCCGGCAAGACCGGGCTCAAGGCGGCCATGCATCACGCGCCGGTGGTCGATGGCAAGGAACGCTATATTTTTTATGCCATACCGCATATCGCCATCGAGGCCGACGGCCGGCTCGGCATCTGTTGCCGCGAGGGCCGCGAGGAAGAATCCACTGCCTGCGGCGCTCTGAACGCCTTTCAGAAGGAGATGGCCAGCGGCAAGCTCGACCTTACGCTGCATGGCGACGATATGGAGCAAAGCCTACTCAAGACGCGCCTGTTACGGGATATCCCCTATGGCCATGTGCCTGATCTCCTCGAACTGACCAAGATTACCCAGGCAGCGATCCAGGCGGATATCGAGCACATCTTGGAGGCGGTTATCCAGAAGGACAAATGCGACTACGGTCTGGCCGCCGGCATCCAGGTGCACGGGCCCAAGGCCAACTACGTGTGGCCGGCCGCCTGTTATGTGGTAGTGAACGGCGAAAAGATTGAACTGAATATTTAAACTCGCTGGCAAGAGCCAAGACAAAAGGGGGCGGGCAAGATTTCTTGGCCGCCCCCCTTTTTTATGGGCATGATCTTTAAATTTGATCTTAAGCTAATCAGAATCAATCATTATGAGGCTCAAGGAGAGTTAGAACGATGAAAGCGGTGACGCTGGAACATCTTGCCGAGGGGTAAACACGGCCCATAAAATCATGCCTTTTAAAATTAGGGCAAGCAAAGATTATATTTTTTATTATTATAATCTTTGGGCCTCTTGCAATCAGTACCCCCTGGAGAGGTAAAACGTGCAGAAAATTATTTCTCAAATACTAAACAGTTACGCACAGAACGGAATTGCAGGTTATGACAGACTCAGTCGAAAAAAATAGCTATACCTTTTATATGCCCCGTGAAGAGAGTTTCTACTTCAACCATCTCCATGTGATTGCAGGCGCATTCCTGCTGATGTTTAGCGTATTCGGTTTTTTTGTCACGAAGCTGGGAATGGAAGAAACCATCTACAACGCGCTTGTTTTTGTATTGCCGATCTATGTCGTGAGTCTGGCGTTTAGAAAGCGGTTTGCCAGTGAGGTGACGGTTGATTTTGCGGCCCGGAAGATTCGTTTTGTATTCCAGGATAAAAGAGGCACGATAGAGCGAGAGTTTCAGGAGATTCAGAAGGTCAATTTCGGATTCTATCTTACCTTTGTAATGGACGATGCCAGAATAATGGTCAAACGACCGAAAAACAAAAAGGAAATATTTCAGTTGCTCAAGCCCGACTTTAAGGTTGACCAGGGTATTTTGCCGATAAACTAACCCCGATAAACGGCTATGATTTTGAAAACGATGGAAACAATCGACAGAGACAAACCCAAAAAGCTTTACGTCCAGGTCTTCGAGATTCTCAAGGCCAGGATCGAGAGCAACGAATGGCCGGTGGGAACCCAGATCCCGGTGGAAGAGGAGCTGTGCAAAATCTATGCGGTAAGCAAGGCCACGATCCGGCTGGCGGTGCTGGAGCTGGTCCGGCAGGGCTATCTGATCCGCCGGCAGGGCCGGGGGACATTTGTGTGCGAGAGGTTGGCTTCAAAGGGACCGGCCATGTCGGCAAGCTTCAAGGCCATAATGCCGGAAAATGAGCCGGGCCTTGCGACCCGGATCATGGCGCAGACCGTGATGATGCCGGTGGATGACGTTGGCGCCAAGCTCAACATTCCGGACGACAAGCACCTTATCTATATCAAGCGACTGTCCGTAAGAGAAAACGAGCCGGTCATGATCCAGGAGTCGTTTCTGCCGCATTCCCTGTGTCCGCAACTGTTGCGGGATGAAATTACCAAAACTTCGCTCCTCGATCTGCTCGAAGATAAATATGAATTGCCGATTACCAGGATCGCCGAGAACTTTGACGTGACGGAACTTTCTTCGGAGGAGAGCAAACAACTGGGCTTGCCGGCCGGCGCCGCGGCCCTGCTGCTTGAACAGCACTTTTTTTCCAATGATCGGCAGATCATGTATGTGCGGTCCGTGATCAAGCCCGGCGGGATCAGATTCTCGATCGAGTTCAACAAAAACTCGTGACCTCGCAACAACCTGTTAGCGCCGAGCATCAGCAAAGGAAAGGAGGGAACATGTCCGCAATCAAGACAATAAAAGACGTAATGGTCGATGTTTTTGACTTCCCACACCTACCCTATTGGTTCACGCTTCGGCAGGCCATGGGTATTGTCCAGAAGTCCTTGCTGGCTGGCGAGCGTTGCCTTTACCCGCTTGCCATTCTGGTTTTTGACGAGAAATACAACCTGCTCGGCACCCTGGGACTCAGGGATATCATGAAGGGCCTGGAACCGGCATTTCTCAAATCCACCACCAGCGCTCAGGTTCCCGACGATGAAAGCGGAGAAGAACTGGCCCTGATCTGGGAAGCGGTTTTCAGCGGCGGATCAAACGACAAGGCGGACACCCAGGTGGGCGAGGCCATGGTGCCGGCCAGATACTTTGCGCAGACTGACGACCCCATCACCAAAGCCGCCCATCTCCTGACCCGCCACAACCTGATCCTGCTTCCGGTCCTTGACAGTAACAAAAAACTGGTAGGCGTGGTGCGGGAGATCGAGATTTTTAACGAACTGGCTAATTCCGTTCTGCAAGCATAATTTGGAGGAAAACGCAGAATCCGGTTTCCAGAATTCAACTGTTGAGAGGAAGGCTTTATATCATTGATTCTGGCTCTTGAATCATGTTTTTTTCACAAAACAAGAAACCCCCGGTCGATTGAATGACCGGGGGTTTCTTGTTTATATTACAAAAACTGCTTAGTGCAGCAGGGTGTACTGGAAAATATAGGCCACAATTCCGCCAAAATACCCGGCCAGGGCAAGCGGCCCGATCTTCCGGGCATACCAGAAGAACTCGATCTTCTCCAAGCCCATGGCTGCGACGCCCGCGGCCGAGCCGATGATCAGGATCGAGCCGCCGGTGCCGGCGCAATAGGCCATGAATTCCCAGAGAAAGGAGTCCGGCGGGAACTGAGTCATCGGGTACATGCCCATGGAGGCGGCGACCAGCGGGATGTTGTCGATGACGGCGGAACAAAGGCCGATGATGATGACGATCAGAGTCTGGTTGCCGAGCTTGGCATCGAGCCACCCTGCCAGGGCCGGCAGCATGCCGTTGGCCGAAAGGGAGGCCACGGCGAGCAGGATGCCGATGAAGAAGACCACCGAGGCCATGTCGATTCGCTTCAACGCCTTGGCTAATCTAAGGTAATCCTTTTCTTCATCCGGCTTGTTGCGATGCAGGATATTTCCCACCAACCACAGCACGCCGAGGGCCAGTAAAATCCCGAGGTAGGGGGGCAGATGGGTAACGGCCTTGAATATCGGCACGCTGATCAAGCAACCCATGCCCATGAAGAACATCAGGTTTTTTTCGAACTGCGTGGTGGGGGCGCCGCCGTTGCCGTTTTCGACCTGATCGGGCGGCACGACGTTGCCCTTGAGCATGAAGGAAGCAATGATAAGCGGGATCAGCATATTGAGCATGGAAGAGATCCACAGGCCCTTCATGATTGCACCGGTAGTGATCTGGCCGCCGATCCACAGCATGGTGGTGGTCACATCGCCGATCGGGGTCCAGGCGCCGCCGGCATTGGCGGCGATAACGATAATGCCTGCGAAGAACAGGCGCTGCTTATGATCCTTGAGCAACCGTTTCATCAAGGCGACCATGACGATGGTGGTGGTCATGTTATCGAGAATGCTAGAGAGGTAAAAGGCGATAAAACCGATAACCCAGAGCAGACTCGTCAACTTGGTGGCGGTGATCCGCGAGGTGATGACCTCGAAGCCGCCGTGTGAGTCGGTCACCTCGACAATGGTCATGGCACCGATTAAAAAGAAGACGATGGCTGCGGTTTCGGCCAGTTTTTCAGTGAGTTGTTCGGATACCCCATGCACGCCGAGCGGGCTGGCCATGGAGTATAAGGTCCACATCACGCCCGCGGCAATGAGCGCGGTGGCGGATTTGTTGATTTTGATCGGGTGCTCAAGCGCGATCATCGCGTAACAGAGCACAAAGACGACTGCGGTCATGGTCATCACGGCTTGCTCCCTCCTTGCTGTTCGCCCTGAAAGGATGCAGCCATTGATTCGGCCTTAGGGGTCAGGCGTTCCTGAACCAGCATGGATATTTTTTTTACTTTCATAATGGAAATCCTCCTTGGAAGAGAATGACAGGAGCCCGACCCTTATCGGGTACAACCAGACTCCTGTCGAATGAGTTGATTTATGGTAACGGCCAGATCATTTCGGGAGCAAAATCGGCAAGACCGTGGCGGCGGCGGCCGTGTGCGCCATGAAATGGGCAAGGCCGGCAGTTATCACCAGGGCGCCGAGCAGGATCATGCTCGTTTTTTCGCCCACTATCCCAAGCATCTTATAGGCCAGCCGTTTGGTAAGACCGGTGGACGAAAAGGCCAGACCCACGACCACCGACCCGAAGATGAACATGACCGAGGGGTCCATGAAATCCTTGAAGGCATCCTTGGCCGAACGAATCGAGAACAGGGCTTGAAAAACACCAATAGCCAAAGAGGTGACGCCGATCGGCAGCGCCTCGAATATCCACCAGATACTTGCCAGACAAAAGAGGGCGATCGCTCCCTTACCCTCCATGCTCAATTCGAATTCCTTTCCCCCGGGGTCGATGGCCGGAGCCCAGGGCGACCAGTAATAAATCACCCCCAATATGACCAATCCCAGGAGAATAAAAAATTGGGCCTCACGGATTCAGGTTATAATAAAAATGCTTAATGCAACAGCTTGTACTGGAGAATGTAGGTCGCAATTCCGCCGAAATACCCGGCCATGGCGAGCGGCCCGATCTTCCGGGCATACCAGAAGAACTCGATCTTCTCCAAGCCCATGGCTGCAACGCCCGCGGCCGAGCCGATGATCAGCATCGAGCCGCCGGTGCCGGCGCAGTAGGCCATGAATTCCCAGATAAAGGAGTCAGCCGGGAACTGGGCCATCGGATACATGCCCATGGAGGCGGCGACCAGCGGGATATTGTCGACGATGGCGGAAGCCATGCCAATGAGAATGACGATTATGGACTGGTTGCCGATCTTGACATCGAGCCACCCTGCCAGGGCCGGCAGCATGCCGTTGGCCGACAGGGTGGCCACGGCGAGCAGGATGCCGATGAAGAACACAGCCGATGCCATGTCGATGCGTTTCAACGCCTTGGCAAGCCTGAGGTGATCCTTCTCTTCGTCGGGCTTGTTGCGGTGCAGAATATTACCCACCAGCCAGAGCACGCCCAAGGCAAGCAAAATCCCGAGGTAGGGGGGCAGATGGGTTATGGACTTGAAGATGGGCACAAAGATCAGGGAACCCATGCCCATGAAGAACATCAGGTTCTTTTCGAACTGCGAGGTGCCGTTGGCGCCGTTTTCAACCTGGTTGGGCGGCACGACATTGCCCTTGAGCATGAAGGAGGCGATGACAAGAGGAAGTACCAGACAGACGATTGAGGCTAAAAAAGTGGTCTTTATGATATTGGCGGTTGTGACCTGGCCGCCGATCCAGAGCATGGTGGTGGTTACATCGCCGATCGGCGAAAAAGCGCCGCCAGCATTGGCGGCAATGACAATGATACCGGCAAAGAACAGGCGCTGCTCATGACTCTTGAGCAACCGCTTCATCAGGGCCACCATGACGATGGTGGTGGTCATGTTGTCAAGAATGGAAGAGAGGAAAAAGGTGATAAAACCGATGACCCAGAGCAGGCTCGACAGTTTGGTGGCCTTGATCCGCGAGGTAATGACCTCAAAGCCGCCGTGGGCGTCGGTCACCTCGACAATGGTCATGGCGCTGATTAAAAAGAAGACGATGGCCGCGGTTTCGGCCAGTTTTTCGGTGAGTTGTTCGGTTACCCCGTGCACGCCCAATGGGCTGGCCATGGAGTATAAGGTCCACATCACGCCCGCGGCAATAAGTGCCGTGGCGGATTTATTGATTTTGATCGGGTGCTCGAGCGCGATCATCGCGTAGCAGAGCACAAAGACGACAGCGATCATGGTCATCATGGCTTGCTCCCTCCTTGCTGTTCGCCCTGAAAGGATGCAGCCGTTGATCCGGTCTCAGGGGTCAGGCGCTCCTGAACAGGGATGAATAAATAAAATTCGTTCATAATCGCGTTCCTCCTTGTGAGAATGACAGGAGCCCGGCCTTATCAATTGCAACGGGCTCCTGTCAAACGTTTGATTTCTAAAAGTAAATACGGATCATTTCGGGAGCAAAATCGGCATGCCGAGCATTGGCCAGAAGGTCAGAATGGCCACGGCGATTACGGCTATCAAGACAACGCTCAACAAAAGACCGTGTTTGAAGAACTCACCGGAGGAGAACTGCTTCGATTCGTAGGCAATGGCATTGGGTGCCGCCCCGATCAGGAGCACAAAAGGCATACCGGCTGTAAGCAGGGACGAATAAAAGATGACATCGGGCGCCACGCCCAGGTAGCCGGCGACCACCAGGGAGACCGGCAGCGAGATGGCGATGGCCGCCACATTCATGATGAAGTTGGTCATAATGAGGACAAAGGTGGCGATACTCAGGACGAACACGAGCCAATGGGCGTTCTGAAACAGGACCAGCCAGTTGACTGCCATCCACTGCGCCGCGCCGGTCTTCCACAGGCAGAAGCCGATACTCATGGCGCCTGAAAACAGCAGGATGATATTCCAGGGAATCTCCTCAAGTTCTTTGACCGTCAGCACCCGGAACAGGAAGAAAAGGAGGGTCGAGCAAAGCATGATCGCGGCACGATCCATGGACTTCATGGCCGGCACGAACGCTTGCAGCGACATGACAAGTACCGTGCAGAGGACCGTGCAAATGACAAATATTTCGTTCTTGGTCATGGGGCCAAGTTCCTTGGAAAGCCTTTTGACCTTCTCTTTGAGTCCCGGGATGACATTTTTCTCAGGCTTCAAGAAGATCATCAGATATCCCCAGATTAAAAAAACCATTCCCCAGCCGATCAGGAATGAGTAAAGGGTCAGGTCGAAAAAACCGATCTCCCGGCCGGTAAACTCCTTGAACATGCCGGCGCCGGCTGCGGCCCGGGCCGAACCGAGAAAGGTGATAACGCTGCCGGCGCCAGCGGAGTACGCCATGCCGATAAACAGAGCCTTACCGAAATTCGTCTGTTTGTTGCCTTCGCCATAGAGGGCATAGATTGCTAAAAGGATCGGAAAGACTGTGGCGGCGGCGGCCGTGTGCGCCATGAAATGGGCAAGGCCGGCAGTTATCACCAGGGCGCCGAGCAGGATCATGCTCGTTTTTTCGCCCACTATCGCAAGCATCTTATAGGCCAACCGTTTGGTAAGACCGGTGGATGAAAAGGCCAGACCCACGACCACCGACCCGAAGATGAACATGACCGAGGGGTCCATGAAGTCCTTAAAGGCATCCTTGGCCGAACGAATCGAGAACAGGGCTTGAAAAACACCAATAGCCAAAGAGGTGACGCCGATCGGCAGCACCTCGAATATCCACCAGATACTTGCCAGACAAAAAAGGGCGATCGCTCCCTTAGCCTCCCTGCTCAATTCGAATTCCTTTCCCCCGGGATCGATGGCCGGAGCCCAGGGCGACCAGTAATAAATCACCAAAAATATGACCAATCCCAGGAGAATAAAAAACACCCTTTTCCAATCAAACGGCGCCTTGAGTTCCTCAGCG
>Ga0156789_1108_pt3 | contig 14846 bp, 10 predicted proteins | sample RifOxyD3_FD_110738 | JGI IMG/M metagenome (GOLD analysis project Ga0156789, IMG submission 110738) | Deltaproteobacteria bacterium RIFOXYD12_FULL_57_12 | reverse complement strand
CAGCTCCCGAAATCGCGCCGCCACCCGCGGCTCCGGCTACCCCGGCCAGCGGCCCGCCGGCTGTGCCTGCTCAGGCGCCGCCGTCGGCACCCGTCATTGCCACGCCCGAGAAGCTGCCCGCTGTGCCGGCGCCCGCCACTGTGGCAACCCCGATCGGATCCTGGGACGATCTTACCCTGCTGGGTGAAATTACCGTTGGAAAAGGTGAAACCCTCGGCGACATGATCCGCCGAATTTACGGACCGTACAGCTTCACTCCCGCGAACACCAAGAAGGTTCTGGCCAGCAACCCGCAGATCACCAACCCGAACCGGGTCGGCCCGGGCGTCACCATTGCTTTCCCGGCTATGCCGGTCCGGCTGCCACCGCAGTTCGCCGAGGTCTTCTGGGTGCAGACCGCCACCACCGCTCGTCTGGACGAGGCCTACCGTTTGCTGCGGAAGTTCGACGGCCAGGCGCCGCCCATGATTATCATCCCCGTCCGGGCTGGCCAGGAGGGCCTGCAGTTCACCATCCTGTTGGAAAACTATTGTCTTGATGAGAAAACAGCCAAGGAAACCGTTGCCGCACTCCCGCCGCCCCTGGCCGAGGGGGCAAAAATCCTGACCGGACTGGATAAACGCCGGGCTTATTTCAAGTAACAGTTTGGCACACCTTTCTGGCCTGATGCAATTGGCCCGGGCCGTGGCGTTGCCAAAGCAGCCTAACCGAAAAGAGCGGCCGAGTTGTTATTCCGGCGCGGGGTCGGTGGCGCTCTTTTCGGTGTGGTCGCGGGCGACCAGCATGTAGATCGACGGCAGCAGAAAGAGGGTGAAGATGGTGCCGATGGTGATTCCGCCGACCAGGACGAGACCGATGGAGTTCCGGGCTGCGGCCCCGGCGCCGGTCACCAGGGTTAAAGGGAAGTGACCGGCGGCGGTGGCGGCGCTGGTCATCAAGACCGGCCGCAGCCGGGTCATGGCCGCCTCGCGGATGGCGGTAAATTTTGGCCGGCCCTGCTCCTGCAGCTTGTTGGCGAATTCGACGATCAGAATGCCGTTCTTGGAGACCAAGCCGACCAAGGTCACCAGGCCGACCTGCGAGTAGATATTGAGGGTCGTGGTCCAGCCGTGCGTCCAGAAGGGGACGTTGGGGTCGGGCATTTTTAAAAAGGTGAAGATCAGCGCCCCGAACATGGCGAGCGGCACGGAGCCGGCCAGGATGACAAAGGGGTCGCGGAAGCTGTTGAACTGGGCGGCCAGCACCAGGAAGATCAAGGCCACGGCCAGGGCAAAGGCCGGCAGGAAGGTGTTGCCTTCGGTGCGCAGCTGGCGCGACTCGCCGGTGTAATCGAGCACATAGCCCTTGGGCAGAATCTTGGCCGCCTCGTCTTCCAGGAAGCGCAGGGCCTGGTCGAGCGGCCGCACGGCCACGCCGCTTATCTTGACCGCGTTGAGCTGCTGGAAACGGTTCAGGGAGCGCGGTCCGGTCTGGTTGCGAATCGTGGCCACAGTGCTGAGTGGCACCAGCCGGCCGTTTGGTCCGCTGATGTGGATGTTTTGCAACTGGTCCGGGTTGAGGCGGTCGACGCGGGCAATCTGCGGGATGACCTTGTAGCTGCGGCCGGCAATGCTGAAGCGGTTGACGAAATTGCCGCCGACCATGGCGGCCAGGTCATTGCTCACCTGTTGGAGGTTGAGACCGAGGTCGGCCACCTTGTCGCGGTCGATGATGAATTCCGCCTGGGGCTGGTCGATCTTGAGGTCGATGATCGGCGGAAAGGCGAACATAGCGCTGGCCATGGCCTTTTGCTGGATCTGCCGGGCGAATTGCAGGATCTGCTCCGGTTCCGCGGTCGAGGCGATGACGAATTCCACCGGAAACTGGCCGCCGCCCGGCAGGGCCGGCGGTGTCACCGGAAAGGCCTGGATGCCTGGGATGGCCTGCAGTTTTCTCTGCACCTCGGGCAGAATCTGGAAGATGGTGCGCTCTCTTTTGTCCCACGGTTTCACCACCATGCCGCTGAATCCCGAGGCCGGAAAGGTGATCTGGAAGGTGAAGTTGGTCTCCGGGATGCCGAGATAGGCCTGGTTGATCGCCGCGGCATAGCGGCTGGTCTGGTCCAGGGTGGAGTTGGCCGAGGCGTCGACAATGCCGAAGATGACGCCCTGATCCTCGGCCGGGGCGAGTTCCCGGGCCGACATGGTGAACATCGGCACCACCAGACCGCTCAAGAGAATCCAGACCAGATAGACGGCCGGCCGGCTGTTGAGGGTGACATCAAGTGCCCGGCCATAGGCCGCCTTCAGCCGGTCGAAGCCGCGGTTGATCCGGCCGGCCAGGCCCCGATCTTCCTGGCCCGGGACCAGGAGATAGGCCGTCATCATGGGCGACAGGGTTAAAGCGACGATTCCGGAGATGGTCACGGCGCCGGCCAGGGTGAAGGCGAATTCCCGGAAGAGCGCGCCGGTAAGCCCCCCTTGCAGGCCGATGGGCGCATAGACCGCCGCCAGGGTAATGGTCATGGCGATGATCGGTCCGACCAGTTCGCGGGCGCCGACAATGGCGGCGTCAAAGGGGGCGAGTCCCTGGCGCAGATGGCGCTCGACGTTTTCAACCACGACAATGGCGTCGTCCACCACGAGCCCGACGGAAAGGACAATGGCGAGCAGGGTCAGCAGGTTGATCGTGAAGCCGAAGGCCTGCATCAGAAAGATGCCGCCGATCAGGGAAAGGGGGATGGCCACCACCGGGATGAATACCGACCGGAAGGAGCCTAAAAATAGAAAGATAATGACCACGACGATGAGCAGGGTGTCGCCGAGGGTCTTGATCACCTCCTGAATGGCGTTTCTGATGTAGTTGGTGGCGTCGTAGGCGACTCGTGCCTGCATGCCGCTCGGCAGTTCTTTCTGGACCGCCTCCATCTCGGTGCGCACCCGGCTGATCACGTCGAGGGAATTGGCGTTGGGTAAAGGCCAGATCCCCATGAAGGTGGCGGTCTTGCCGGAAAAACGTACCTCGGCGTCGTAATCCTCCGCCCCCAGCACCACCTCGGCAATATCTTCCACCCGGACCACAGCGCCGTCCGTCTCGCGGATGACCAGGCGTTGGAACTCCTCCACGCTTTTCAGATCGGTGTCGGCGGTCAGGTTGACCTGGATGAGCGAACCCTTGGTGCGGCCGATGGCGGCCAGCGAGTTGTTGGCGGCGAGCGCCTGGCGCACCTGGGCCGGGCTGATGTTGAAGGCGGCCATCCGCTCGGGTTTCAGCCAGATGCGCATGGCAAAGGTGCGGGCGCCGAGGATGTCGGCGCGCTGGACGCCCTCGATGGCGGCCAGGCGCGGCTGGACAACGCGAACCAGGTAGTCGGTGATCTCGTTCTGCTTGAGGGCGTCGGAGGTGAAGCTCAAATAAGCCGAGGCAAAGCGGGTGTCGGCCGACTCGATGTTGATGATCGGCACCTCGGCCTCCGGCGGCAGGTCGCGACGGACTTGGTCGATCTTCGAGCTGATCTCGGCAAGCGCCTTGGTCGGATCGTAGTTGAGTTTCAGCCGGGCGGTGATGGTGGAGAGGGACTGGGCGCTCTGCGATTCGATGTAGTCAATGCCGTCGGCCGCTGCAATGGCCCGTTCCAGGGGCGTGGTGATAAAGCCGCGCACCAGGTCGGCACTGGCCCCGACGTAGACGGTGTTGACCGTGACCGCGGAGTTTTCGCTGCGGGGATACTGACGGACGTTCAGCGTACGGATCGCCTGCAGGCCGGCGATGATGATCACCAGGCTGATCACCAGGGCGAGGACCGGCCGGCGGATGAAGAGGTCGGTAAAGTGCATGATCAGTTGTTTTCAGGTGTGGGGGCGAGCTTGAATTCCGGAGCCAGGGTGTTGTCGACCACTGCTGCCTGGCCGTTGCGTAGTTTGAATACGCCGGTGCTGGCCACGTTCTCGCCTTCCTGCAGGCCCGAATCGACCGCGATATAATCGCCGCGTTTCTCGCCGAGCCGCACAAATTTTTGGGTCAGCACCTTGCCCGGTTGGTCGTCTTTTTCGGCCGGCTTTTCCTCGATTACAAAGACCGAGTCGCCGTAGGGGGCATAGAGCACGGCTGTGGCCGGGATGGCGAGTACCAGGTGGGAGTCGGGCAGCAGGACGGCGACGTTGACGAACATGCCGGCCCGCAGCAGCTGATCACGGTTCACCACGGTCGCCTGCACCCGGATGTTGCGGGTGGCCGGATCGACTTCCGGATTGATGGCGGTGATCGTGCCTTCAATCGCCTGGCCGGGCAGGGCATCGGCCGTGACCCGCACCGGCAGGCCCGGCCGGAGCCGGGCAAGCTGCTGCTGGGGCAGGAGAAAATTGACAAAAATCGGGTCGAGGGCTTGCAGGGAAACAATCGGCTCGCCCTCTTTCAGGATCTGCCCCAGATTGACCATCCGGATGCCGAGATGGCCGGCAAAGGGGGCGCGGATGGTTTTTTTGGCGATGACCGTCCGGATGTTGTCGGCCTGGGCGGTTGCCTGTTCGGCCTTCGCCTGGGCATTGTCATATTCCGCCTGCGATATGCTTTGGGAGGCCAGGAGCTGACTGAAGCGCTCAAGGTTGGTGCGGGCGAACGACTCCGTGGTGGCAAGCGCCCGGAGCTGCGCCTCCTCCGAAGAGGTGTCCAGCCGGAGCAGCAGGTCGCCGGCCCGGGCCAGCGAGCCCGGCGTAAAGGCGATCTCCACCACCTTGCCGGGCAGGTCCGCGGCCACGGTCACCCCCTGCTTCGCGGCCAGCGAGCCCACCGCGGCAATGGTCTGATCCCAGTCTTCGGTCCGCGCCGCGGCCACGGTCACTGTTGCGGGCGGCTGTGCGAAATGTTTGCCTTGATCGATCATCCGGCGGATCTGCAGGGTCTTGATGCCGGCGAGGATGCCGACCACCACAACCAGGCCGGCAAGGGTGAGGAGTATGCGTTTTATCATATGCCAGATCCGCAGAAATTATGAATTGAGCTTCCCCTGCCGGGGCGGATAGCCAGCGGCATCGCTTACTTGGAATCACAGCAGGTTGCTGTCACCAGAAAATAATTCCCTATACTTAGATGATAGCGGCGACGATGTCAACGTGCAGAGTAGGGAATGTTCATTGTTGTTCCGTTATTGCAAGAATTGATAACCACTAAATATTCCTTGCTTTTTAAGATGGAGAGGGCTACTTTTTCGATTCGAAAGAAGTTCTGTCTGGCAAATTTTATCGGGATGCTTTGATGCAATTACGGGTTCTGTCCTACAACATCCACCGGGCCATCGGCATAGACCGCCTTTTCCGGCCGGCGAGGATTGCCAAGGTTTTGCGCCACCATGAGGCGGATCTGGTGCTGCTGCAGGAAGTCGATGTCGGGGTGCCGCGCTCCGGCATGCTGGACCTGGCCGATGAGATGTCGAACGCCGCCGGGTATCCCTATCATGCCATCGGCCTCAATGTCGAGTTGAGCGAGGGAAGCTACGGCAACGCCACCTTGAGCCGCTGGCCCATTATCAGACAACGGAACATCGATCTTACCGTCGGCGACCGCAAGTGCCGGGGCTGCCTGTACACCAGGGTGGCGCTTGACGCCGGCGACGAGCCGGAGCGGCAGATCGACATCTTCAACATGCATCTGGGGTTGACCTCCCAGGAGCGGGTCCGGCAGGTGGGTACTTTAATCCACGCGCCCGAGTTCGCGGCGCTTCGAGCAACCGACCGCCCCTGCCTGGTCGGGGGAGACTTCAACGACTGGGGCACCCTGCTTGCCCCGATCTTTACCGACATTCTTGATTTTGAGTGCGCCACCAACCACAGCGGCGGCTATCATAAGCCGTACCACACCTATCCTTCCTTTTCGCCGGCCGGCGGCCTAGACAAGATATTCTTCCGGGGCCCGCTGCAGCTTGTCAGGCGACGGCGTTGCTGGATGGGACTGACCAGAATCGCCAGCGACCATCTGCCAGTCATCGCCGATTTCGAGTATTAAAAAAGTTGTTTAGTCCGTTAGGCTGTAGTCTTTTAGGTAAAAAGAGACAAAAGGACGGATGGAAGTTAACTTTATAAAGCAAGTACCGCCAGCCTACAGGCTAACCCCCTACAGACTATCCACCTGAACAGTTACGATTTCCCTTGCCAATCGGCGCGGGCCGGGTATTTTGTGGCGCATGACGCAAACAGGGAACAATACCGGGCTACGGCTGAGCCTGCCGCTTTGGGGGGTGCACAGCCTGATGGTACTGGCCGCTGTCCTGGTCTCAACCTCTTTCACGGTGGGCGCGGCGATCACCCGCGGCCTGGACCCGGCCGTCCTGCTGCTGGTCCGGTATGTGGTGGCCGCCCTGCTTTTTGCGCCGCTCCTCGCGGCCCGGCAGGGGATTGTCCGGCCCGATCTTCGCCAGCTCGGCGGCTACAGCGCGATCAGCGCCTGCACCGTCGGCTTTTTTTGGTGCATGTTCGAGGCGCTCCGCTATACCAGCGCCTTGAACACCAGCGTTATTTTTGCCCTGGTGCCCGGTATTTCCGGGATCTACAGCGCGGTGTTTCTCGGGGAGCGGCTGGGCCGCAACCGCCTGCTGGCCCTGCTCTTCGGCATGGCCGGCGCCCTCTGGGTCATTTTCCGGGGCGATCCGGCCCGCTTGCTGGCCATGGAGATCAACCACGGCGACCTTATTTTTCTGGCCGGCTGCTTTTTGATGGCCGCCTATACGCCGCTGGTAAAGAAGCTGCATCGCCGGGAATCCATGCTGGTCATGACCTTCTGGGTTCTGGTCACCGGGGCCGGCTGGCTTATTTTGCTTTCCCTGCCGCAACTGGGCCGGGTCGACTGGTTGGCCGTCGCGCCGGAGGTCTGGGCCGGCATCCTCTACCTGGCGATTTTTTCGACTATCGTCACATTTTATCTTACCCATGTCGCCACCCTTTATCTTGGTCCCACTCGGGTGATGGCCTACAGCTATTTCTATCCCGCCTTTGTGCTGCTCATCGACTGGGGCTTCGGCCACGGCCTGCCGGCGGCCGTGACCCTGCCCGGCGTCGGCGTGGTTACCCTGGCCACCGTTGTGCTGCAGCGCGGGGCGGTCGAGCCCGTCTGTCGCCGGCCACCGGCGGAACAGGGGCCGTGCGGGCGATGAACAACAAGACCGATTTGTGCAATTTTACCCGGGAGCAACTGGCCGGGTATTTCAAGGATATCGACCTGCCTCCCGGCCGGGCCGTCCAGGTATTTGCCTGGTTGCAGCGGCCGGGCATCGGGGATTTTGCCGCGATGACCGGGGTCAGGCAGGAGATTCGCGCCACCCTGGCCAAACATGCCCGAATCAGCCGGCTGACGCCGTCCGCAATAGCGGAGTCTCGGGACGGCACTGTTAAATACGGCTTCCGGCTGGACGATGGCGCGGTGATCGAGAGCGTGCTGATTCCCGACGAGAGCGGCCGTCATACCCTGTGCGTTTCCTCCCAGGCTGGCTGCGCCATGGGCTGTGGCTTCTGCCTGACCGGCAGCCAGGCTTTTGTCAGGAACCTGCGGCCGGCGGAAATGGTCAACCAGGTCCTTGCCGTGCTCGAGCAGATGATCCAAAGCGGCGTTGCGCGGCCCACGGTCCGAGAGTTGATCAACAACCTGGTTTTCATGGGCATGGGCGAACCGCTCGCCAATTATGACAACCTGATCACGGCCCTGGCGGTATTGATGGATGCAAAAGGGCTTGAGTTCACCGCGCGGCGGGTCACGGTCTCCACCTGCGGCATTGTCCCCAGGCTTGCGGATCTGGCCCGCGACACCCGGGTTAACCTTGCCGTTTCCCTGCACGCTGCCGACGATGCAACCCGCAGCCGGCTGATGCCAATCAACCGGACCCATGGTCTGGAGGCCCTGCTAGCCGCCTGCCGCGCCTATCCGCTCGCAAAAGGCAAGCGTATCTTGATGGAATATGTCATGCTCCAGGGAATCAACGATTCGCCGGAAGCAGCGCAGCGGCTGGCCGACCGGTTGGCCGGCATCCCCTGCCGGATTAACCTGCTGCCCTATAACGCCTCTGCCTGCCTGCCGTATGCATGCTCCTCGGCAGCGGTGATTCTGGAGTTCCAGGCAGTGCTGCGCCGGGCTGGTTTCCGAACACTCATCCGGGACAGCCGCGGCGCTGATATCGGCGCTGCCTGCGGCCAGCTGGCCGGCCGAGTCTCCGGGCCGGCCGAAGAGCAAAGCCAATGCAGTTGAGACCGGAAAAGGCAACTGCCGGATCAGCGTTGCCGGCCATCACAGTGATTTGTCCTGTTGTCGATATTCACCGGTTGCCGTTTTCATCGTACTTGTGCCGGGCCAGATCAACTCGGGCTTGATGATGGCTATGTCGGGCACGTTTTGCTCCTTTATTTTTGCAACTTCTTCTGACCTTTGCCGGTCAACGCCTTGAAATTTTTGCTCGTCACCACGGGCTTGCCAGCCCGCTCCTCAATATCACAGCGGGTTCTGCCGGCCACGGAGCCGCCTTCCCGAGCATCCTTTTTCAGTGGCTCAAATCCCTGGGTGTCCCGGTCCCGGTGTAGTTTAGTCGTGGTCGCTTCGGCCAGCATAGTGAGGATCAGCTCGATATCGGTCATGTGGTCTCGCAGGTTTTCCCGTTCCAGCCCCTTCACCTGCTTGTATTCATCCACCTTCAGATCGAACGCCCCGTCCATGATCTCGTTGGTCAGGATGGCAAATTCCAGGCTGGTCCTTGCCCCCCGGTTCTGCCACTCGTCAGTCAGATCCTGCCGGACGGCAATGCCGCGCATCCGTTTATCGATCCACTCCTTGGGATAGCCCTTCTTTTCATAAAGCGTCTGCATCCGCGCCATGGAAAGCTCGGGGTTTTCGATCTCGTCGATCCGTTCCTTGCCGACCCGCGCCAGCCACCTCTTGAGCGGTTCCGCCTTTGGCGACGGGATGGATTGGATGATACGAAGCAGACTTTCGACATTGGCGCATTGGGTCTTGCGTCGTTTCCCATCCGCAGCGATAAGTTCAAGGGGGGGACAAAATGTCCCCCAGTTGGAATTCAGTTCAGCATCCCGCTTGCGCATTTTTTTAATGTAGTCCCTGACATTGACGGAATCAGTCAACGCCTCAACCACATCAGCGACGGAGAAGTACCACTTCTGGTCATCTTCGTTCCATGCCGACCGAATTTTTTTAGATTCAAACAACTTGATATTGCTCATGCTTTCTCCTTTATCGACGATTTTCTTTGCCCGCATCATCACGACAGATCCCCAGAAAATCGCAGCCGCCGCATCGCTCCATCCGGCAGAGCCGGTTTTCCTTAATCTCCCGGCCGGCGGTCACGATCGCCTCCTCCGACTGACGGAGCATGGCGTCATCGACCAGTTCGCGCACCGTTGCCCCAGCCCCTTCATCGAGGTTGTAAATCTCCACAAGGTCAGCCCGGCTGCCGGTGAGTTGCTGGTAGCCCAAGGCATAAATGTGCAACTGCTGGCGGGTGACGTTCTCCTCCTGGGAGCGCTCGGTTGATTTGAAATCGATGATGATAACCTCCCTGGTGTCGAGCCGGCGGATAAGGTCGATCCGGCCGTGGACAACGATTCCCTCGGCCAGCTTCAGTTCTATGGTCTGCTCGGCGTATTCGACCTTGTCGAGCAGGGGGCCGTTCTCCTTGAGATAACGCCGCAAGGCCCGGTCCGCCTGTACGCGCATATCGTCCTTCAGGCTTTGCCAGGCGTAGGGGAGATGGAGATGGGTATCGAGGAGGGCCGGCACGTTTTCAGGCTTGAGATATTCGCCATCCAGGGCCTTGCGGTGCACTTCGGCCAAGGCGTCGTGCAGGGATTTGCCAAAGCCGATTTTTTCATGAAAGCCGGGGTTGAAGCCGTACAGGAAACGCAACTTGAACTGATAAGGGCATTCGTAGAAGTATTTCAATTCGCTGAAGGTCAGGACCACCTCGGCCTCCGAGGCGCTTGCGGCTGAGGGGATCCTGTTCACGGCTTCGGCCCTGGGTTCGCGGGTGAGGACATGGGAGGCAGCGGAAGGGGCGGCAACCTCGTTTACGAATTGCGATTGCTTGGCGAACATACCCTTTGACGCCTCCGGCGCCCAGGAGCAGAAGAGATACTTCTTGCTCCTGGTCAAAGCGACATAGAAAAGGCGACGTTCGTCTTCCTCGCTGCCGTCATAACGGGCCGAGCCGATGACCGCCTCCGAAGGGATCACGTGGGACCAACTCCGACCGCCTTGCTTTTTGGAGGGGAAGCGATTGCGCAACAGGTTGGGGATGAAGACCACCGGAAACTCCATGCCCTTGGCCTGATGCACGGTCATGACCTGGACCGCGTCCGGTGTGGCGAAGCCTGCGCTTTCCCATCCCTCGGGATAGTAATCCTCAGCCTGGTGCTGGAGAAACCAGGCAAAACCCTTGTAGAGACTGGCTTGGTCGCTGTTGAAGTGGATGGTTTCGTAATCGGAGATGAGCTGGCTGAACTTGCCAAGGTTATAGTAGACGATTTCGCCACGGGTGCGATGACCGCCGCCGTCATCCGGGATGACATCCTCCCGAAGGGCGATCGCCTCAAGAAAGGCGAGATAGGTGCGCTGCAGGGAAAACGCCGACTTGCGCCATTCTTCAGGCCATGCAGCCAGGCGTTGGTCCAGCATGTCGATGGCCTCGGCAATCTTTTTAGGTGCAAGGCCAAGATCGGCGATTTTCCACAAGGCAGTCAGTCCGTCACGGCTTTCCTCATCAACCAGATAGCAAAAGATACCGGTGGCGGCTCTTGCCTCGGCGGTGTCGAAGAGGCCGGCCATGCCCTTGACGACATACGGGATATTGGCCGCCCGCAGGGCCTGAAGTATGGGGGCCGCGCTGTTTTTCACGCTGCGCAGAAGGATGGCGCAGTCACTCCAGGCAAGGCCGCGCGTAACACCTTTCTCCGTAAATGGCATTCCCGGTACTTCCTTAATCTTCCTCGCAATCCACGCCGCTTCCTGATTGGGATCGGCAAAGCCAAGACACAGCAGGTCGCCACGCTGGAAGGCTTGCTCCTCCCTGCTTGCCATGGTCTTGGCAAGGCGATCCGCATTCCGTTCGACAACATTTCGAGCGGTTTCCACCACGCCCTTACTGCTGCGGAAATTCTCCGCCAGGGAGATTTGCCGCACTCCCGGATATCTATCGGAAAAACCCAGGATATTGGCGATATCGCTGCCGTTCCATTGGTAGATGGTCTGGTCGTCATCTCCGACCACGCACAACTGGGCACCGAGGTTGTGAAGCCGCTTGATCAGACACTCCTGCAAGGGATTGACATCCTGGTACTCGTCCACAACCAGGTACTTTACCCTTGCGGCCTGTTTTTCCCGCAGTTCCGGGTTGTCTGCCAATGCGCTCACTGCCTCAAAGAGTATCCGGCTGTAATCGAGGTATCCCTTCCTGTCCAACAGGGTATGATACTTGCCAAGAGCAGCCCTGACCGGATGGTTACCAAGGGCAGCCGCATCGATTTGGGCTTCCCGGACAATGGAGAGGATTTTCTGGTACAGTTTTGAGTCATGCCAGCCTTTGAGGGACTTGCCGTCGTGCGTCTTGAGATCTCTCAAGCCCGACTCTTTGTTGTGTCGGTCTATCAACAGACGCTGCTGGACATCGCTTAACACACTGTACTTCAGATACTTGAAGAGGTGAGTTTGCAGCATGTCGAGACAGAAGCCGTGGATCGTGCCGACAAACATTTCCGCCAACCCGAACTGGTCGTCAAGCTGTTTACGGGCAAGGCGATGGATTCTGTCCTTCAACTCTCCAGCCGCCTTGTCCGTAAAGGTGAAGGCAACGATGTTTGCCGGAGTGATGCCAGCCGGTCCTTTTGTCTTGAGGATATTGACAATCCGCTGAGAAATCACCTGGGTCTTGCCGGAGCCGGCGCAGGCTATGATCTGGAGATTGCCGTCGAGGTGGTTGATCGCTTCCTGTTGGCTGGACGTGTATTTCATGCGCTTCTCTCACGGAGTTTGGTAAATCGGCAGAATCCCTTCCCGTGCAAAGCTGAAGGTCTGATCTCCCGCTATGATGAGATGATCCAGGACTTTTATATCGAGTGGCCCCAGCGCCTGGACAAGGAGCTTGGTCAACTTGTGATCCTGGCTGGAAGGCCGGGCCGTTCCGGCCGGATGGTTATAGGCCAGGATGACCGAGGCGGCACGATGACGAATCGCTTCTTCAGCCACATGCCGCGGATGTACGGAGGCGTTTTTGACTGTCCCCTCGCTGATTAGGGAAGGATACAAGACACGGCATTGGGTGTCGAGGCACAAAACGTAGAAGACTTTCTCCGGTCGCCCGGCCATCAAGGGGGTGAGGTCTTCGGCAACCGCCTCCGAACTGGTCAGGCGCGGCCGGTCCAGGAGAACCCGGTCATGAAAATAGCGCCGTGTCACCTGTGGGATCATGGCCAGAAACAAAGCCGCCTTTTCCCCCATCCCTTCAACCGAAGCCATATCCTTGGGGTCGGCTTCCACAACGGCCGATAAAGAGCCAAAGCGCTTTATCAATCGATGAGCAATAGGGTTTGTGTCACCCCTTGGGATGGCATGAAACAGGAGCAGTTCCAGAACCTGGTGATCTTCGAAGCTGTCGGATTCTTCTTCCAGGAAGTGTTTCCTTCGGCGATCCCGATGGCCGGTGTGGAGGTTATCGTTGTCCATTATTACAACACCTGTAGGGCAGTGCTTAGGATTAATCACTTTGATTATAGTAAGATGGCTCCGCTTTCCCGCCAGCCGGCTACCCGGATGTTGTCTTGCGTGTGGGTATCGGTTGTTATTCTATGCAATCTATCAATTATTTTTGCAAATTTCATAGAATATGCCGGGCCGCCATCTTGCGGGTCAAGAAAGATTTGCATCCGGAAAACGGCAGTTGAACGGGTTCTGTTTTCGTGTAAGATGCTTTACCGGCGCCGGGATCACCGCAGCCGGCGACGACACTCGAGTTGCGTCAATGGGTTGAAGAGAGGGAATATTGCTGGTGAGCCATCCTGTCGAGCCGGAACAAGTAAATTCTGACGATGCCGCCGGGGCTGCCCAACAGGTCGTTGAGGTGGTGCGGGCGGTGCTGGCGGAGTTGCATCCCGGCCAGCAGGATGTGGTCAATGTCGAACTCGACAGTTCGCTCGACCGGGATCTGGGCCTTGACAGCCTGGGCCGGACCGAACTTCTGGCCCGCCTGGAGAAACGTTTCGACGTCATCCTGCCCGAACAGGTGCTGGTGACGGGCGAAACGCCGCGCGACCTTTTGCAGGAGGTGCTCCGGGCCGGGGCCAGAGAAAAGCCATCTGCCGCGCCGGCCGCCGCCGCGGTTGCGGAATCGCCGACCGGTGCCGTGGCCCTCCCCCATGCCGCCGCCACCCTGGTCGATGTCCTGGCCTGGCATGCGGCCCGCCATCCGGATCGGCCGCATATCCGGCTCTATAACGATGAGAGCGCCGGCGAACTCATCACCTACGGGGCGCTCCTGCAGGGGGCGGAAGAGTTGGCCGTTGGCCTGCAGCTCCGCGATCTGGCGCCGGGCGAGGCGGTGCTCATTATGCTGCCCACCGGCCGCGACTATTTTTTTGCGTTTTTCGGCGTGCTGCTGGCCGGCGGCGTGCCGGTGCCGGTCTATCCGCCCGGTCGGTTGAAGCAGATCGAGGAGCATCTCCGCCGCCATGCCGCCATTGCCGCCAATTGCCGGGCGAGGGTGATGATCTCCATGGAGGAGGCAATGCCCTTTGTCCGGCTCATGCATGCGCTGGCACCAGACCTGCGCCATGTGGTGACCGTGGCCGAGCTTGGCGAAGGCGGGTCAGCCGCCGACCTGCGGCGGCCGGCGGTGGCGGCAGCGGACATCGCTTTTCTCCAGTACACCTCGGGCAGCACCGGCGCGCCCAAGGGGGTGGTTCTCACCCACGCCAACCTGCTGGCCAACATCCGGGCCATGGGCCGGGCGATCCGGGTTGATGCCGACGATGTTTTTGTCAGCTGGCTGCCCCTTTACCATGACATGGGCCTGATTGGCGCCTGGCTGGGCAGCCTCTACCATGCGGCTCAGCTGGTCATCATGCCGCCGCTTTCCTTCATCGCCCGGCCGGCGCGCTGGCTGACGGCCATCCATCGTTTTGGCGGCACCCTCTCCGCGGCCCCGAATTTTGCCTATGATCTCTGTCTGCGCCGGATCGATGACCAGGAGATCGCCGGCCTTGATCTCAGTTCGTGGCGCTGCGCCTTTAACGGCGCCGAGGCGGTGAATACGGCGACGATGACCGGCTTTTTGGAACGGTTTGCCCGCTGCGGCCTGCGGCCCGGCGCCATGATGCCGGTTTACGGGTTGGCCGAGTCGTCGGTGGGGCTTGCCTTTCCACCCCTTGAACGCGGGGTGCTGATTGACCGCGTCCGGCGCCGGTCGCTCATGGAGCAGGCGTGGGCTGAGCCGGCCGCGGCCGATGATGCAACGGCGATTGCTTTTGTCGGCTGCGGCCATCCCCTGGCCGGCCATGAGATTAAAATCGTGGACATTGATGGCCGCGAGCTTCCCGAACGCCGGGAGGGGCGGCTCTATTTCCGGGGGCCCTCGGCCACGGCCGGTTATTTCCGCAACCCGGAAAAATCCGCCGGCCTGTTCAAAGGCGCCTGGCTCGATTCCGGGGACAAGGCCTATATCGTAGCGGGCGAGGTGTTTATCACCGGCCGGGCCAAGGATATCGTCATCCGGGCCGGTCGCAACATCTATCCGGAAGAGATTGAGGAGGAGGTCGGACGATTAGACGGTATCCGCAAGGGCAGTGTCACGGTTTTTGGCAGCCGGGAGCCGCAGGCGGGCACCGAGCGGT